>Ga0123353_10010044_pt1 | contig 13149 bp, 13 predicted proteins | sample TergutLab28metaG_3_FD_92763 | JGI IMG/M metagenome (GOLD analysis project Ga0123353, IMG submission 92763) | Labiotermes labralis P3 segment gut microbial communities from Petit-Saut dam, French Guiana - Lab288 P3 | ecosystem: Host-associated > Arthropoda: Insects > Digestive system > Gut ...
GGAAAAAGTAAAAAGCCGCTAACCCTTGTGGTTAGCGGCTTTTCGTGGTCCGAGTGGCGAGACTTGAACTCACGGCCTCTTGACCCCCAGTCAAGCGCGCTACCAACTGCGCCACACCCGGAAAAATAACGATATTAAAATGAAGGAAACGCAAGCGTATCAAGGGTTTGCCCGGTTGGCTGTCCAGCCCAAATGTTTGCCTGTCTTGACTTTGGCCCAAAAACCTTTCTTGACCTGAGTCAAGCGCGGTTCCATACCTGAAATAGTATAGCGTATTTTGATTGACTTGTCAAGCTTTTTTTGGGAGATTTCACAGGTGATTTCGCACGCGATTTAGTGGCACATTACGACAAGCGCCACTGCATATGGTACTATCGGTGATACCATGAAAGAATCTGCCCCCAGCTTTGAACCCATCCCGCACGAACAAATCCTAGCCGCCCGGCAAGCGGACTTGGCCGCTTACCTCATCGCCAGGGGAGAGCAGCTAATCCCAGCCGGGCATGGCTACCGCCTGGCCGACCACGACAGCCTGGTCATCACGGATAATAAATTCAACTGGAACAGCCGCCAGGTCAGCGGTAATTCGTTGGACTTCCTGCGCTGTTACTACTCCATGGACTTCCGCGAAGCCGTGATGGAATTGTGCGGCGGGGTAGAGAAAAAAATAGACGAGGAACGAGCAGGCCCGCGTGAGCGGGTCATGCCGCCGCCGCGCGCGCCGGAGAAACCTTTTGTGTTTACCGACGTCGAACTGGCCCCCAACATGGAACGCGTGATTGCCTATCTGACCAAAACGCGCGGGCTATCAGAGCGGTTGATCAATCGGCTCATTGCCGACCGCCTGCTGTTCCAGGAGGCCGGGACCAATAACGCGGTTTTTCCCATTTACGAGAATCATCAAACCGTGGGCGCGGAACTGCAAGGAACTTTGTCGCTGCGGCGCTTCAAAGGCATCAAAACCGGCAGCAAATACGGCTGCGGCTACAATCTCACCTTTGGGGATAAAACGGCCTATGCGCTGTTCTTTGAAAGCGCCATCGATTTACTTTCGTTCATCGAACTGTCCCGCATGAACGGCAAGGACCTGGACGGCTGCCGCCTGACCTCCATGATGGGCTTGAAGCAGAATATTGTCGAGCACACATTACAGGGGCTGCCGGAGGGCACCCGGCCCTTCCTGTGCGTGGATAATGACGACGCCGGGCAGAATTTCATTGCCGCCATGGGCATGAAGCCCCGCCTGCCCGACAGTCAATTCAAGGACTGGAACGAAATGCTATTGTCTTTACGCAGCAAGTAAAATCTTTTTTTCTCTACCCCGCTAACACCTGCCGCCGCAAGGCGGTTTTTTGCTGTCCAGCCGTGGCCGTGCCGTGTGTTTTTTCATGCCATCAGGATAACAAGGCCGTGCGGCAGGTTCAAGGGTAAAGCTGCGCCGCTATCGCGCCCTTGACCCTGCCGCCCCCGGCCTGTCGGGGATATTGGCATTATGAAAAACCCGCAGCAGCACATCCCCAGCATCTCAAGCCTAAACAGCCTCGAAACGAATTATCAATTATTATCAAGAAAGGCGCTAATGACAACAGCACCAAAAACAGAGGATTTGACCGTTAATGGTCAATCTATTACGCCCGCCAAGGAAAGCGGTGGGACATTACAAGAGCAATTTGCCGCCTGGCTGGCATCGGGACAGGACAAGCTTTTTGCCTATCCTCAAAACTATTTTTGTGATGTTTTTATGCGTGTGGCTAAAAACAAGGAATTTGATTACCTCTACAGCCAGAGAGATTATAGAGGGCAAAGCATTCAGCGCAGCGAGAATTTTAGGTACGCCGGTATCTATTGTAAGGCGGATGGTCTGGTGTATGATGCTCGCTATTCTCTTTATGACTTCGATGACCAGAGAGAGGCCAGGAATTTGGTGAATCTGAAATATGCCCTTGAAACAGAAGTCCGCAAGGCGGTAGAGGGTTTCATTGCCAACAACCGAAACAGTTTAATTGTTTCAGAGCTAAATGAGCAGGAAGCCAGCCAATTAGAGTTTTTTAGGGCATACAGGGTAGAAAATGCTGCCCGCCGAGCCTTTATTGAGGATGAGGACAGCAGCTTTCCGTTTTGCTGTGACTTCAATCTTATTGAGTGGACCGAAAACTCATTGCTGGATTATATCAGTGATCCTGTTGCCTATGTTCAGCTTGAAGCAGCAACATATCTCAATGAAAATCAGGGTTCCATACTCCGAACGTTTCTGGAAAACGATGCGCTTCGCAAAGAATATCGCATTATCGTCGAAAATCCGCAACACCAGGCGCATTACGTCAAACGGATCATCAAAGCAACAACCGGTACAGAGGCCAAAACCTTCCGCGTGACCATCCGCAAGGACGGTAAAGAGTTCACCTTCAAGGCCGAAGCCGACCAGTTTCGCTGCGATAGCGAATATAACTATGCAAGCTGGAATATTGTGGCGGCGGACCGCCGAGAGTTTGATCGGCGGTTTGAGCCCCAATTTGGACGCAGAGACTATTACCCCGAGGAAATCACGCGCATTGAATACGGCCGAACAGTGCTCTACGAAGCTGATAGGGCAGAGGATTAACCTCTGCCATCACGCCAGCGGGGCCAGCTGATCTGCACCCCGCTGGTTATTTCTTTTCTCTAGCCCACCCACCCCGCTGCTGCTCCCTTATTGATGAAATTTTTGAAATTGCCGTTTTTCAGGCGCGGCTTCGTTGCCTGTTTTCTTTTTTGCAACGCCTTGATCGTATCAGACTGCGCCTGATTGTCATCGGCATTATGCAAAAAAGAAAACAGCACCCCTTCACCGCCGGGGTAATTGCGGCACTCACTAAAAAATTTAGCAGAAGCTATGTGATCACTGCCACGGGGCGATGGCAGAAGGATGGTTTTTGGATTGAAGGAACTATTGGAACTGATAAGTTTGAGTTGTTGGCTAATTACAATGAGAATGATGAAATTGTGGTTGAGTATGCCTGCTGGCGCATGTAGCTGCGAAGTGCTTTTTACAGCGGAGGCTAATCCCTCCGCTGCTTTTTTTATGGGCGGACGCTTATTTGCAACTCGCGCCCGCCCCCAATTTCCTGCTACAATCCCCCCTTGTAATTTAATTCTCAACCAGAAAGGGGACCTATCAACATTGTTTGACAACCAGCATTACATCACTTGCGGCATTGACGCCGAAATCCCGCCCATCACGCAACTTACCCTATGGCAGCTAATCCGTGCCCGGCGCATGGAAGGGGCAGAACTCGACTACATCCAAGTGTTCCGGCTTGAGCCAGCCGACACGCCGGACCTCGGGATCGTGCAAAAGATCACGCACAGCCAGGAAGCGCCGCCCTGCCAGGCCGAGGCCCAGCTTGTAGGCCCGGAACCCGTCGCCGCCAAAATCTATGTCATTGACGACGGCGATCACTCCACCATGATGTTAGCGGAGGAGCGATAATGAAAGGCGTTGTCACAATCCAAAGCGCGATTGACGAACTCCAGCGCATGTTCAAGCTGCTCAATGCGACCTATTTCAACGGCGAACTTGAGCGGCCTGTGATCACCATCCACACCGACCACACCGGCGGGGCCTACGGCTGGATCAGCGTCAACAAGGTTTGGAGCAGCAAAGACGAAGATTGGTTCCGCGAAATCAACCTCTGCGCCGAACACCTAAATCGCCCGGTGGAACTGGTAATCACCACGCTGCACCACGAAATGTGCCACCTGTGGAACATCCAGCAGGGGATCCAGGACACCAGCCGCAAGGGGCAGTATCACAACATCCGCTTCAAGGATGTGGCCGAGGCGCGGGGATTGATCGTCAGGCAGTACCAGACCTACGGCTTTTGCATCACGGAGCCTGGGCCGGAATTTACCGAACTGGTGCATAAGAACTGCCGGGCCGGGTGCTTCAAGCTGGAACGCATCAAAACCTACCGGGACGGCACGCCCAAGGTCACCAAACCCGGCGATGACGGTACGGAGAAAACCATCACCCGCACCAAGCAGAGCTACAAAAAATTTACCTGCCCGGACTGCGGCCAGGTGGCCCGCGCCGCTGCCGCTGCCAGCCTCATTTGCGGCCATTGCAACATCGAAATGACTATAGCAGCCAACTAACACTTGAGATTTGAATTACAACCCAGGCCAGTGGCTTCATTGCCGCTGGCTATTTTTTTGACCGAATACCCATCTTGCCGGTTTTGTGTTGGGGGTATGTGTTTGTTTTTTCAACACACCGAGAGTGGCAGAGTCGCCCAGAACTGCAAGGGGTCACATGTTCGCGTGCCGCGCCCTTGCATTTCTGGCCGCCCCTGCGGACGGCGGCGCTATTATGAAAAACCAAAACACATACCCTCAACCAATTTTTCCGGGCCGATATGTCTATTTCGTGCCCCGGCCCGACAGCCGCAAGCCGCGCGTGAGGTCTTACCATCTCGGCAAATTCTTTTGTCTGACCTACACTGTCCGGCCCACCAAATTCAATCGTTTTGGGCAAATCACCCATGAAAGCCGATTGATTGAGATTGAGACGAAAAGCTCAACCCTCATGTTCAGCTTCTGGGAATGAAGCTGTATCGCCCGCCCTAACCGCCGCCGCCCTTTCGTGTCTTTTCCTGTGTTTCCATCCAGAGTTGCAAGAACTCCGGGTTGTTGGCGAGGGCAGCGATGGCGCTCACCACGCCGTTGAAATTGTCCTCGCTGCGCGGGTCAAGTTGTTTGCACTCGGGGAAATATTTGAGCCAGATGCCGCCGATGATGATTTTACGGCGGGTGTCTGCCTTGCGGTCGGCCTCTTTTTGCCGGGAGACAATGGCCTGCTCACGGGCTTTTAGCTGCGCCTGCTTTTGGCGGATTTCCTCTAGGCGTTCCGCATCTGTCTTTGCCAATCATCTCACCCTCCATCATCATCATTATTGTTCATTGCCTCAATAATAAATCGCCGTATCCAGTCAAAGCGCGGATCATTGGCGAGCAGGGCAAACACGCGGGCGAGGCCCGCAAGCTGCTTTGGGTTATAAGGGTCAATCTCCTTGCTCTCTGGAAAGTTCTTTTCCCACAACACGCCTATCCGAATGAGGCGGTAATTGCGGATGTCCCGCGCGGTTGGAGCATGGCGTTTCTGTTTGTCTTTCTCCCTGTTGGTCCATTGCTGCTTTTTGGTGTATGCCTCTAAAAAATCCAATGGACCTACCCTTGCCTTTTTTCGCTGCCCCGCTGGGATGGACTGCTGCGCAGCCCATATGATTTTGCTGCTATTCATTTCCCACCCATTGTATGCGAAAACGCGAACTTTGTTCACCCCTTCCACATACGTTGTGTTGGACCGCAAAATCACGTAGTGCGCAATTATGCACGCTCCTCGTGCAATTGCGCTCTGCGAGGCTATTGTCAGCTTCGCTGCCGTTGGCGGCTTCGCCGCTGTGCTGTCGCACCATCCATTTTATAAATCCCTGCACCACTTTATTCCGCGCAGCGATTTGTATAAAATGGCGGGCCGCTTTGGCGGCGGGGAACGAAGTGGGGTAGGAGAAAAAAGGGAGGGGTTACGTGTCCAGCGTCCATTACAGTTTAGATATTATCAAGCGCAGCTTGGGCCAATCGGCAGCGAAATCCGCCGCCTATATTGCCCGCGAAAAAATCTATGATTTTCGCTATGGCGAATGGCACAACTATGCCAAAAAGCGGGATGTAGTGCATAAAGAGATTTTACTGCCCGACCATGCCCCCCGTGATTTTGCTGACCGCACGATTTTGTGGAACTCGGTGGAGCATGTAGAAAAGCAGGGCAACGCGCAAGTGGCGCGACGCTTAATCGTGGGCCTGCCAGTTGAGCTTGACAGGGAGGCGCAGATTGATTTAATCCGCGACCATGTGCAGCGCGAATATGTTGACTGGGGCATGTGCGCTGATATTTGTATCCATGACCCAAAAGGAGAAGACCCCAACCCCCACGCTCACGTCATGTTTACTATGCGCCCCCTCAACCAAGACGGCACCTGGGGCGATAAATCGCGGCGGGAATATGTGCTGGATAAAAACGGCCAGAAAATCCCACTGCCTAAAGGGGATTTTAAGAGCAAGCGAATTGACATCATGGGTTGGGATGACCACAAAAACGCTGAAATGTGGCGGCAGGCTTGGGAACGCGATGTCAACCGCGAATATGAGCGGCGAGGCATTGACCGGCCCATTGATATGCGCAGCTTTGAGCGGCAGGGCCTCGACCTGGAGCCAACCGAGCATATGGGGCCTAAAGTCGCGGCACTGGAAAAGAAGGGCGTTCAAACCGAAATCGGCACCAGGAATCGTGATAAGCAAGAGCGCAACGCCCAACGAGAACAGCAGCGCGAACGTGGCCGCCACATCCACAACCTTGAGGCCAAGCACTTCAGCCAGCGGGAACAAACCCCGGAGGCCGAGCGGCCTAGCTACGATGAATGGCTTGCAAACTACAAAAAACAAAAGGCTCGGGAGCCGCAGCGCGAGCAGTCCCGGGGCCGGGAAAGGGGCCGATGATATTTCTTCCTGCCTGGCTGATTGTCTTGTTGTTTGGCGCGGGGTTGCTGCACCTGATGGGCCAGCCTCAGCACCCCAAGCCGCCCAAGGAGCTCTTGAGCTTTAAGCCTCAAGGTTTCATCTTTGGAGAGTATCGCCGTTTTTTACGAAAACCGCAGTATTTCACCAAGTCCGAGCAAACGGACGGCCACATTCTGATAGTTGGCGGGCCTGGCAGCGGCAAGAGCAGCGGGCTGGCAATACCTTCGCTGCTGGCGTGGCGGTCAAGCATATTCGCGATTGATATTAAAGGCGAGTTGTCGGCGGCAACAGCCCACAAACCCGGAAAACGCAAGGTGTTCAATCCTATGGTCCCGGACGCTTGGGGTTGTGACCCTTACGACTGGCTGCGTGACAGCGACAACCCGGCACAGGAATCCACTGATATTGTCCAATCAATTTTGCCCGTGCCGCCTGACATAAAGGACCCGCATTGGATAGATTCCGCACGAAATATGCTGATGGGTTTTATGCTGCACTATTGTCATGAAGGTGTTCCGTTCATTGAAACGATGATTCATATTGTGAGCAGGCCAGTGGAGGCGCATGTCAAATACATCTATGAGTATACCCGAAGCGAGGAAGCACAGCGTTATTTTAACGGCTTTATCGGTATGGAATCGAAGCGGCTGGCTGATTACTACACCGAGATTTCCAATAAAATCATGGTTTTCGTCACGGACAAAAATATTCAGCGGGCATTTAGCTCATCCAAAAACATATCTCCACGGGATTTAGAGGACGATTGTAGTATTTATTTGAACATTCCCGAAGATATGCTTGATCAATGGAATGTGCCGGTCAACCTGATTGTGCGGAAATTCTTAAAACATTTTGAGCGCAGACCCGATAAAAACGCGAAGCCTATTTTATTCTTGTTGGACGAATTTCCCCGGCTGGGCAAACTTGAGGCGACCAGCAAGGCGCTGGGCACGTTGCGCAGCAAAAAAATCATCATGTGCATTATCATCCAAAGTCCCGCCCAGCTTGATATGGTCTATGGTCACGCCGCCTGCCGGGTGATCATGGGCAACTGCACATACAAGGCGATTTTGGAGGCTTGTGATGCGGACACACAGGAGTATTTCAGCCGTCTGGTGGGCACGCAAAGCGTGGTGCAGCAAGGCGAGAGCACCAGCTACGCCCCAGATCATGAAGAAGAATGGGGGCACACTGTCAGTAGCCATGACGCAGACCAGCGCATTATCAAGCCCCATGAATTTGCCACGCTGAAGGATGTGGTGCTGCTGTCTCCCTGGGGGTGTTGCCGGGCAGGGAAGATAAAATCTGTTGACGATTAAAGCTCAAAATCCCTCCTGTGATATACTGGTGCTATGAAAAAGCATATAGTTTTTACTCTATTCGTATTTTTTCTCACCGTTGCTCCGGCCCGCGCTGCTATTGTGGAGGGTTTAGCGGTCGGTTCCTATATCTCTTTCGGCGGCAAGCTGTGGCAGAAGCTTGATTATTACGGCGAAACCAACGGCCTGACCAAGTGTAATTCCACAACTACAGAGACGACTTCCACCTGTGATGCGCGAACATATTTAATGTTAGCCAACCCTGATACGAACCATGAATTTGATACCCGATATAATGTTTGCGTTGGTGGTGGAAATTACGGTTGGAATGATTTCGTTTCTTCGGAATTAAACGCATGGCTCAATGATGCCAACACAGGTTTTATCAGTGCCTTAACTAATTCTGATTGGATAATAAATCGGACGGATTGGTCGAATGTCGATCAGGCTGAGGGATTTGTTGGAAATCCCGCTAAGCAATTGGGTGATGAATGCTCCTTGGTCAATACTGGCACTGCCCCCACTTGGCAAAGTAGTTATTGGCGTGTTGGTGGCGGCGGTTGTCGCGGGCGGTGGGTATGGCATTTATCGTGCCGTGCAGTCTGACCCCGCGCCAGCGGCGGCGATCACGGACTCGACCGAGGAAGTTACGACCACAGAGGCCCCGACTACTACGGAGGAGGAAACCACAGAAGCGCCCACAGAGGCCCCGACAGCAGCGCCTACGGCGGCTTCCACGGCTGCAACGACCACTACAACCAAAGCGCCCGCCACCGGCATAGAATTGAGCAAGTATATTAGCACTAATAACGATGGCCTGTTTACACTCTCGGGTGCGGAAATGGCAAAACTGCTGGGATACAACAGCCATGTATACAGGAAATCATATGAGCAAGACACTTGGCACACTTACTCCAACAGCGCAGGCAGCGAAATTGGCTGTGGCGGAAACGATGACGGTCGCAACGCGGATGTTATTGGGCTTGTCTTAATAAAGGATTCTACGGCTGCGCTCTATGGCCTGCGGGTGGGTGATCCGCTGCCTCAATTGGATTTCCTTGCTGCTTACGGCTATGCTGGGAGAGTGAACGAAGGCGGCTGTATTTTTTATCTTGAGCAAGGTAACGACAACGGTACAGACCGGATAATTAGATTTCGTACAAACGATGATAAAACCATCAGCGAGATTCGGTATAGCCCTCAAGTGATGTAACCAAAAATTTAAATTTTAAGGGAGGCTTTGTTTTGGACAAGCATGTAAGGCGGCTATTGGCCGTGGTATTGGCGGCGGTGTTGGTGTGCGGCGGGGTGAGAATATTCGGAGCCGTGCCAGCAGTGGCGGCAAAAGATACCTTGCCGGATGGCTTTATCGGCGTTTATACAGCACAGGACTTATATGACATCAGAAATAACCGTTTCGGCAACTATTGCTTAATGGATGACATCAATCTCGCCTCATGGGGAAATTGGGAACCAATAGGAACGTATAGCGAACCCTTTCAAGGTATGTTGTTGGGGAATGGTCATGTCATTCAAAATTTAAGTATTCAAAGCGATAACATTGATTATGCGGGGCTGTTTGGCGTAGTGAATGGCTCTGCGATTCATGATTTTGTCTTGAAGAATGTAAGCATCAGCATCAACAACTCGGGTAGCCTGTATGTCGGTGGAATTGCAGGGTATTCACTTGCAACTATTACTCAGTGTGGCGTAACAGGCAACTTTAATATTTCTAGCAGTTCTTCCGGGGGTGTTGTTGCTGTTGGCGGAATAGTCGGTAATGGCACAGTTTCCAGTGGCTATTTTTCAGGCGCAATAACAGTAAGTAACCCAATTGGTGGTGGTTACTTAGGGGGAATTGCCGGTATCTCCGGTATATCAAGCAACTGTTATAGCAGGGGTACACTTAATGGAGAGTTCCTTAATGCAGGGGTTGTGGAGGTATTTCTGGTCTTAATGCCGCTCGGATAATAAACAGTTATAGCTCAAGTCAAGTCAGTATTACCGCCTCGAACCCGTCATATAGTGGAACGGATTTAGCAAATTATGCGGCTGGCATAGCGGGACAGATTTATGTAACGGGCACGGGGCCTGAATTAGAAAATTGTTATTTCTTAGATGGCACATCATCGGCTTCCTATGGTTGTGTCTCTGGCTATCCATCTTTGCTGAATACATCCAATGACATTATATTGACTGATACCCAAATGCGCCAGCAAGCCAGCTTTGCGGGCTTTAACTTTGGCACCGTGTGGGAAATGCCCGCCGCAGGCGGGTACCCGGTGTTGCGAGGGTTGCCGCATAACGATCCCCCACCCCAAACTTACACCATCAACTACAACGCCAACGATGGCATAAACGCCAGCGGCAACGCCCCGCCGTCTCAAATCAAAACGCAGGGTGTGCCGCTTACCCTGCGTAGTCAAATCCCCACCCGCGCAGGCTATACCTTCAAGGGTTGGGCTACCACTTCAACGGCAGCCACCGCGCAGTACCAGCCGGGCGGGAGTTATGCCTCTGATGTGGCGGTTACGCTGTGGGCGGTGTGGGAGAGCAACATACCACAGCCCACCCAATATACCCTCACCCTCAACGCCAACGGTGGTAGCGTTACGCCACCTACCGTCACGCAGGCACAGGGAACTACCTACAACTTACCTACGCCCACACGTAGTAATCACACATTTACGGGCTGGACGTTGACCGGCGGTGGAAACCTGAGCGGAAGCTCCTATACTTTCGGCACAAGCAACGGCACGGTGACGGCACAATGGACGGCGAATAGCCAGCCACCAGTGACACCCACGCAGTGGTGGGAATCCCTGCCCAGCTTTGTGCAATGGATATTGCGTTGGATGCTCTTCGGTTTTATTTGGATGAATTGACAGGCGATTGAACCTTGCGATTCAAAACAGGCTCCCGTTGCGGCGGGGGCCTGCTTTTGCGATATTTCCACATTTTTCTTGCTTTTCATCTCTGGCGATGCTATACTGATACTTAGTAGTACTTGAGGGATAAGCCTCAAAATTTGCCCCCGCTGTTAAACGGGGGCAGGGCGATGGAACACATCAGGCGGCTTCAGTTTCTTCGGAAGCAGTATTTTCGGACGAGCAGAGCTTATACGCCTTGACGCATCGCGAAATGCTCCAGAGAATAACCATAGTCCCAGCGACTGCGGCAACCAAGGCAGGGCGCCACAGGGTAGCCGTGAGCAGAATGCAGGCGACGATAAAGCAACCAAGGGCCACAATCATTCCACAAATCGATCCAACTAAGCAAGAAAGTTGTTTCTGTTTCATTCTGAAAACTCCTTATTATTTTCACTCCCCTTGCGAGTGAGTGCCCATTGCGGGCACCGGTCCACGCAAAACCTGGGTCGATGTCCACAATGGAATAAACAACTTGGAGTTATGAAGTGTTTCCAAAGAGCAATTGACAGTTAAACCTCAAACCATGAATCAGCGATTGATCCAATGTTGACATTTTTCTATCAAAACTAGGCGTAGTGTATCACAACCTATAGTATTTGTCAAGGGGGTATTTGCTTATAGATAGGGAAGCAAACGCCTCCGGTTCACATCGGGGGCACTTGTTTGCGATATTTCCAGATTGTTGTAAAATAGTAGCGTCCAGAGTAAAACCCCCGCTGATGCAGGGGTTTTTTCCTGCCTTATAGATTGACACTCAAGTCTCAAACACCTCCCACTAAAATTGCTTAATGTGTTTGTCCCCTTAACGATCAAGTCATAATCCCGGTCAAGCCCGCATAGCCTGTACCAAATCCACTTTTAGGGGGAACACGCATGGAACAGCAACCCAAATCCAAACACACCAGCACCATCATTTTTTTCATCATCTTGGTGTCGGGCATCGCCGCTTTTGTACTCATTTATTTTTTCGGGGACAACATAAAGTCGGCGCTGTCACAGGAGGGGCGGCCAGCCCAGGAGACGGCTACAACCGAGACCCCGGCCTACTATGAGCCGGACCCGGTTTGGGATGAACCTCAAGCGGAACAGCCCACGTTACCCATGGTGACCGCGCCACCTGCGACACAGCCGCCCGCAGATACCCGACCGCCAGCGGCCAATCCACCTGCCACGCAGCCCGCTGCACCGGTAGGAAATAATGTGTCCAAGGCTTTTCCAGGGGCTAGCGTCAAAGAAACCTGGGCCGACAATCAATGGATATTGACCGTCTCGGTTGGCTGGTCCGTGACGATCCCGGCGGGCTGGATTGCCAACACCGACCCGAACCGATGGGAAATCAGCCCCTATCCGGCCGGTTATGGTGGGGCAGACGGTGAGCGGTTGTATCCCGGCACCTTCATGCGGGCCAAAGTGGGCGGGGATATTTACGTCCGCTATGTGGGCTGATTTGACCGCTAACAGTCAATACAAAACCTATACGAAAACCTGTACTAACCGGGCACGCCAGCGCATAGGATGTCTTGACGGCCGGGAATCCATATTTATCTGAGTTTGTGTGATAGAGGGGTCTCGGCTTTCACCCGAGACCCCTCTATCACAACGTGGATGAAAATTTTTATAATTTTCAGGAAGATAAATAGTAAGAGCAGTAACAGAATTATAGATTGTTTTGATTGAAAGAATCAGGATTTTAGTCTAGCGATTACGCTTGATAGAAATATTTTAATTATATATTTGAGCTGTATAACTTGTCCGCCGTTACCTGCTTTGCGCCCATGTTGACACACCGCCGCCGTCCCGCCCTAGTCTACGCCCTTGTTGGCACACCGCCGTAACCCCCTGCCTACGCCCGATCCGCCGTACCCCACCCTTGCTTTCGGAGGCGTTATTTTGCGACTGGTCGAACGTGATTTATTGGTGCTGCGAGAGCTGGACCGCTGGCGGTTTTGTCTGTCCCGCCACCTGCGCTACCTGGGCGGCTTTGCCAGCCAGCGCACCTGTGATCGCCGCCTGGCGCTGCTCATTGAGGCCGGGTACATCGACCGGCGCTATGTCCTTTACGGGACCCCGCGCCTGTATTTTGCGACCCACAAGGGCAAGGCGCTGATCAATGCCTCACTCAAACCGGACCGGTTCAAGGTGGAGCAGATCATCCATGACATTGCGGTGCTGGACACGGCCATCTTTTTCATGCTGCAAAAGGGTGTGACGCTGGGGGATATCTTTACTGAAAAGGAGCTGCATCAGCAGGACGGGTTCGGCGGCCGAAAGCACAAACCCGATTTTGTCTTTCAGCAGGAGGGGCAACGGCTTATCAAAAACCTGCGGGAGAATTTTTTGGCTTA
>Ga0123353_10010045_pt1 | contig 13149 bp, 15 predicted proteins | sample TergutLab28metaG_3_FD_92763 | JGI IMG/M metagenome (GOLD analysis project Ga0123353, IMG submission 92763) | Labiotermes labralis P3 segment gut microbial communities from Petit-Saut dam, French Guiana - Lab288 P3 | ecosystem: Host-associated > Arthropoda: Insects > Digestive system > Gut ...
AAATGAATGTTATAGCACTTATGGTGTTGCATTAGTCACATAACTATAGAAGATGTTAACTGATTACTCAGCTCCATTCAATGCTGGAGTAAGAATGTGTGACACTATACCTCTCTTCCCCCAAACAGTTTCAAGGTGTGACATTTAATTAAGCATAGTGACAATTATGTAATGTTATGTAATGTTAACCAACAAAATGGGCACTCTTTAAAGTAATGTTTTAATTCAGTTCTTCGTGTCTTCTACATGTTCCGATCATCATGTGTTTGTCATCAGGAAGACCATCTGTACATGCACATACAAATGGCTTTCCTGATGATGAACACATGATGTTGGAAACATGTAGAAGACACCAAGAAGTGAATTAAAACATAAATTTAAAAAGTGAGCATTTTGTTGGTTAACATTACATAACTGTATTACAATGTATGGTACAAAAAATAGAGTTCATAGAGACAATCTTAGCTTTCATGACAATACAGCGTTTGTACCCCATAAATTACATTTAAATTAACCGCTCTGACAGCAGAAAGTAACAGTGAATTTTTAATGCCACAAGAAAGCATTAAACTGAGAGTCACCTGAAATAAAAGAGATTCTGCTGTACTTACATGCTGAACTGTATACGGTGATGGATTCATGAACGGCCTGAGATCTATTGTAAACTCCATCTCACCTTCTGCAACATTTACCTCCTGTAAGAATAACACAGGTTAAATAAATACCAACTCTCTGAACAGCACGAAGACGATGGATAAGGAAAAGGGCAGAAGTCAGCCAGATGACCAACTGAAAGACTAGAAGAAGTGCATTTGACTGCAGCTGCATACAAAATGGAAACACTAGTAACTTTTGTTTCTGAGATTTGTGACAGCAGCTAAGTAGATACTAAACTTATTTAATGGAACTGTTTCATGTTATACTGCAGCGACTGAGACAGAAACATGATACAGAAACTTAGCAGGTAAGTGCTTGAAAGGCAATGTAACATTCCATACAGAACATTCATTCAATCAGCCAACAAAATAATCCTGTGTCTAGGGAAAATTCCTAACATTCTATATTACACCAAAAATTGAGACCATTATGGACTTTCTCTAGATATAATTTGTCACACATCCCCCTTCTAGCCCCGAGGTTCAGAACGAGTAGGGCTTCACCACTGTAACCCTACTCTGTGCCTTCATGGCATGATAAAGAGTGAACTTCACCATTACTGTTACAGTGCATTTGGTTGGTCGATTTATTAAATGTCTGAACTACAAATACACGGAAACATGTAACACTACGTTATATATTCATTTGGGGGGGGGGACTTCTTATGCATAATTCCTCTGATATGAATATGGCTGAGCAGAATGAACTTGACCTTGGATATTTCATATTCATACTTCAAATGATCTGAGATTCTGGACTTTTCAGTTTTGCCTCTGGGTTGTATTGAATGAATCAAGTCACCACTTTTCTCATAATAATGTCACTTAAAATGTTGAGCATTTTCCTACCTTTCTTTACAAACAAGATAGTGTCCTAACAAAATAATTATTTTAACCATAAAAAACTAAATGCCATCGAGTATTTCACCACTTAAACATACACTCATGTGCACCAATGTGTATCAACTTTTTAGTGTTGCCAGTCGCCGAAAAAATCACAACAGACTTAAACATCACACGTAGTTCAGACAATGGACATCGATACCAACTGCTACATAATCACTGGTGCAAACCTTTACTTCATGAGGTAAATGTAGCACAGTGTCCCATTTACAAACTTCATACGCTGATACAGGAAGGAAAGATATTCAGGAATGAAAGACATTATGTTCAGAACTGCTATGTGCATCAAACTGACTCATGTATCTGAGCTAACAGAGACTAATTTCAAACCCTTTCCACATATCACATCTCATTATATGTACATAACACAAAACAAATGAGGCAAATCTTGTACCTGGATGGTAAGATAGCGAGGGTATTCATCTCTGAACATCTTCAATGACAGTCCCTTAGAACTCCATATTTGATGAGATTCATTGAAGATTTTGTTTTTCAGCAATACTATGAGTTGAGACCTTAATATCATTCCTCTAAATGGTTGGCACAAGTGTCCGTCTCCCTGGCAGAAGCAAACGTACATAAATTTAACATGCTGCAAAAGCGATCTTGTAACAATGCCATGTAAGAACTACACTTCACACAAAACACCACACTCCTTTCACCCGGTACATCCAATTCTGTCCATTACTGACACAATGTATCTCACTTTATTTCACCCTAGTATACTGGCCACTGTATTTTGTACCTTTCTTAATTACAGTAAGAACATTGGACGTTACGAGATGCAGAGTTCCCTAAATTTGCATGGCTGTGTGAAAGTACGAAGGTACAGAGTGTATTCGTGGATTAAGCTCTTAGCACAATTCAGTTGCGTGAATGAAAACTGTTCCTTCTGCCTCTTTATCATATATACAGTCCATCTCCTAGCCTTTGGTTTCTACAGCGGTCTCAGGATTTATTTAGTTTTCAGTCACTCTAGAGGGGAAAAAGGCAGGGATATAATTAAAAACTCCCTGAAAAGCTGACAGTTATTATGGTGATCAATACACACCTTCCTTTTATTATGCATTCTCTATAAAAATGTACCACAGAATGCGTTATGTGGAGGTCTTGTCTGTACATCTGGCTATGACATAGCATAAGTACCAAAACTAAACTGGTGGGTGGATAATTTACTGAGCATTTCTGATTTTCACGTGTAACTCGTAATACAGTCCTCTGTACTAGATCACGAACAGATTACCGTATTCATATTATCCAATGTTAATCAAATTTTATGAAGAGGCAGCAAGTGAGCTTCATAAACTGCAAAAATTCCTGTTCGCTGTTGTGTACTGTATTACGCAGCTCACCCCACCCCCCGCCAATACTAATGCTGATTATAAGAACGGGAACTGGATGCCGATGGGGATCCCTCTAATGGCATTCAAAGATTCAGACCCAAGTTTCATAAAAATCAGTCATATGATTCCAAAGTTGAACGAGGTGCATCCAGATAGTAGAATGATCAGATAAGCCTACTTTCCTTTCCAAAAAAGAAAAAGGAAACTCAACTGAAAACTATATCTGCACTCATGGGCCAACATAATTCCAATGTATTATTTTGGTACAGATTTCTTTAACCACACGATGAAACCCTGAACCATCATCTCTAAACTGCAGAACCTGAATGATAAACACTGGAAAACAATGGCAGTAGAAGAGCATTAAAATGTGTCAGAAACACAAGAAAAAAACAACCAAGAATGGGAATTTTGAAGAACTGACATAGGGTGACACTCTAAGGAATGATGTATCTGAGATAATAATACATTGTTTATGTGGGCATACTGTTGGAACCAGAAGAAATGATTGATTATTATGGGAAAACTGCACATATAGAAACAAGGGATAAAGGCTTCACTTTATTACCCAGTGCCTTTAAGTCCATCAAAATTTGTTAATATATAGACAGATACTGCAAAATTTCATAATACAGCAAATTTGGTGTCCCGTGTGAATAGTCACACTTGGGACATACATTACCACCACAGCACACCTTGCCACTCCTGTCTATGGAGTAGCTTAATGCAATCAGAGTGGCAAAGTTTGAGAACTACATACGAACAGCAATTAACATGTAATAAAGCATTCACTTATATAGTGTGGATGATATACAAAAATAATGAACCTGTTCACCAGTATGAGGATCCACAACAGGGAATCCATTATACGTCTCCTTCTTCAGTACTTGTACGATGCGCCCAACAGATTCAATTGTGTTGAAAGTCACCACAGGATGGCTCATTATTTCACTGGCATATATGTTGTACGACAAAGGGGGTGGTTCCCACGGTAACAAGGGCACTCCACTCAGCTGGATGTGGATATCATAGATACCCTGAAAAATTATTAAAATACACTGATGTAGTCGGCCTTCTAGTGATCCTCCTTTGTCACGAGGAATATCGGGGGGGGGGATGGAGACAATGGGGAAGATACATCAAATCAAAGTTACACAGAAAACAGCCTGTTTTAATGTAGTTGAATTACTTGATGTTCCACCAGAGCACACACATTTACATCCTGCCCGCTGCCTCGATACTTCTGAAAGAGTCACGTGGATAATGTGTTCTTGTCTTTCTTTAATCACATGTTGTCAAAATGTCAAAATTCAAAGTTAGGCCGGTATTGTCTGACTGCAGGGTTGAAGCTGATTGGCTTAAATGCGCCATGCTACCATCGTAACCCTTTAAACACCAAGTTAAATCCCATCTGCCCCTTGCTGGCATTATTTGGAGCTCATCATATTCTTCACGTTAGCAGGTAAAGGGTTAAGTTACTCTGTTGGCCAAGTGTTAGCCATTCTGTCGCACGATCCCCGCACCCTTCCTCCTCACGCCGCACGCCTGCAACAACGGTTGCTAAGCGGAGGGCCGAAGGCAGGAATTCGCAGTAAGCAGAACGGACGTTGACTTGCCGATGCAAACCTTTATAAAAAAATTATACGAGTTTTTAAATAAAACCCTTACATCTCAGAAAAGCCTGTTCCCGGGGTCGAACCCAGAACGGGCAGCTTCAGTGATTTGGTTCGATCTTATACAATGACGATCTTTCACCATTGGAAGGGAACAGCTGGGTTCCACAATTTTCTATTTTTTTTGCAACATAATTTACTTAATTAAGTACTCAGAATGAGTCAATACATTGCTGTAAAAGTCACAAAGATTCAAACATTCTGGGATATGACACTATGTTGGTTGGTACAGAGTTCCCACTCGAATGGTAACCTGTTCACCAATGACAGTGCATCATATACTGGATGACATGAATCTTCATCAGCACTGCTGTCAGAACCTGAAACCTCACACCATATAAGTCATATCTGGTAAATACCACAACAAGAATTCAAATTTGTATGAAGTCCTTAACAAAGTATTCATATTTGTGACTTCATCGCTACCATGTAAATGTTCCAAACTTAATCAAAATCAATGCCAGCTGCTATATATCATATGATTAACAAGACAGGAAATGTGCACATAACATAAAACTGAGGTACACTCAGTCTTCACGTACTGGACTGTTCTCAATCATACTGTTTAATCCACCTCGGTCACACTTTTTGTCACCATTCACAACTGCAGGCATGTCAGAGAGTGTCATTACCGTTATTCTGGGCTGTTATTATATTCCTTTGAAGAACTATTTATGATTTGTTTACACTGATTCTGTATACATCACACCTACTTGTCAAACACAGGGTACTGGGTGGCGCAGTTGGTTTGGGGTTTGGGCACTATGCTACAAGCCAGAAGGTCGTGGGTTCAATTCCCGATGGTGTCACTGAAATTTTTAATTGACATAATCCTTCTGGCTGCACTATGACCCTGGGGTTGACTCAGCCACTAACAGAAATGAGTACCAGGAATATTTCCTGGGGGTAAACGCGGCCAGTGCATAGAGCTAACAACCTTACCACTTTCATGTGCCAACTGTCTGGAAATCTGGGAGCATCAACCTCCTGGAACCCTCAGGGCCTGTCCGGGTTTGTAATGGGATTACTTTTTTTTTACTGGTCATATATAACCTCAAAATTTCACCCTGCTGAAATACTCTGTAACTGCTAAACAGTATTTCATACACACATATTCTCTATCTTTCAACATACCAAAACCCATATTCCCAGAGAACAATCAATAAATACTACCTGTAAATCTCATAACTTCCCATGTGTATTTTATCTATTATGAATCATATAAATCATGCAAAGAACAAAATGAAGAACTGCACGGGAACATGACACACAAACACGAAAACTACGTCACTGGAGTATAATGACACGACAGAACAAATCACATCTATGTAGTGTCACATTACATAATTATGATCAGGTAGAAAAGCAATAAATAATCAACACTGTGACTATATTTAAATTTTTGTCCCAATTACCAGGCACAGATATTGCATCAGTGTCGCATGACATTATATTCAGATTCTTAACATTTCGACTACTTAACCCATAAACAGAGAGGTTTAAATGTACAATATAAATAAATCTTCCCTTAATCATCTGCTATTTTAATTTGTTTTTAACCAAAATTCAATCTGGATAAGAGATTTTTTGTAAAAAATCTTTGTATCAAATTTCATGAAAATCCATCAAGCTTGTTCCCTGCAGACAGTTGGATGGAAAGATGGACATGTTTGTAAACACACACACACACACACACATGATGAAGTTAACAAGTCACTTTTAAAGAATTTTGTAAATGCACCCAAAAATGCAGTTTGCTTCTTTCACAGTGGAAAACACGCACATATTAACATGCTCCAAAGGCTCTGTGTACCAAGTGTGTTATGGCGGTAAATTTAACATCTGTGTTGAAATACAAAATACACTCAAACTGAACACTTTGGATTTCAAACTGACTGCATGTCCTTGGAAATGTGAGGGTAGTCCTCACATTTCCAAGGACATGCCAAATGCATCGAAAAAAATGGTGAAAAGATTATGTTTAAGACAACTGTGTCCTGATGTTGTTAAATCTAATTATGAAAGTCCCATAATTCTTGACTCACCTTAGTATATATATATATATATATATATATATACACACACACACACAAATACAAGGACACCAAACTGTGTACAGCACATATTTATGCCACAACACTTAACAGTTTGTTCTCACCTCATTGAAGAAGTCACCAATCCACTTGGCCATTATAAGGGTCAACATAAGCGGCAGACCAAAGGTAATGTTACCAGTTGCCTCAATGAGGATAACAGTCAAACTTATTGTCATTCGCACCACACCACCAAGCTGGGCAGCTGCACCTACAAGAGCATACTTGCCAGGGTCTATCCATCCCTGACAAAACAAATTTGTATCTGGTAAATGCCAATGGAAAAATCTGAGATAAGTTAGAATCATGTATTAAATAAACAAACTTGTAATAACCATTCATATACTTGAGATATAAACCTACTCTTTCAAAGCCATCACGGGAATAGACACCACAATGCGTTAAGTGTCAAATTCTGTTCCCCACAAACTAACAACAGCAACTAACTACCTAAATAACAACGAGGAACAGAGTTCTTACTGAAAATCTGTAAATCGTGTTGTTTACCTTCAGTGTCTGGCCTTTTAAATCACAGCTGTCTGCTGCAGATGGAGCACTCGACTAATGCCCACCATGGGATATTTTCCCGTTTGGACAATATGGAATGTACATCTAATGGGACACTGTTATCCAATCCATACATTAAAGGTTAATAAACATCTCTCTTTTCATGGAAGCTCAAGTTTCACCACCAAGTACACTGAAGCCGTCCTCAGTCAATCAAATCCAGCCCATATTCTCACAACCTACTTCTCTAAAAGCCATTTTAATATCCTTCAACCTAAGGAAGGGCCAGCACGGCTTGGTCAGTATTGCAACCAGACTATGGGCTGCAGAACTGGACAAACAGAGATTAGTAAGATACGATAACCTTTCTCATCCTAACTGTCCACAGTGGCACTGGGATCTGCCCACTCTAGCATTCATCAAGTAAAGTGGAGGGATCATGAAACCAGCCACTACCACCATCTAGTGGAGAAGATGAGTTTCAACTTCAGCACTAGATCGAGGCAGGCAGCCAGGACAGTGTAGTCACTACAGTGACTTGCTACAGGCTGGACAGTCCAGGGATCAAATCATGGAAGGGTCAAGAATTTTCATGCCAATCCAGACCAGCCCCAAGGTCCACCAAGACTCAAATGATGGGTTCCGGGTCTTTCCTGGGGATACAGCAGCCAGAGCATGGTGCTGACCACCCACTCCCTTCTACAGCCAAGGGTGCAAATGGGTTGAAGCTGCACATACTCCTGCCAACTGTGCCAACATAGGCATGTCATGGGGTGACCTCTACTAAAGGGAGGTGTACCTCCATCCCCTCCCATATTAGACCATGGCACAGTATTTAATTAAGCACAATCACAACTTCACCTTTACGTCTCACCTGTTGCTAGGTCTCACAAGAACAGCTATCCCTCTGGTTTCTCAACCAAACTGTCGTCTCAGTCTCTCATCCATCTTGAGCATGCTGTTGTTTCCCACCCATCCCATCACCCTCAATGTGACCACTCCAATAACACACAATAAGCAGCAAAAAATCATAAAGTTCTTTATGTGATTTTCTCCATCCTATTAGGTTCAAAAAATTATCTGAGCACCCTCTTCTCCAACTGTAATCTATATTCTTCCCTTACATGATGATCAAATTTCACATGCACACAAAACAACATGTATAATTAAAACCATTACATCTTATTTCTGTTTTTATAGATTGATGACAAATAAAAAGATTCTCAAATGAATGATTGCAAGCATTTCCTGAATTCACACTATTCTCAATTCCTTCCTGAATGTAATTTTGGTTCATACTGTAGTGCCAAAATATCTGATCACAAATTTTCATTAGCCATCTCTATATTATAATTCAATGCTGGATACTTGTAACAAGATATGAACATCTGCACATTTTGCCTGTTTTTGGATTAATTTCCTTACTAGCATGTAATATCAATTCTGTGACTTTCACCATTATTTTATATGAACCCACTTGATACTTACCGGATCAGGGAACAAGCTAGCTAGCCCACTTCCAACTAATCGCCCCCATGCCGCGCCTGTCAGGAGCGATGGAATGAAAAGTCCACTTGACACACTCAATCCGTAAGTCCAGCATGACAGCAGGAAGTAGAAAATGAAGAACACAACAACAGATACTGCTTTATGGGAGCCTGGAACAGGAGCACTCCCAAAGCCTGCCATTCACAGTAAGTGAGTAAGAATAACTATGTTCTAACACCTCCAACCATAGCTTACACTATCAGACATCACAGTAAGCAGTTTCAAATCAGTGCCTAGCACCTGTCATGACATCTACAGATGACGTGCACTAGGACACTTGGTTCATGTCCTTTCACCATCTCCATGATCACCCTTTGCAACTTTGTTGTCCCGACGTGCTCAGTCTGATAGTTGATTCTTACCTGGAGACGGGTGTGGTTCACCGAATCACATTTAGTTTTAGTGATTTTCTTTTTTACTTATGTTTTATTTATTCGTTTTATTCTTGATATAAAATAATGTAGCACTATATCCAGTTAAACAAATAGATCACTTCTAGGAAACTGACACAGTCACTTCTCTGTACTCCCACTTACACCACACTCGTATGCGACTGCTTTCGCACTGGATTGCTAGCATCCGTTAACTGCTCCCAACCATATCGCCGTTTAAATCTCTCCCCTTCTACCTATCACCAACGGTTCTGAATATACATTGACAGATTAAACCCAAAACGTATGGCTATGAACCGTCCGTAACTGATTGCAGCAAATCTAAGAAATAAAAATATAAAAAATGTTGAGCTACAACCAGGGCTCAAACAGGGAGCTCACATCAGCACAGTACAGGATCTACATCAGCACAGTACAGGATCTAGAGACAAGAAGGTCGGGCATATCAAGAGGGTACGAGTACTGCAGCCAGGGAGGGACGTCACATCAGGTAACAGCACATGAGCATAGCAGCCAAGCAGGTCGGTCATGTCAACAGATTACTAGCAATGTAATCAAGGAGGAAGGTCATGTCACTAGCAGTGGAATTAAGAAGGAGGGTCATGTCAGTAGAGTGGGAGCACCAGCACCAAGCAGGGAGGTCATGTCAGTGAAAAGCAATGCAACCCAGCACAGAGGTTACAAAAGGACAGAACAAGCAATGTGGCATGGTGATTGTACCAGCACTGTAGTACAGTAATGGACCCTATCATTGGCTGTCGGTGGGGGAAGTTGCCTCAATATGTCAGTATCTTCTGTCATTCAGCAGTACAGTAAGGCAGTCATCAAACACGTGTTCAATTCCACGTCACATTCACACGCCAAGTACCAACAACAAATACTATGTTGCAAGGAACACTGATAAACAGACACATGCACTCATCAACAACAGCAAGGGTACTGGTAAGTCATGTGTATCACTGCAGCAGCTCAAGCATACAAAATGCTTTAATATGCTCCTCAGCTTCTTGCTCCATTTAACAAAATTGATATATCAAACAAATTCCCTGCACAGCACTGTGTAGGCCAACAAACCCCCAAAACTGCAAATTCTGTCACTCAGCACAATAACAATGAGAAATTCCCAATGACCTGGTCAATGATGTCCCAGCCAAAAAACAGAATTTTGAGTCTGGGCCACCAAAGAATTTCGTGGTCACTTCAGGGTGGCTTTCCAAGTCAGAATTGCAGTGAACTGGAGGTCAGCAGGAAGCTTGGTTACAGAAGAAGAGAAATGGGTTGGAAAAGAATGATGTGCACATTTCTTGCAGTTGCCAGGGGTATCTAAATTTCAATCTTTCAAGTTCATGCACACACTATGGGACACACAAGATTTTGAACTGAATGGTGACAATGATTTCCTACATTTACTGTCCAGTACTATAATTATTTTTCATTTCTTACTGTTGTCCCCAAAGTATTTAAATTTCATTCTAAAATTGTTATGCCTCAATTGTAAGTACTTTTTGCAACGTCTTCTTTTCCCCAACTACTGCTGCACCAAACATGACTAAACTACCAACAAAACTTTAAAATCAGGAAACTTACACTATGAGTTCATGTTTTAAACCATGATTCAAGAATAACTTACCTGGAGGGTCATGGAATAATGATCGAACACTGGCTTCTGGGGTTTGAAACCAAATGGCAGCAACCGCATTGTATTCACCATCACTACAGTACATCTGTTCGTATATGGATATGTGGGAAAACAAACAGAGAATTAAAACAAGGTGGAAAAGAAGGAAGTGATGGCAGGTCAAGCAATGAAGTGAAAGAAGAATTAGCAAAAACACACTAATAAGATTTGGGCAACATATTTCTATAATTTGCTAAGTGTCACAGATATCTTTCTAAATAAACCAACTTGACACACAAATTTTTTTCATGTATGTTTATTTCTATTCTCTGCATGTTTCAGGCCACTATGTGCCCATCATCAGGAGAATTAACTGTATGAATGTGATACCTGGTATATGTCACTCTGTGTGGATGACCATCTGGTACGCAGGTCGGAGTTTCATTCCAACACGCATACCAGATGGTCGTCCACATGGAGTGACATATACCAGGTAGCGCATTGATACAGTTAATTCTCCTGACGATGGGGACATAGTGGCCCGAAACATGCAGAGAATACAAATAAACATACATGAAAAAAATGTGTGTATCAAGTTGGTTTATTTACAAATATTATACTAGGATGCATGGTCAACAAAGCATAAAATGTCACAGACATACCACATTATATAAAATTTGAAACACAACTACAAGGAAGGTGCCAAATATTTACCCACTAGATGAACAACTCATGACTACAAAGCAAAACATTTTACCTCACTTCAACACACTGGACATCAACAGACCCCCAAAATTTATACTGCATTACAAGATACATACCAAACATGGCAATTAACATAAAAAGAACTAGGTCCTGTCTGCAGAAGATGTACACTGCTCATAATATGCTACATGTTTCAGAATCTGGACACAGAATAAACCAAACTCTAACATGACACAGGGGCCAGGATTGCGAAGTCAGTATAGTGAATTGCTCTGAGCTGGAAGGGCCAGGGACTGAATCCCGTTGGGGACAAGATTTTCCACAGCTCTCCAGACCAGTCCTGGAGCCCACACAGCCTCCTCTACAAAGGGTACTGGGTCTCTTTCCCAGGGATAAAGTGGTCAGGGCATGGAGTTGACCACCCACCCACCCATCTAGCACTGAGGCTAAAGAAAGACTGGAGCTATACTTCCACTCCCCCTCTCGGCTTTAACGGCCCCTTCTAGGGTAAACTTTACCTAACATAACACACCTGAAACGAATACTTCACACATTACTTTTGCTGTTCTGTAATAATACTTAAGCTACAACTCACAGGGGAGATTGTAACAAAGAGCTAAGGAAACATACCTGGATTTAGGAAATGTGAACTATGGGAGGCAGTGAACTTCACAACTGTACTCATCTCCTAACACCAGGACGTTCGTTTCTCCAACAACTTGCATCGCTCTTCACTCAGACAATTTTGCATGACAGCAGGCAGGACAGCTCTCAACACTAGTCCAGTTTACTCTGAGATGGTGCACATGGTGCAGTTCTATGTACTGCATCTAATAATGGGTTTTATTAGCCATTTTTAATGAAAGGGGCTGCAGGTCTTTCCTTTTGCCCACAGACATGCATCACATGCCGCAAACATGTTCTTCACTGCACACCGAAGATCTGCTCGTGAAACTGAAGACGCCATGGTCTACACGCTTTCCCTCAAGATGTCTTCTGTTTCAGGATTATCATTATACACAATATCATTTAACATGCCCCACAAGCAAAACCAGTGTGGATCAGAGGTGAAAAACAAGATGACCCCGTAGTCCCCTGCTTGTAATTCTAACAACAAAGCACTCTCTAACAAACACAGAGAGCTGTTGGCTGTCGTAGTGCCTTGCTGAAAACAGTCCATGATTCTCTCATAACTGACATGTTTACAGCAATTATGGGTGACACATGAAGGTCCTCTGTGATAGCCATCATGAGAATGAACCAGTGAGTTAGCTGGATTTTATAGGTTAAGCCAGCTAATGTCAAGGGACTAGCAACAGCTGTCACATAATATCATGCCCCTGTATTATTACCGCAGAAAGATCATGGATCAGAAACCAGGTAAAACATGTAACATGAAGGATGAAATTTGTCCTGTACAATCTGAAGAGAGTTCTGGGACACAGGGCAGTAGTAATATTAAATCTTGCAGAAACACTTAATTTATATATATGATATGATGATATATGATTGATATATATGATATGATATATGATATGATATATATATGATATATGGTAAAGTAGTCCCATTACAGGCCTGGACAGGCCCAGAGGGTTCCAGGAAGTTAAGGTTCCCAGATTTTGTGACAACGGTACAGGATGGTGGTAGGTTGTCAGCCTTACGCACCGGCCGCCTTTACCCCCAGGAAATACTCCTGGTACTCATTTCT
>Ga0123353_10010047_pt1 | contig 13148 bp, 12 predicted proteins | sample TergutLab28metaG_3_FD_92763 | JGI IMG/M metagenome (GOLD analysis project Ga0123353, IMG submission 92763) | Labiotermes labralis P3 segment gut microbial communities from Petit-Saut dam, French Guiana - Lab288 P3 | ecosystem: Host-associated > Arthropoda: Insects > Digestive system > Gut ...
CAGACGCGGTCGTACCTGTCGCCCGCGTATTCAAACTCGCCGTTTAGCACCATCATATCAAGCTCGCTCTGCTCCTCGCCTATGTACTCCTCTATTAAATAATGTATGGTGTGCCCGATTTCATGCGCCAGAACGGGGGCGGTGATGCCGCAGAAAGCGGGGTCGTTGTCAAGGAAGACAGTAATAATTATGTTGTTGAACCATTCCGCGATTCCGTATTGGTCGTCGTTGTGCCCGCCCAGACGGATAATATATGTAGCTCTGTGCTCCTTATGAAAAGTATCTGTCAGCCTCCTCATAAAAGCGGGCGAGAACAGCCATAAAGCGTGTTCAATTTCCCGCATATAATCAAGCCCCTTTTCGGAGTACAGAAGCTCCTCATTATCCTGCAGCACCACCCCGAATATATTCCACACGCTGTCGATAAACGCCTCAGGCGACGACATATTAAGCGCCTGCTCCTGCGATACTGCATTTTCCTGTATGGTTGTGTTTCTTGATTTTATCGGCTGTTCTATTTCTTTTTCAAATATATCTGTTTCGCTGTTTCTTCCGATTTCGCTGATTAATCCCAGCTCCATCGAAGCCGCAAGCTCCCGGTTAACCTCGTGAATGATTTCATTTATATAGCTGCATGCGGTTGCAGTAAATATTATTATTGCGCACAGCAAAAACGAAATCAGTTTTCTCATGATTCATTAAGTCCTTTCCTCACAAAATTGGAACAAAACAACGTTTTACCCGATTTAGTTTTATTTGCTTTCAAACTTAATTTATCCTTTTCAGGTATTCGATAATCTCCCGCATAGCCCCGCTGTTATTATCACAGACTATAAGGTCTGACTGCTTCTTTACAATTTCCTCAGCGTTTGCGACCGCAACGCCGAGGTCAGCTGCTTGAATCATTTCAAGGTCGTTCATAAAATCGCCTGCTGCAACCACGTACTTATCTTTTATGTTTAATATTTCAAGCAGCTTTTTGAAGCCCGTACCTTTATTTACGCCGCTCGGCAGCACTTCATAAAACCAGGGCGCACTGCGTACCATGTGTACATCGCCTATACCCTGCCGGTTCAAGAATCCGATGATTTTATCGGTCGTTTCGGGTTCATCTACGAATAATACTTTTATCCAGCCGTCCTGCGGAACATCGCCGAAATCACATCTGACAGGCTTCGTTGCGCCAAGCTCAAGGTGTTTTTCCTCAATCCAATTTGTACTTATTACATATATCTCGTCGCCCCGCAGAATTTCAATACCTACGGACGGGAAACGCTTCTGCACAAGTTTTATATACTCTCCCGCCGTCTTCGGCAGATTGCTTTGCCAGAGAAAAACTTCCCGCTTAAAATCATATACCGCCGCGCCGTTGAATATTACAGCAGGGATTTCTAAGTTTAAATCATCGGCGAGTCCGCGGGTGAGCGCAACGCCGCGCCCCGTCGCGACTGTAAACAAGCCGCCGTTCTCAATAAGCCCGCGGATTGCCGCCCTGTCGGTTTCCAATATGCTCTTGTCGTCGGTGAGCAGCGTGCCGTCGGCATCGGTTATCAAAATGATGTTGTCAAGGTTCATTTTTTTGCATACCTGTTAAATCTGATAATTTTATTTTGGGGTTGCGGTATCTGCGGCGTTTTTTCGTTTTGCTGCCGTATTGGATTGCCTCTTTCGGACACCAGTGAATACATGTTACGCAATGCTCGCAGTGATGCTGCCACTCGGGGCGTTTGTTCACAAGTTTTATATTTTTAACAGGACAGATTTTCTCACACTGCCCGCAGCCGCTGCAGTTATCATCGGCAAAAAATGCAGCGTCAAGCGATTCTATGTTTTTATAAAGCGTATTTGTTGTGAGAAAACCTTTTCGGACGCTATCCTTTTTCGCTCTTATTTCGTTCGCTGTCACTTTTATTCTCTTATCCGCTTTTTCATTGCATTTGTGTGCTTTTTGGATTGCATACGGATTATATTCGATTATGTAATTGCGCGGCATAGTTACTCCGTCGCCGTAATTCAATGTAATTCCCTTTTCCGCCAAACACTTTTGAAGCGCGGAAATACTGCCTTTCCCGAAGCTTATCGCCATTGTTGAAATCCCGAAAACCCATGTATCGGGGTGAATGTTTAAGCTCTCTATAAATCTTCGCACTATACGCGGCAGATTACCGTAATAGGACGGGAAAACAAATCCGATTCGCTCGTTTTCTCCGCCGATTTGCTCTGCAGAACTATAGCCGGCTATTGATAAAACAGAGCTGTTTCCTAAGGCTTCGGCAAGTTTTCGGGCGACGTAAAGCGAGTTGCCCGTACCCGAAAAATAGAATATTGTAGTTTTCATAAATATTTTCATTAAGTTCTTTCTTCACAGTTTTCCCGATTCAATTGCTCCATTTTAAAATTTTTACCTCAGCTGCCTCAACAGCTTTAAAAAATACTCCGGCAGCCCGCTCTCAAACTCCATATACTCGCCCGTCCTCGGGTGTGTAAAACCGAGCTTATATGCGTGCAGGCACTGCCCCTCCAGCCATTTGGGCTTGCCGTTTCCGTACACGTCGTCGCCTAAAACCGGATGCCCGATGTATGCCATGTGCACACGGATTTGATGCGTGCGTCCTGTTTCAAGACGGACTCGTAAATGCGCCGCATTCTCATAATTCCTTATGACATCATAATGCGTGATTGCCTCCCGCGGATTCAATCCGTTTACAGTCATCTCTTTGCGGCGGATTTTATGCCGTCCAATCGGCGCGCTGATTATTCCCGGCTCTTTCACGGCTCCGCTCACCACCGCCTGGTATTCGCGCTTTACCGAATGCTTTTTTAGCTGTTCGGCGAGCCTTGTATGCGTGAAATCGTTTTTCGCAGCAAGCAGCAGTCCGCTGGTATTCTTGTCGATTCTGTGGACGATTCCCGGGCGGATTTCGCCGTTTATGCCCGATAAACTATCGCCGCAGTGGTGCATGAGAAAATTCACCAATGTTCCGCTGCGGTTGCCGTGCGCCGGGTGGACTACGACTTTGCGGGGCTTGTTCACGATTAATAAATCCCTGTCCTCGTAAACTATTTCAATCGGCATTTCCTCGGGAATTATACCGACGGGCTTCGCCTCGGGAATTGTGAGCGACACTTCGTCACCGGCCCTTAACTTATAATTCTTTGCGGTTCTTTTCCCGTTTACCGTACAGCTTCCTGATTCTATAAGATGTGCGGCGGCGGTCCGCGTTAGGTTTTCCGTGTGAGCGGCAAGGAACTTGTCGAGCCTTTCGCCTGTTTCGGCCGATTTATAAGTCATCGCTTTTATTCTTTTTATTCATATTTTCATTAAGCTCTTTATTAATCAACGGTAAATGAAAAGTTTCGTTTTCCCCGATTTTGTGTCGATTATTTTTTAATTTAATCTCTTCCCTAATAGTAGCAAACACAGCCAAACATACGCCCGTCACCACGCAAATGTCTGCAAAATTAAAGATTGCAAAATTGATTATTTCAAAGTCGATAAAATCAACGACATAGCCGTAAAAAACGCGGTCTATCAGGTTTCCCGTGCCTCCCGCGGCAACGAGCGTCAGCGCTGTTATCATCAGCCTGCTTTTAAGCCTGTCGGTTAGCAGAAAAATCAAAATCCCTACTACAAGCAAGCTTGTTGTGAGAATCAGAAAAAGCCTGTGCCCCTGCAGCACGCTGAACGCCGCGCCTGTATTTTCGACGTACGTGAAATTAAGTATGTTTGTATTATTTATGCTAATTATGTTCACGGAGCGCGGCTTTTCGGGCGCACTCAGATTAATCACCGCAAGCCATTTGGTGAGCCTGTCAATACCTACGAGCATAGCGGCCGCAAGCAACGTAATCAGCCGTACGGCAAAGCCGCCTTTACGCGTAAACAATTTCATGATTCAACCACTTTTGAACATCTTTCGCAAAGCCCGTTTTCATCAGCTTTTTCGCTGTAAATCCAGCATCGCGGGCACTTCACGCCGTCGGCTTTTTGCACTATAATTTCAAGGTTCTCGCCGCCCGCCTCAATGACGACCTGCGAAACTATGAACGCACTCGCGAGTTCAGGCAGCAGCGCGGATAAGTCTTTGCCGCCTTTAAGAATTACTTTGGCTTCAAGCGATTTGCCTATGACTTTTTCTGCACGCTTTTGTTCAAGAGCAGTCAAAACCAAGTCGCGCACTGCACGGATTACAGTCCACTTCTCCGTGAATTCCCCGCTTACCTGAACACCGGTTTGTTTGGGCATGTCGTTAAAGATTACGCTGCTTTTATCGTCGCCGGAAAGCTCCGGAAGCTCCGCCCAAATCTCGTCAGCCGTATAGCAGAGAATGGGTGCAATAAGCTTCGTGAGCCCATGCAGAATAGTGAAAATCGCAGTTTGCGCGCTTCTGCGTTTTAAGCCCGCTGCTTCTTCGCAGTATAATCTATCTTTTAAAATATCAAGATAAAAGTTCGACATATCGACGACACAAAAATTATTAACCGCATGATAAGCGTAGTAGAAATCGAAATCCTCATAAGATTTCAACACTTTTTCCGTCAGTGCGTCAAAGCAGCCCAGCGCCCACTTATCGAGCTCTTCAAGCTCGCTTAAAGCAACCGAATCGTTTTCGGGGTTGAAATCGCCGAGATTGCCGAGGATATATCGCGCCGTGTTGCGTATTTTTCTGTAGGTTTCGGAGATTTGTTTAAGCAAATCATCGGATATTTTAACGTCCGAGTGAAAGTCAAGCGAAGAAACCCAAAGCCTCAAAACATCCGCGCCGTACTTGTCAACGATATACGAGGGCGGGATTACATTGCCTTTGGACTTGTGCATTTCCTTGCCCTCTCCGTCGAGAACCCAGCCGTGAGTACTGACGGCTTTGTAGGGCGCACGGTTGTAGACTGCGACTGACGTCAGCAGAGATGACTGGAACCAGCCTCTAAACTGGTCGCTGCCCTCAAGGTAGAGGTCACAGGGGTTCGCCAGCTCCTCGCGCTGCCCGCAGACAGCCGCGTGAGAGCAGCCGGAATCAAACCATACGTCGAAAATATCAAGCTCCTTGTCGAAGCTTGCACAGCCGCAAGCACATTTCACGTCAGCGGGAATAAATTCCGAAGCCTCTTTAATATACCATGCGTCGGCGCTTTCTTTTCTGAACAGCTCCGAAATTGCATTAATAGTTTGCTCGCTGCACAGCTCCTTGCCGCAGTCCCTGCAGTAAAGCATAGGAATCGGCACGCCCCACCTGCGCTGACGCGAAATGCACCAGTCGCTGCGATCGCGCACCATATTGAGGATTCTGTCCTCGCCCCACCCTGGAATCCAGCGGGTTTCGTTTATAGCTTTAATAGTTTCGTCACGGAATTTGCTCACCGCGCAGAACCACTGGTCAGTGGCACGGTAGATAATCGGCTCGCGGCAGCGCCAGCAGTGCGGATACGAGTGCGAAAACCTTGTCGCGGCAAGGAGCAGGTTTTTACTTCTTAAATCATCGGCGATAATTTTATTGGCCTCACCGGTTTTCTTTCCTGCAATATTTTCGCCTGCTTCTGCTGTCATTCTGCCGTTTTCGTCAACGGGCACGATAATCCCGAACATATCTTTATATGAATTACAAACCTCATAGTCCTCCACACCGAAGCCGGGCGCAGTGTGGACACAGCCGGTTCCGCTTTCGAGTGTAACGTGGTCGCCGGTTATAACGATGCTCTTGCGCGGCAGGAAAGGATGCGCGGTTTCGATTAAATCAAGGTCGCTGCCTTTATACTCGCCGACAAGCTCATAATTTTCAATGCCGCAAGCTTCTGCAACTTTTTCCGCAAGTTCCTTTGCTACAAGGATATACTCGTCGTTTATTTTCAAGAAAGTATAATCGTAATTAGGTCCGAGCGAAATCGCAAGGTTTCCCGGCAGCGTCCATGTCGTTGTAGTCCAAATCAGCACATAAGCCTTATTTAAGTCTATGTTATCCTTGGCGAATATCCCTTTGTCGTCGGTGACGGGGAATTTTACATAAATCGAGAAGCACTCGTCGTCCTCATACTCTATTTCGGCTTCGGCGAGCGCGGTTTTACAATCTGCACACCAATGCACAGGTTTGAGCCCTTTATAAATGTAACCTTTTTTATACATCTCGCCGAAGATTTCAATTTGCCTTGCCTCGTAGTCGGGCGCGATGGTAAGATAAGGATTATCATAATCAGCCCACGAGCCGATTCTTTTCATTTGTTCCTTCTGTCGGTCAAGGAACGACAGCGCGTAATCGCGGCAGTATTTGCGCAGCTCGGCCACGTTAACTTTCTTATTATCAATACCGAGCTCTTTTAAAGCGCGCAGCTCTATAGGCAGACCGTGGCAGTCCCAGCCCGGAACGAACGGAATGTTAAAGCCTGTCATAGCCTTGAATTTTATAATTATATCTTTTAAAATTTTATTAAGCGCGTGACCCATATGAATATCGCCGTTTGCATAGGGCGGGCCGTCATGCAGAATGTACTTGGGTTTTGCTTTGTTTTTCCTGGTTAATTTGTAATAGCTTCTTTCGGCTTCCCATTTTCCGAGCATTTGCGGCTCGCGCTCAGGCAAATTCGCCCGCATGGGGAACTCTGTTTTCGGCAGATTTAATGTTGCATTGTAGTCTTTAGACATCGTTTTTTTCATTAAGTCCTTTCTTCACAAATGAATCATGAAAACAGCATTTTCCCCGATTCAGTTGTTTTATTTTCAAACTTGTTTTTCCTTTGTTCTTATTTATATGCGTGACTGTAGGGACGCCATTGACGGCGTCCGCATATTTCACGATTCAATCACTATCCCGCGAAAGCTGTCTTGCTTCCGCAAATATCGCAGAAGTGCGTTTCGTTCGGGAAAATAAATTTACCGGTATGCTGACCGCAGCCTGTGTTTGTGCAGATATTGATGTCAGGTGCAGTTTCGTGCTCGGGCAGACCCGTACCGCAGGATTTGCAGAATCTTGACTCGTTTCTGTATGCCTCGCTGCCGCAGTTAGTACATTTTTTCATGTTTATTTTCATTAAGTCCTTTCTTCACAAATGAATCATGAAAACAACGTTTTCCCCGATTCAATTGTTTTATTTTTAAACTTTTCCTTTCTGCCGCTGCATTAAATATCATTTATGAAATTTAACACCGGTTGCATTTCTTTATAATAACGCGGAGGATTCCCCGCGTTAAATAAATCATTTTTTCTTGACGTTTTTGCCGAACTCCAATGCTTCGCGTTCTTTTGCGGGCTGCGATTTCTTGTAAAATACAGATGAACCGTTGTCAGCTTTGGCCGCTACCTTATCAGACGGGAATTCATCAGAATTTATTTCCGTGTTTTCGTCCGTTACTTCTTCATCGAACACAGGCTCAAAGTTTATTTCCGTAGTGAGGTCTGAAAGGAAGCCCTCTTCCATTTTAACTTCAAATGATGTCGATTTCTTTTCCTCGAGCATCTGCGCCGCGAATTCCTCATAAAGCGTGTCGCCGGCTTCTTTTCCCTCTTCGGCTTTTATTGCCGGGGCAGCCTGCTTCACCGCCGGCTGCACGGGCTTGACGGTAGGCTTTTTAAGCGTAACGTTCTTCTCTTTCTGATAATCGGTAAGCGTTTTCGCAACGAACTCGTTTTCACAGGATTCGGGGATAGCTTCTATAATCGCTGTCACACGTATAAAATCCTCAAGGATTTTTTGCCTGAAACGCACAACCTCATTCTTTGTTTTGGAAAGGATTTCCTTGTTTGTGTCGAGCCTGTTTTTATATTCCTCCTCCATCCTTGCGAGTTTGGCAGCGGCTTCATTCTCGACCCGCTTTGCTTCGTCGTTGGCGTTTTTAAGGTTCAGTTCAGCCTCGTCTTTAAGCCTTGTGCTCTCGTCCCTTGCTTCGGCAAGCATGGTATCAGACTTGTTCTGTGCTTCCTCGACAATGGTTTTCGCCCGCTCCTTTGCCTCCGCAATCGTCGCGTTGCCCTGCTTTTGCGCGCCGAGCATGGCTTCTTTTATTGCGTCCTCATCATCGCGGTACTCGCGCACTTTGTCGGCGAGCACTTCCAGCTTTTTCTCCAGGTCGCGGTTCTCTGACTGCAGCTGCGAGAATTCTTTTGATATTTCCTTTAAAAATTCGTCCACTTCGTCTGTCTTATACCCGTTAAAGCCTCTGTCGAATTTTCTTGACGAAATTTCCTTTGCATTCATGCTTTTACCTCTTCTCTTCCCGACACTAATGAGTCAAGGAAACCATTTTCCCCTCACTCATGATTTTATTCCCGGGTTAAGATTCCTTTCAAATGGGGTTTTCTATCTGTCTTAGCTGCACCGTCTTTATTAGAACAGGTCTGATGAACTTTCAAGTTCCTCAATAGTATCGCCTGAAATCTCAACATTAAACGGCACTATCATGTATGTAGTGTTTGAGATTCTTTTGAGGTCGCCGTCACCCGCATAAGCCACGCCGCCCAAAAAGTCTATAAGGCGGTTGGCTACGTCCTTGTTGGTATTTTCAAGGTTGAGAACGATGGTTTTCTTGTTTTTAAAATGGTCTGCGATTTCCGCCGCTTCGCTGTATTTCTGCGGCTTGAACACTATTACCTGCAGGTGCGTTGTTGCGGCGATTGAAAGCACTTTGCTTCCGCTCGGCTTTGCGGAGCTCGTCCCGTAGCCGAAATCGTCGCTGTAACGCGAACTGATTGTAGGGGTATCGTCAACAAAATCGGTATTGTTGTCGCCGCCGTCGAAGCCGCCCGCCCCCGTAATTTTCCCGATAAAATTCCCTAAACCCATGATTTCCTTTTCCTTTCGCTTTTTTCATTTTTACTTTTTTATTATGGTATCTGCTTATTTATCTGCTTCCAAACAGGGCGCTGCCTATCCTTATGATATTCGCGCCGTGTTTTATTGCCGTAATATAATCGCCGGACATTCCCATGGATAAAGTATCGAACTTGTCCGGCTGCTTTACTTGCGCTCTTGCGTCTTCGTAAAGCCTCTGCATATCTGCGTAAATCTGCTCCCCGGCATCTATCGGAGGTATTGCCATCAAGCCGCGCAGTCTTACGTTTTCGAGTGCGTCCGCTTCGGCAAGAAGCCCGGGAAGCAAGCCCGCTTCTATGCCGTTCTTGGACCACTCGCATCCGATGTTGATTTCAACAAGCACATCCATTGTAAGGCTGTGCGCCGCCGCGCGCCTGTTTATTTCCGAGAGCAGCTTCACGGAGTCCGCCGACTCTATAACGCTCACTTTATCAATTATATACTTAACTTTGTTATTTTGCAAGCCCCCAATAAAATGAATTTTCGCTTTTTTTGAATAAAAAGGGTGCTTTTGCAAGAATTCCTGTGCACGGTTCTCGCCGAGCAGGTTTATCCCGAGTTCAATTGCATGGTTTACTTTTTCATATGCAACGCCCTTTGTCACTGCCATTATACGGACTTTATCATCTCTTTTGAAATCTTTTCTCGCTTTTTCAACACTTTCAACTATTCTTTTATAATTTTCCGAAATCTCATTCATTGAACAATTTTTCCCTCATATAAATCCCTGCCTCTTACCACAACGCTGTCATAAAGCGAGATATAGCCCGCTTTGTCCGTGGTGTCCTCAACTAAGAAGTAGTCACTTTCAATTTTAATAACTTCTATTTTTCTAAACACAAGCTCTGCGCCCCTTTGCACAAATACGCCCTGCTCGTTTTCGTCGTTGAGGTGAACCGCCCTTGTCGGAATCCGTATGCCTCTGTAGCTGTCGAGCACCAAGCTGAACTGTGAAACCCGGCGCGACGCAAATTCCGGTGTAAGCGTGTCGCACTCGAATATGTATATGCTTGTTCCGTCGCTCCGGCGAATCTGCCTTATTATCGTAGCCTTTACAATCTGAGTGCTGCCGCCCGTTCTGAAGTCCACAACCATACCCTCGAAAAGCGAGCTTGTCCTCTCGGTATCCAGAACCCCAACAAAACGCCAGTTATACCCATCAATCATCTTTCCGATTATATCGCCGGCTACGTCAAGCATCGGATGTTTTATTATGCTGTCAATTTCTTCTCTCGTGATACTCGGTAATTTATCAAAATTCCATTCGCCCTCGTATCCGTCAACCACGCTCACAAAATAACCCGCATCGTCGATTGTTACGCTTCTCGGCTGCGAACTCATGCGTGCGCGTAAACTCACGATTTCGCTGTTTATCTGATTAATCTGCGGGTTATAATTCATCTCATCTCCCATGAGGATTCGCTTCCTGCATTGCAGTGAGATATAATCGTTTTTATGGCTTTCGACCGCGCTGTAATCACCGGCGCCGATATGCCCGAGCAGTCCGGTATGGCGGCTGGTTATTTGGTTTATGTAGGATTCGAGCTGCGAATTATCTGTGCTTGTCAGCATCTGCGCGTTTTCGAGCAGTTTTATACGCTCTGTGAGCTCGTCAATTCTTCTTTGGATTAATATGTCTTCTATGTTTCTGTAGCTCTGCGCCACGACGGAGTTCCTGCCGAGCTTCGAGCCGTCGGGGTGAATGTAGGAAACAACATCCGTTCCCCCGTATCTGACCAGTCTTTCGTTTCGTACGTGAACGCCTTTGAAGGTTATGTCGTCGTAGGTGTTATAAATCATTGCCGTTTCAATAACAAGCGGATTATAAAAATAAATGTAGAATTGGCTTATGACCATTAATATAAAGAACAAGCCGAGCACTGCCCAGATTATTTTCAAGGTTGCCGTGGTTTTTTGTGCTGTATCTTTTTCTGCCATATTTTTATGAAGTCCTTTTCGCCAATGAAACATTAAAGCGGCATTTTTACCGGCTTAACAGTTTTGTTCCCGAACTTTTGCAGCTCTTATTCGTTTCTGCTTGTTTGCGCCGATTCTTCCTTATCAAAAACATCAAAGACAGAAATAGCTTTAAGCGGCGTAATCGTGGAAATCGCATGCTTATAAATCATATTTTGCTTTCCGTCGGTATCGAGAATGACTATATAACTGTCAAAGCCTCTCACCGTACCCTTAAACTGGAAGCCGTTCGTGATATAAATGGTCACGGGGATGCGTTCTTTTCTTGCCTGGTTTAAAAAAACATCCTGCAAATTAATGTCCTTAGCCATTTCATTCTTCCCTTTCCAAAATAATACTATATATCATTATAACACAAATAAGTTTCAATGTCAACTAAATTGTGTTATTGCGTTCAATATCAGATTTTCAGCTTCCTCAAAGGCTTCACCCGGTTTGAGAAGATGAATCCGCGAATCTTTTTTAAACCAGGTAAGCTGCCGTTTTGCGTAATTCCGCGTACTTTTTTTTAAGTTTTCGACACATTCTGCGAGCCCGGATTCGCCGTTTAAGTATGGCAGGAGTTCTTTATAACCTATTGCCTGGGCAGAGGTATGTGAATTTTTAAGCGCATAAAACGCCGCCGCCTCTTCCAAAAGCCCCTTTTCAAGCATTTCATCTACCCGCTTGTTTATTCGTTCATATAATTCATATCTATGAAATTCAATCTGCATCATTAACGGCTCGTAGGGCGACGGATTGAGTCGGCTGCGGCTTTTGAGCTCGCTCATTGTTTTTCCCGTGGCATGCAGAACCTCAAGCGCGCGGATTACCCGCTTTTTGTTATTCGCGTGCAGCTGCCCCGCTGTTTCGGGGTCTTTAAGCCGCAGTTCTTCAAGCAGAACGCTTGCTTCCTTATTCTTCATTTCCCCACGGAAAGCCGCATCCGCCTTGATTTCAACGAACTCGATATTATCAATCAGTGCGTTGATATAAAGCCCTGTACCTCCGCATATAACCGGCAGTTTTCCGCGCCCGTGAACATCCGCGATAGCCTCCCGTGCAAGCTGTACGTAATCCGCAACCGAAAAAACTTCATGCGGCTCCAAAAAATCTATGAGATGGTGCACAGTACCGCGAAGCTCCCCGGGTGAGGGCTTTGCGGTGGCTATGCTCATATCCTTATAAATCTGCATGGAATCTGCACCGATGATTTCGCCGCCAAAACGTTCGGCGAGATGTACGGCGAGCGCGGTTTTACCCGAGGCTGTGGCTCCGCACACCACAACTGCAAAAATCCTGTCAGTTTTCATTTCCTACCAAAATTCTTCTCAATTTCCCTCTTGCTTATTTGCGTGACAATGGGTCTGCCGTGCGGGCAGAAACGCAGGTTTTTATCGCTCATAACTGTGTTCGCAAGCTGCTCCAGGTCTGTAATTATGCTTTTATCATTGGCTTTTATGGCGGATTTACACGCAATGGAGTGCAGAACCTCATTAAAAACGCTCTCCGTTCCGATTTTTGAAGCGCCGCTTTGGGAGAAAATCTCGGCAGCTTCCGAAAGAACCGCTTCGATGTTGTTTGCAGATAAAACCGGTGGCAGTGCGATTATTTCAATATTGTAATCATCGAGCGGCATTATGTCGATTCCCGCGTCCAATAAAACATCGCGCCCTTGCAGAAGCGCGTCATAACGCTGCATATCAAACGTTACATAAATGCTTTCCGCGAGCAGCTGCGATGATGCGTTAAGCTCTTTTTTGAGTGCCTCAAAGCGGATACGCTCATGGGCGGCGTGCTTGTCGATTAGCACAAGATTTTCGTTTTCCCCGCATACAATGTAGGTTTTCCAGAGCTCGCCTATAATGCGTAATTGCGGGATTGGTGCGGGTTCCGGTTCGCTTTCGGGGATTATTTCCGCAGGCGGCGGTTTTTCACGCGCCTTGTAAACCGGAACTGGGATAACGGGTTCACCTGTTACGAAAAACTCTGCCCTGCTCTCACTGAAGACGGGCATCAATGCCTGCTGAAACATCGGTTTTTCTGCAGGAGGAGGCGGTATGTATTCCGGCTTCGGCTGTGTGATTATCTCGATTTCTTTTATATTCTGCGCATTTAATAACGCATTTTTCACCGCGAAGTACACAGTGTCGAAAACCGCGTTTTCATTAGCGAAGCGAACTTCGGTCTTTGCGGGATGTACGTTAACGTCCACTTCATGCGGGTCAATTTCGATTTTAAGTGCGCAAGCCGGGTATTTCCCGGCAGGTGCGGCGTTCTTGTACGCCTCCTCAGCCGCCGCCATGATTTGCAACGATTTTATAGGACGGGAATTGAGAAAAAAGTATTGCATCGTGCGGTTCCCGCGGCAAAAAAGCGGAGAGGAAATGAAG
>Ga0123353_10010049_pt1 | contig 13147 bp, 13 predicted proteins | sample TergutLab28metaG_3_FD_92763 | JGI IMG/M metagenome (GOLD analysis project Ga0123353, IMG submission 92763) | Labiotermes labralis P3 segment gut microbial communities from Petit-Saut dam, French Guiana - Lab288 P3 | ecosystem: Host-associated > Arthropoda: Insects > Digestive system > Gut ...
AATCAAAGAGGGCTTGCGCACGGTTCGTCACAGCCTTTTTGTCGAAGGAGGCAAGACGACGCAATGGTCGATTGTGTATAATCAAACATCGCTTGAATTGCTGTTTTATCACCGCGAGAACTTTAAGTCGCCGTATACGTTCCAGTTGACCGCAAACTGATATACAACATATTTCTAAAGGAGAAACCACATGCAAAAATCGGACATCGGGCCTGGCGGTGATGGTGTGGAGTATTATCTATATCATTATTTTGAACGAAAAATGGGTCCATTCGTCAGCATGTCCGGATTGTCGATTGAGGATCAAATGAAAATCCAATCGCAATTTACTTCATCTTTCTTTATTGAAAATCGTACCCAAAGATATTATGAACGCCGTGCAGAATTGGAGCGGTTAATGCGGTCTTTGTTTATTGAAAAGGGTGGCAAACCTGTTCTTGATGTTCCGTACTATATGGTTTTAGGAGAATCTCCTTTCCTTACCACATGGTATGAAGAAAGTGAATATATTAAGATACCGATACATGAATTTGATTTGCAAACGATTTCGTTTACATATGGCGACACATTCCCTACTTTCAGCGAAAGAATTACTGACGGCTTGGAGTATCGAAAGAAAGTATACCTGTATGACGAAATATCAGGCCTTATACAAAAACATGGGTTGCCACAGGATTCGTGGGACGGAACATACGAATCACCATGTTACGTTGAAGCGCAAGTGTGGAGTGATATACCTGTATGTAATTATCGCAGAGCATAAGCATTATATACATTCCGGGCAAACACACAACATATTTCTAAAGGAGAAACCACATGCAAAAATCAGACATCGGCCTGATCGGCCTGGCGGTGATGGGGGAGAACCTCGTCATGAACATGGAGAGCAAGGGCTTCAGTGTGTGCGTATATAACCGCACCACGCAGAAGGTCACGGACTTCCTCGAGGGCAGGGCCAAGGGGAAGAACATCACCGGTGCGTACAGCATCCAGGAACTGGTGGACGGCCTGAAGGCGCCCCGGCGGATTATGCTGATGGTGAAGGCAGGCAAGCCCGTGGACGACTTCATCGAGACGCTGATCCCTATCTTAAGCGCGGGGGATATCATCATCGACGGGGGGAACTCGCACTTTCCGGATACGATCCGGCGCACGCAGTATGTCGAGAGCAAGGGGCTGCTGTACATCGGCACCGGGGTCTCCGGCGGCGAGGAGGGCGCGCTGAAAGGCCCGGCCATCATGCCGGGCGGGTCACCTGCGGCCTGGCCGCACGTCAAGGCGATTTTCCAGGCGATTGCCGCCAAAGTGGGCCCAAACAATGACATCCCCTGCTGCGACTGGGTGGGCAGCGACGGCGCGGGGCACTTCGTGAAGATGGTGCACAACGGCATCGAGTACGGCGACATGCAGCTAATCTGCGAGGCCTATTTCCTCATGAAAGAATACCTCGGCATGGACGCCAACGAGATGCACGGGGTGTTCAAGGAGTGGAACACGGGCGTTCTGGACAGCTATCTGATCGAAATCACCCGGGATATTCTGGCGTATAAGGACAAAGATGGGTCAGCCATCGTGGAAAACATTCTCGATACGGCAGGGCAGAAGGGCACGGGCAAGTGGACCTCCGTGGCTTCCCTGGACGAGGGGATTCCGCTGACGCTCATCGGGGAAGCGGTGTATGCAAGATGCTTGTCGGCCATCAAGGAGGAACGCGTGCGGGCTTCGGCGATTTTGACCGGCCCCACGACCAAATTCGAGGGCGACAGGGCGGCGTTCATCGAGGACATCCGCCAGGCGCTGTTCGCCTCGAAGATCATCTCCTACGCGCAGGGATATGCCCTGCTGCGCGCCGCGGCGGAGAGCTACGGCTGGGATTTGGACTTCGGCGGGATTGCCATGCTGTGGCGCGGCGGCTGCATCATCCGCTCCACGTTTTTGGGCAACATCAAGGAGGCCTTCGACAAGGCCGCCGGGCTGGACAATCTGATGCTCGACCCGTTCTTCACACAGGCGCTCACCGCCGCCCAGGGCGGCTGGCGCAGGGTGTGCGCCGCGGCAATGACGGCGGGAATCCCCGCGCCGGCGTTCACCAGCGCGCTGGCGTACTATGACGGGTATCGCTGCGCGCGCTTGCCGGCGAACCTGCTGCAGGCCCAGCGGGACTACTTCGGGGCGCACACGTATGAGCGTACTGACCGTCCGCGCGGTGAATTTTTCCATACGAACTGGACGGGGGAAGGCGGGGATACGGCGGCGAGCCAATATGTGGTGTAAAGGGTTAACTGTGCGATGACAATCCCTGGCCAATCCAGTAAACTCCCGCGTTTCAGAAAGCCGCACGAGGACGCGTCGCTCCGCGATACTCCCTCACCGCCTGCGGGCGGTGAGGGAGTATCGCGGAGCGACGTATCTCAACCCGCCGCCTCCATCTCATGCCGCAGCCTGTCGATGATCTTTTTTTCCAGACGCGAAATATAGCTCTGCGAGATACCCAGAAGGTCGGCCACCTCCTTCTGGGTATGTTCGCGCCTGCCCCCCATGCCGAAGCGCATGTGCATGATCAGGCGCTCGCGCTCGCCCAGGGAGTTCACGCAGCGAATGAGCAGGTCCTTCTCGTCGTCCTCCTCGATGCCGGTGTTGACGGCGTCGGCGTCGGAGCCGAGGATGTCGCTGAGCAGCAGCTCGTTGCCGTCCCAGTCGATGTTCAGCGGCTCGTCGATGCTGATGTCGCCGCGCGTCGGCGTGATCTTGCGCAGGTGCATGAGGATTTCGTTCTCTATGCAGCGCGAGGCGTAGGTGGCCAGCTTGATATTCTTCTCGGGACAGAACGTGTTGACGGCCTTAATCAGGCCTATGGTGCCGATGGAGATCAGGTCCTCCACGCCCACGCCGCTGCTCTCGAACTTCTTGGCGATGTAGACCACCAGGCGCAGGTTGCGGGTGATGAGCACCTCCCGCACGCGCTCGTCGCCCTGCCGCAGGCGCGCCATGGCCTCGGACTCCTCCTCCCGGGTGAGGGGGAATGGCAGGGTCTGAGGGCCGTTGATATAATAGACGTCATAAATCTTGCGAAGGCGCAGCCGCCTCCACAGCCTGTAACGTTTCACTCTATAAAGAAATGCCCGTATCCGAGCCAATTCGGTTCCCCCCTATTTTTCCAGCATTGAGGCCTGCAGGAGCATGGAGTAGCTGCCGTCCGAGAGCGCGTCGGGCGTGACGGCGACAATCGCGCCGGGCGTAGGCTGTGTGCCGTGCCCGGCCTTCACGACCACCTGGTCTGTTCGGAAGGCGGGCAGCAGGCCCTCGCGCTCCAGGGCGTGGAAGGGTATCTGGCGCACGCGCGCACGCCAGGGATGCTCGCCCGGCAGGTCCGGCAGGCCGAGCTCGCCGCGGAAGAAGGGTCGGAACTCCCCAGGCAGGAAGGTCTGCAGCGCGTCGTACTCCGCCACCGCCACGGGCGCGCCGGTAAAGCCGTCGGTAAGCCTGTTACCGGAGTCGTAGAACGCGGGCAGGGTGACGCTGCTGCCCATGACCTGTATGGTGGCCCGGCAGAGGTTCGCGCCCGGATGCCTGCGCCGCAGGAGGGCCACAAGGCCGCGCACGATGGCATAGCACGCGCAGGCGAAGATCACGAAGGCGAGCAGGCTGACGTCGAAGTAGATCGCGCCGTTCTGATAGAGCATGCCACCGGGCTTGAGGGTCAGCCACAGGGCCAGCATAAGGCCCGCGAAAGCGAAGTTCACCCCGAAAAACGCGGCGAAGCAGCGCAGGTACCTGCTCCACTTGACGAAGCCGAAGCCCGCGAAGACAAGCAGCGCAGACAGGAGCAGCTTCTCGATCGCCAGCAGCCACCAGGGCGCGGGGGGCAGTAGGATCAGCAGGGAGCCGGCGCCGCCCAGCAGGGAGGACAGCAGCAGCCGCCAGCGCTTGACCTGCACGGCCGAAAAAAAAACGCTGCAGGCCAAAAGCAGCCATGTGACGAAAATGTTGATGGCGATCAGCACATCTATGTAGATCACGTCGGACACGAGAACCTCACCCCGGGTTCTATTATAGAGCCTGTTCTGTAGGGTATTTTGTCAGAATCGGCAGGGGAAAATAATTTTGGCTTGTCCGTATTTTTAAGCAATTGAATATAAGACAAAACCTTTCGGTTGTGCTATACTAGTGCCACCGTGCGGAAAGAGGGTCAGACATGGACGACACGATTTTGGAAAAGGCGAAGGAATACATCCGGGCGCATTTGAAAGAGGAGTTCTCGCTGGGAGAGCTGGCGCAGGCTGTGGGGTATTCGCCGTTCCACCTGGCAAGGGAGTTCAAGCAGGCCACGGGGATGGCCATCATGGAGCTCACCCGGCAGGCGCGTGTGCACGCTGCGGCAGAGGAGCTTGCTACAGGGCACAGTGTGTGCGACACTGCCATGGAGTATTGCTTCGACACGCACGCGGGGTTCACCCGGGCGTTCAGCGCGGAGTTCGGGTGCACGCCAAAGGAGTATCAGGCACATTCAGAAAAAATGAAAAGCATCGAAAGGGGCATTGCAATTATGGAGGATTCGAAGATTGTCATCCGGCATGTCTGCAAAGATGATGTGCAGGACCTGTGGGAGAACTGCTACAGCGCCATGACGCCCAGGCAGATCACCGAGCTGAAAATCCAGCCGAACATCGAGGCGGAGCACGCAGGGCTGGGGTTCCTATTGGTGGCCGAGGTGGACGGCGTGGTGGTAAAGCCCCTGGCGCTGTCCAAGCGGGCGCACCACATCCCGCTGGGCTTTGTGGGCGACAACATCTACAAGGCCGACATTGTCTTGGAGCGTCTGCTGGAGGAGATGCGGCGGCAGGCCAAGGGCTTCGGCGTCAATGCCCTGATGGCGATTGAGGATGCTGGCAGCGAATCCTCCCGCGCGTTCCAGGCCTTCGGCTTCAAAGTGGTTCTGAGCGCGGGCGATTTGGATTATCTGATGCAGGGGATATAAAACGATTATGCGGGCGGCTTGGAAAGCCGCCCCTACAATAAAATCCCCTCCGGCTGCCCATACTAGCAGCGGGAGGGGATTTTTATGTCCAGACGCATCGGGATCGTGTTTTTTTTATTCGTATTGTGCGTGGGGGCGCTGGGGGTGCGGTTGATGCAGGTCCCCATGATTCTGCCTGCGCAGAGCGCCCACGGGGCCGCCCGGGTTGTGGTGGACAAAAGCCGGGGGGCGATCTATGACCGCAACGGCGCGCGGCTGGTGCAGGGGCAGCGGCAGGTATTCGCCGCGGTGAAGCCCAGCCCCGCAGCCAGCATGGCCCTGCGTAGCGTCTTGAGCGGCGAGCGCTTCGCCGCGGCGGAGGAGCGCATGGCCCGGGGCAGCCTGATCACCCTGCCAGTGGACGACCCGGTCCCCCCCTGCCCCGATATCCTGCTGCTGGACGCCTGGCCGCGCTATGCGCCGAAGCAATTGGCGGCGCACGTAGTCGGCTACCTGGACGGGCAGAGCGGCGCGGGGGTCAGCGGGATCGAAAAGGCGTTCGAGGAAATACTCGGCCCCGCGGCGGGCGAGCTCTCCGTGCGGATGATGGTGGACGTCCACGGACGGGGCTTAAGCGGCGCGGCGCTGGAGGCCGAGAGCGTGAACTACCGTTCGCCCGCGGGGGTGCAACTGACCATCGACGCGCGGGTGCAGCGCATCACGGAGGAGGCCCTGGCGCTGCACGACGTGGAGCAGGGCGCCGCCATCGTGCTGGACTGCCGCACGGGGGAGATTCTCGCGCTGGCGAGCGTGCCGGCCTTCGACCCGAACCGTATCGCCCTGAGCCTGGACGACCCCCTGGAGCCCTTCATCAACCGCGCGCTGTGGGCCTACCCCATGGGCTCGAGCTTCAAGTGCTTCGTGGCGGCGGCGGCCCTGGAGCAACGCATACCGGCCTCCAGGCAGTACTTTTGCGGGGGGGAGATGGACGTCAACGGGCAGGTTTTTCACTGCAGCAATGGGATTGCCCACGGTACGCTCGACATGACCGGGGCGCTGGCACAGTCGTGCAACCTGTATTTCATCCAGCTGGCGCGGGAGATGCAATCGGAGCCCATGTTGGACCTGCTGCGCCTGTTCGGCTTCGGGGAGGACACGCTGCTGGCCCCGGGGATTTACGCGGCGCGCGGCAATATGACCGCGCTGGGCGAGCTTGAACTGCCTGGGGAGTTGGCGAACTTCTCCTTCGGGCAGGGCAAGCTGCTGGGCACGCCGCTGCAGATCGCCGCGGCTACGGCCTGCCTGGCAAACGGCGGGGTGTACCGCTCCCCCACCCTGGTGACGGCCACCCTGGACGCGTTCGGCGTGGCGAAGCCCTATGTGCAGGACAGGGAGAGCCGGGAGGTGGTGTCGCCGGAGATTGCCGTGCAGGTGCGCCGGATGATGATCGCGGCGGTGGAGGAGGGCACCGGGGTTGGCGCGAGGCCCGAGACAGGCGGCGCGGGGGGCAAGACCGCCACGGCCCAGAGCGGGCGGCTCGGGCCGGACGGCACAGAGATTTTGCAGACGGGGTTCACAGGGTTTTTCCCGGCGGAGGAGCCGCGCTACGCCGTGACGGTGTTCCGGCAGAACGGCAGTTCCGGCTCCGGGGACTGCGCGCCGGTGTTCCAACGCATCGCGGACGGGATGACGGCGCTGGGGCTATGATTTTTCCTTGATAGGGCATAGCAGATCGAGCTGAAAGATATCGTAGACGCCGTCTTTCACATGCATCACTTGATTCCTGTAGTTCAAAGCTTCCTCAAGCAGGCCAAACATGCATTCGCCTTCGTCTTCTTCCTTGATGAAATTGTAATCATATTTGGCGCTGCTTCCAACCCATTTCGTCAGCCATTCCCACTCTTCAAACGCGCCCATGGGGATCATGTGCGCGGCATAGAGACCGCCCGCGAAGCGCTTTTTCTCCAGCGGCGGGGGGACTTCCATATCTTCTGGGATGGTGACCCACATCTCGTAGCCGTGAAAATTGGTGTCGTCCTTGGGGTTGGGGTGGTTGAAGCCATAGTGCCGCAGGTCCGGCTTGAGCTCCGGCAGGTTGCTCTCGAGCACGAACTTGTCCATCACCATGGCGGCGTGGTGTTCCGGCTCGTCGCCGATGTAGTGGCTTGCGGCCACTGTTGCGGGGGGCAGGTAGACAATGCGGACATCCTTGTCTGTGAGCTTGCTCAATTTCTTGTCAGCCTCCTTCAGTGCAAATTGATTGAGTGATAACGGCGCAACGAGCGCCATGATCTTCTTGTCGCTGAGCAGATGGTCGCCAAACCGGATGGACGCGCTTTCGCGCAGCTTGTCCACCAGGGCCTGCAGGATGGAACGAATCGTGGACAGCGAGGTGATCTCTTCATCGAGCTCATCGATGTTCTGCATGAAGAGCTCGATGGCGTTGACCGCGCCGTCGTCGCTCAAAAGCTGGGCGATTTGCTTGAGCGGCACGCGCAGCTTGCGCAGGATGATGATCTGCTTGAGCCGCGCGATGGCCTCTTCGTCGTAGACGCGATAGGAATAGCCCTCCACGCGCTGGCTCTCCAGCAGGCCGATGCGCTCGTAGTAGCGCAGGGTGCGGGTGGAAACGCCGAGGGATTTTGTGAGCTGGGTGATGGTCTGTAACTCGTTCAAGCGTAAGCACCTCCTCATGGCAGCCTGCGGGCTGCCTTTCCTATTATAAACTGCGACACGGGGTCAAAGTCAAGCAAATTTTAAAAAATTGTAGAAATTTAATTGCCCCTGTGCTATACTGAAAGCGAAGTACGCACAGGGGGTGTTTTTATGTCAAACGAACTTGAGAAGCTGGAACGGGCCAGGCTGTACATCGAGCAGCTGGCCAACGGCATCGACCCAATCTCGGGCCGGGAGCTGCCGGAGGACAGCGCGCTGAACCAGGTGCGGCTCTCACGCTGCTTCTTCTACGTGGCGGACATACTGGGACAGGTCGTCGAAAACGGCGGGCAGGTGCAGAGAAACACGGGCAGCTCCTCGCCTCTTTTGCCGCCGTTTGCGCTGCCAGATGAGCTGCGCGGGCAAATCCCCGTTGAACAGAGCACTATGATCAAGCGCTTCACGGAATCCATCAATGCGCTTGCGGACCTGAGTGTGATGCGCAAGCTGAAAATGACCGCCTTCACCGCCTGGCTGGAGGAGCAGGGCTATCTGCGGGGGGACATGTACAACGGCAAAAAGCGCAGAGTCCCGACAGACAAGGGGCGCGCGGCGGGGATCGCCAGCGACGAGCGGCAGGGGCAATACGGCAGCTATACGGCCACGCTCTATGATGAAAACGCGCAGAGGCTGATGATCGCGCATCTGGACGAAATCATCGCGATATCGAACGGGACAGGAGAAAAGGAGGAGGACGCGTAATGGCATATTACATCGGCGTGGACGGCGGGGGCACCAAGACGGCCTACGCCCTGTTCAATGAAAAAGAGGAGCTGCTCGCCCTGCGGGAGGGGCCCGGCACCAACCACGAGAACTTTGACGCGAAACCATTCGACGAGGCAGCGGCAAGGCTTTGGGACGGCGTGCGGGGCCTGCTGGATGACATGGGCAGGTCCCTGGAGGAGATTGATTTCACCCTGATGGGGCTGGCGGGAGTGGACCACCCGTTCCAGTACGACGCCCTGATGGACAGGCTGCGCAGGTACGGCATGGAGCGCCTGGAGATCTTCAACGACGGCTTCATCGTGGTGAAGGCGGGCAGCCGCTCCGGGGCGGCCATCGGACTGAACCTGGGCACGGGCACCTGCTGCAACGCGATTGACCGGCAAGGAAAACGGGTGCAGCTGGCCGGGCTGGGCGAGTTTTCGGGCGACGTGGGCAACGGCCAGTGGATCGCTCAGCAGGCCTTTCGGCTGGTCTATGACAGCCTTGTGCTGGGGCTGGAGCCGACGGCGCTCACTGAACTTGTTTTTGCCAAATACAGCCTTGACAGCGCCGAAGGGCTTTTGTCGCTGCTGGAAACCCTGAACGAGAGCGCCATCAAAACCTTTGTGGGGCTGTTCTTCGAGGCCGCGAACCGGGGCGACACGCCCGTTATGAGGCTTGTGGATCAAATGGCCGAACGCGGCGCGCAGCTGATCGCCGCGCACCTGCGTGACCTTGATTTTCCCGAAGAGGGCGCAGAGGTGGTGTTGTCGGGGTCAATCCATACCAAGCTGCCGAATCAAGTGTATCTTGATTTGCTGAAGCAAAAAAGCGAGGCTCTGTCTGGGCGGCGGCTGGATTTCCATGTGCTAAATAAGCCGCCAGTCATGGGGTGCGTCAAGTGGATACTGCAAATTTTGCAGTAGTTGCAAGAGTTTTATTGATCCGCTCCCGCGTCTCCAGCAGCCATGACGCGCTGCGGGGATACTCCGAAAATGTGATCTCCTCCTCGAGGCCCTGCTCCAACAGGGCTAAGGCCGCGTCGTAGCCAATTTTGCTTTCGAGCAATTGCAGGGCGCGCAGGTCTTGCAGGGCCTCGTGGAAGACCTTCAGCCGCAGTGAGGTTAACGGCCGACCGTTCTCACCGGGGTAGACGACGTAGGCATCGCCGGAGGGGAAGGCCCCGTCCGCGTCGGAGCAGGCGAAGGGGTCGATGGCCCGGATGGAATACTGGCTGTTCCAGAAGTTGAAGCCCCACTGCAGGAAGCCCGCGCATTTGTATTTCCACAGCTGGAAGCCCAAAATTCGATTCCGCCAGCTGGGCATGGCGAAAAACCGATTGGATACCCCGCCCCTGTGCTGCCCGCAGCAGTAGTAGGTCCACAGCTCTGGCACGCGATCGATGAAGAGCCAGACATGGTTGTTGGAGGGGATGGGGCGCTCGAGCAGGCCCTGCTCGTAGAACTCGACGTTGGACAGGGCGTCGATAATCTTCATGCCGGGGAAGATGCGCTTGATCAGCGCCGCATGGCGGGCGTAGCAGTCGATGTCGCCCATACCGGGCTCGTCGGAGACGTGCAGGTAACAGCGGTCCTTCACGCCCTGCTGCTCTAGGAAGGGCACCAAGGCGGCGGCGAACTGCCTAAGGAAATCGATATAATCATCGCCGTCTGCATCTGTTTCCCAGCCGAAGATGTGGCTGCCGGTGCTGTCCACGATTTTGGGGGCGTGCTTCGCGCCCCACTGGGTGAACAGGTGGGAGAGCTCGAAGGCCTTGATGCCGCAGCGTTCGCACATATCGAACCAGCGCCGCAGCTGGGTGAAGTCGAAGTTGTATGCATCGCCGTCTTTGACTACACCCACTAGCTGGGTGGTGAAGCGCTCGCCGCCGACCTGCGTATCGAGGGGCGGGGTGAACAGCGGCGTGAGCAAGAAATTGATCCCGTGGGACGCGGCGCAGCGCACGTAATTCTCCACGATGGCCCAATGGGCTTCGCCGAAGGGCTCGGCGTTGTAGGCATTGGCCAGGCAGTCGCAGTGGAACCAGTTGGTGCACAGCAGAGTCTGCTCGGGCAGGGCCTGGGAGATTTCCGTGAAAGAGCATATAATCGACTGGTCGAGTATTGTCACGGTAACGCTCGCGTCGCCGTCACATTGCAGGCTCAGCCAGAGGCTGCGCCACTCCCCTACCTTCACCTGTATGGGGCTTGCTATAGGCCGCAGCAGGTCGGGGTACATCCCTGGGGTTTTGCGCAGGAAGAACTCGTCGCTGTCGGCGTAGCAGGGCAGGGACGAGGGGATTTCCTCCACGAGGAAGCACTCGCAGCGCGCGCCTTCGGCCTGCACTTCAGGCAGGAGCTCGGCGTCAGCGTCGCTGCAGAAGGCCACCTGGAAGGAGAACTCCTCGCCGCGCAGGAAGGTGCAGCCAGGGAAGGGTTCGGCCCCAGGGGCTTCGTCAGAAAAGACTTTTTCGAGGGAGCTTAGGGGAATGAGTTTGAGCATGTCATGTTCTCCTGCAAATTAAAAATATTCTTTCCGCCGTGTCTGACGGCGGCTGTTCGGTCAGTTCCTCATAGATGTGCTCTACGGCGAAGCCGGCTTTCTCCAGCCAGCGCGTCAACTCCTCGGGGGTATACGCACGCTCGGAGAAACTTTCCCGCGCGCGGGTATAATCGCCGGTTTCGCCTTCGACAAAGATATCGAGGTCGATCCGCGTGGTGCGCGATTGCGCATCCCAATGGTTTTGCCAAGCGCAGAACACGCCCTCGTCCTCGTAGAGGAAGGCGTTGTCCGCCAGGACGTGCTCGTGCTTGTAAAGCGTGTTGACATCGAAGATAAAGGGCGCGCCGGGCTCCAGGAACAGGGACAGCCGCCTGAAAAATTTCCGCACCTGCGCGGGCAGGGTCAGGTGATTGATGCTGTCCGTCAGACAGATCGCGGCTTGGGCCGTGCCGTACAGGTCAAGATTTTCAAGACGCTGGCAGACCAACAGTGGGGGCGCAGGAGCAAGCGCCTCGGCCTTTTCCCGGGCAATTTGCAGCATGTCCGGGCTGGCGTCCACGCCGACGACATCATAGCCTCGCTGCAGCAGGGCACAGGCGTATGGGCCCGTGCCGCAGGCGAGGTCCAGGATCGTGTCGCCCGGATGTACCCCGGAACGGGATAAAAGCGCACAGAGGTACTCCATGCGCCTTTTGTAGTCCATGTTTTTGGTGAAGCCATCGTAGCAGCGCGCCAGCATCGTATAGCTGGCGGCTTCATAGGTCATTCTCCCGCCACTTCCTCCTCTGTGTCTTCGCCGGATTGATCCCAACGCCGGGGCAGGCGCGCGAAGACCTTCTGGAAACTGTCGTTCCCATAGATCAGCGAGCGGTTCACCCGGCTGATGGTGGCCGTGGAGGCGCCGGTCTCTTTGACGATTTCGCTGTACACCTTTTTGTCGCTGAGCATCTTCGCCACGACGATGCGCTGCGAAATGGACTTCAGCTCCTGCACGGTACACAGGTCCTCAAAGAAGTCGTAGCACTCCTCCAGGCTCTCCAATGACATGACTGCCCGGAATAGAAATTCCACGCTGGAACTCCTGATGTTTTCGTTCACTGCTTTCTCCTCCTCATGCTTGTTTTAACGTCCTTTGCCGGTGGAACGCAGCGGTCCCCTCCCCTTCGAGGTCGTCCGCCACAGGGTTGCCCCATATCCGCATTATAAAGTATCCAAGGGGCGCAAGTCAAGAGGAAAAGCTTGCATGTGAGGCGCAAACGATACTAGATTTTGATGCAGTATCAAAAATTCCCAAGGCCAACTACCATATATGGTGATTTACGGGAACCCAATTCCAGGGAATTCCATGTGAACTTTAGAAGTTTTGCCCATTAACTAGCTGTATTCCCGCCTCCTGGAGGACTTTTTCGGCTTTGGCGTTGTCATCCACGCGCAGGAGAATGAAGGCGTCTCTGCCCCCCCCCTGCGCAAACGCGTAGGTGTACTCCACGTTGACGCCGGCTTCGCCGAGCAGCCGGAAGGCCTCCACCGTGCTGCCCGTCTCGTCCGCGACCAGCAGGCCGAGCACGTCGTTTTTCCGCGCGGTGTAGCCCCCGCGCTTGAGCGCCGCCAGCGCGGCGTCCGGCTCGCGCACAAGCATGCGCATGATGCCGAAATCGCTGGTCTCGGCGAAGGAGTAGGCGCGCAGGTCGATACTTTGCTGCGCCAGGTAGCGCAGGATCTCCGCCAGCCGCCCGGGCTTGTTCTCAATGAAAACCGATACCTGTTCCATGGCCATGACGATCCCTCCTTCTCAAAATACTCGTTTGTCGATGACGCGCACGGCCTTGCCCTCGCTGCGGGGCAGAGAGCGCGGATCCACCAGCCGGATGCCCGCCGAGACGCCCAGCGTGGATAGCATGGCGTTCTTCAGGCGGTTTTCCGCGGCGGATATGGCACGCATGCTGTCGGAAAAAACGGCATCGGAGAGCTCCACCAGCACGGTCATCGCGTCCAGGTTACCCACGCGCTCCACGACGATCTGGTAGTTCGGCTCAAAGCCCTGCTCCAGGATCACGTGCTCCACCTGGGAGGGGAACACGTTCACCCCCCGGATAATGAGCATGTCGTCGCTGCGGCCCTTGGGCTTCAGCATGCGCACCAGGGTGCGCCCGCAGGGGCACTCCTCCCGCACCAGGGCCGAGATATCGCGGGTGCGGTAGCGCACCAGGGGCAGGGCCTCCTTGCCGATGCAGGTGAACACCAGCTCGCCATATTGGCCGTCGGGCA
>Ga0123353_10010050_pt1 | contig 13147 bp, 8 predicted proteins | sample TergutLab28metaG_3_FD_92763 | JGI IMG/M metagenome (GOLD analysis project Ga0123353, IMG submission 92763) | Labiotermes labralis P3 segment gut microbial communities from Petit-Saut dam, French Guiana - Lab288 P3 | ecosystem: Host-associated > Arthropoda: Insects > Digestive system > Gut ...
CAATATGAGTCATTCTGCATAACACAATCACAGTCAATGCACCTGTGTTATAGGAGGTGCCAAAATGCTGTCTGAACACACATACACTCTTTTTTACTGTTCAAGAAGACGGACCTTGACTCACAGTTGTTCCTGAGGAACTTTCACGTGTTTAACTCTTCTTCCATACAGGAGCGAATTCTGTAAACTTTGTCCTTCATATTACCCCATAAATAAAAGTTGATACATATGGGTTGCCATTACTTAACTGTATTGTGAAAAATGGCTCCCTAAGTTGTGAATCATTGACATAGTTACCAGCTGCTGAATCCTGCTGAAACAATATGTTTGATTGTTCCACTTGTGAAACTGCACAAAGAATTTTTTCAGTATTCATCATGCAAATCTACCATAATTGCTTCTCAATGCCATATGGGTCAATTAATTTGTTTAGCTTTTATTGTGCACCACATGACAACTTTCAGACCACAGGCATTTCATGGATTAAATGTCTTAGCAGAACTCCAGTACCAATTATTTTGGGAAGAAACAGGGGTTTATGACTTCTGACATGTGCCATGTTTGCAAGATTTTGCTTCATTTGTGGGTGCATAGCGATCCTTTATGGCGATTATCACAAATGAATGTTAAGGACTGGTGTATGGTATTTGGAACAGTATTTCTTCCACTCATGCATGCCAATGAAGTAAAGACAAACGGTAGTTATTAAGTGAAAGTTTCACCAGAATGGGCCATTATGAAGAAGGGAAGGGATGCTGTACTTTACACAGTACTGACATTATCTTGGCTTGAAATTTTTACACTGTGAAGGAAAGAAGGTCTTAGAGACATACAGTCCTTTTCCTCCATACTGTTTAACTTAAACTTCATACTTCAATTTCAGATTTTGCATGCATGATGTGCTGTGAAATAATCATTTTCACCATTGCTGTTATTGTTGTTGCTGTATTTTTTTTTACCAGACATACACTTCTGTGATAATGTAGAGTTGTGAGATATGCACTCTTCTAGGGTTAAGAAATTTGTTGACTGTTGAAGATGGGACTGATAAGTTTCCCCAAAACAACAGCATGGAATTACCACTCTACACTGCCTAACATCTCAGAAGAGCACAGATCTCATGCACATCATGACAGAAGCCTGAAATGGCGCATGTAGTTTTGTTGCAGTGCAAAATGTAACTTGCATTGTTCTCTATTTTAGGACAGTGTAAACTAGTGGACAGTGATTTGCATATCAACCAACATCCCTTGAATATAGGCTCAACTTGCAGTAAAGATAATGCAGAATAAAATACGGGTACAAAGTGTCATCAGAGGACGTTCAAATGGAGATGTTACATAGGAATAATACTGTTCAGTTTCATATAGTTATATATCTTGCCATGTTGTGTTATGAGGTTTGTTGTATTTAATTGATGGACATAGTGCTACATATGTATGTCTTATGCTGTTAATGTTGTTTTCTTGTCCCTTTGAGAAGAATCTATCCAGCTTAAGTTCATTCAAGACCATTTTTTATGAGGTCTTTGTTTTTCTGGGATGTTACACAGTACTGGCTGGGAGTCAGTCAGCAATGTTTTGGGACAGCCTATCTGTCCCAAAACTTTGCTAACTACCAGTCAGTACTACTGTGTAATATCCGAAAGAGTGAAGAACTCATTTACCCCATGGCAGAAGCCAGAAGATTACATATTTAGATTAATTTCTTCAGTATGTAATTTGATTTGTACTTCTGGAGAAATCCATGAGTACACATATTTTCTGTCTGAAATAATGTGCCTTGATGTTACATTGTATTTATTTTTTCTTAAAATAAGTGAAATATAAATTTGTATCTTACATACACAACCTGGTTTAAAAATCATGAGTAATAGGATATCATCTTGGTTCAATTTCTATGTAAGTCAGAGACATAACACAGCAACAGTAAACAAGCTGGTCAAGAAATGCAAATATATTAACAACATATAACCTCTGCAGTTACAACAGTATTGCAGTTTACCAGTCATGTTAATTGGAACACCTTCACAAGAAACCAAAGCTCCTTTTAGAAATATTTTTGCAAGTTCACGAAGAATACATTTTCCTGCATCCTGACCAAAGGACCCTTTGAGTAGTATGTTTTCAAGGGCCTTTCCAGCACAATGTACTGAAAATTTTATTTGCTAGGTTATAAGGCTATTTTTGAAACAATGGATTTCTAATAAGCAAGGAAGCTGTTACGAAGCCACTAAAATGTTCTGAAACTGTCCTACAGAACGCAGGTTGTTTTACTTTAGTAGTGTTGTCAATATGAGTGTGACATTCATGTCCATGCTTGGGTTGTTTGCTTCCATACAGACAGCTCTTAATGGCACAGAAAGGGTGTGCTTCCATAGCAGTTAATAGCACTCAGAAGGGGTAAATACAGGAACATTTTATCTGACAAATTTTATCACTCTTACCTCAAACAGTTCCATGAAAGTTGGCAGTGCATTACTAGCAGCTATTCCAATCTGCCATGAGTCAGGGTCCACATGTTACAGTTCCATGTACTGCAGTTAATAATAGTTTTTACTCACAGACTTAAACTTGCTGGAAATTTAACATCTAACATATTGTTGCTTGCACATTGGAGTTCTGGTGGTGAGGTTGAAGACAACACTACATCCTGAATTCTTCCTTTCATACCGTCTTCCATGTGAGGACTGTAACTTTACTGTTTACCCTTGAACATGCCTGCCAATAAAAACTGCACACGTTCAAATCTGGTGAACAAGGCCACAATCTCCTGCTTATTACTGTGTCACCAAAATGCTCTAAACAATGCATGATTAGACAGATGTTCAAGAAATGATGTCAGAATATGTGTAATACATAGATGTGAATTTATGGTCCCAGGGAAAACAAAGAGGCCAACAATCCTAGTACACTCACAGCATGCACACACCAAACTCCTTCATGGATTAACATGGGATTTTCTGCAGACCAGTACCTGTTATTCTGGGAATTCACATATCCACTGAGATGAAATCAAGTTCCACCACCAAACAACATGAATGTGGAGTCTATTTATCCATCATGTATCTCATACAGGCACCAGTTAAAAAAATGTGTTGCTTCACAGTTTGTGTCATAGAGTTTGTGAACCAGTTATCGTATATGAATGCAAATGCATAAGTTTCTAGTTCATTTGCTGTGCAAACCAAACAGTTTTATTGTAGATGTCCCAAATCTAGCACCAATATAGTCCAGTTGCTCCTCAACACTTCCACTGCATGCTGTATTATTGTCTAGAATTGAACTTGTTGCTTGAAATTTGTAAATTGTTTTGTGGAACAGGTGCATCAGAAAACTGAATAAAAAGTCACGTCTAGAGTGGCATATTTTATGAAAACATGTTTCCAATCAGATTCACATAGAAAGTGCAGGTGACTCACATGGAACTGGCAGCCTCTGTGATGTGCAGCTTGAGAACAAGCCAGTGAGAGACCTAGGTTTTGTATGATACACAAGCCAACAAGAAGTGACTAGTAATAGTTGTCAGATAAAATAATGTCCCTATATAAGTCAGTTAATCCTTATAAAAAAGGTCCATACACATCATAATTAGAATAAGTGGTTCTGCAAACTGACCAGCCATTCAAATAAAAGCTTAGCCTATAATTTAATTCAGCCAAAATTAAGTTTCAACTTTTGATGAAGAGGACTTAGCAGCCTGTCGTTTCTTGACATCCCAGTTGTACACACGTGCCATATTAACCTCTGTGGTTGTAAACTGGTCCCTGAAAAATTTACATTACTGTCATTCCTCCTTCACACATAGAAATGGACTTGCATAATTACTGCACCATGAGAATTTCAGTACACAATTAATATACATTAACAGAGTGATTCTCAAGATCTTGCTTCATAGGCTGGGAAAGCAGCAGCTGGTTTTTAAGGACAGATATCCTGTCTTACATTGAGGAATGAAAAGAATCTCATCACCAGTCTAACTATTACTGTCGTAAAAGCATGCTTATTTATTTTATTAGTCTTAAACATGTTAATTTATCATATAAAAACATAACATCTTTATGCAGTAGTGAAACTGTGATGAAATAAACACATTAAACACTTGTAGTTATAAGTTTATATAAAGTAATCTTGGTTTTTGGAAATCTCCATTGGTATATTCCTGAGTCATTTCCATCTAGTCCAACCCCCACACCATCTTTCCCTAAGATCCATTTTGATATCCCCCTAGATGTGGCAGGCTGTGCCTAGTGCCAAACTAAACTGGACACTCAGAATAACATTAATAACAATACACAAAATTCGCTCCCAAATAACTGCCCCAGCCTCTTCTAGCCACAAATAAAAAGGAAAGTCATATACAGTTTACCCTTGAAAAGTCTTTAAATGGCATGATGCCAGCTGATGCATCTGTATTTAATTGGCACTCCCACAGTGGTATCTTTATTTTTATATCTTCTTTGGTGTATACTAATAAGTAAAATGCATTCTTTTGTCAAACAAGACAAAAAAGCATGGCTGTTATATGTTGTTGGTAAAAGTTTGTCCTTGTGTATGCCTTGAGGGCACAGGTGGAAGGAAGCTGATTTTGCCCACTTTCAAGTACTGTCCTATCACATACCAAAGAGAGAGTGCAAAAAACCCTGAATATGAAAGGACAGCCAGTATCTGAGATAAAATTTCAGTGTGGGACCTCCTGAATACAAAGTAGAGTGCTACCACCTTTGCTGCAATGTTTTGTAAATACATGTAAATTTACTAGTTGAAATTACAAAGAAAGTTTTATTTCATCTCTGCTTTATCAGATGTTTCTCCTGTCCATTACTGAAGATAACTGACAATATACTGTACAACTATAGTTAGAGGAATGCTTGTTAAGAAATTTTGTATTTGAAAAGGCAAAGAAAACCTGATGTGCCAATCAGAATTTAGGTTTCTCATTCCCTTTACAACTTTACTGTCTAAATCACTCAAATACATAGTTTCATTCAAGAGACTATGGGGAAAAAATGACAAAAATCATTAATATGCCTTTTGGAGCCAATGTTTCACAATACTTTCATCATACATTTCCTTACACACCTTTATGTACTATTTTGAAGACATGTTAATGTGAGAATGTGCTTATTTTATTACTTTTTACATCATTGCCTATTGCAACCACACAAACTGAAAATTACCTACAACAGCAGAGGTCCCTCTCCCACATGCATAATTTTTAATTGTTTTGCACTAAGCAAGCTGGCTGTTGTGATGATGCTTCTGGCTTGTATCTGAAGCTGGCCAATTAGAACCTTGGCCTGGACACCAGCTATGCTGACAGATTTTTCAGTTTTCCTTACCCTCCCCAGGCAATTAGGCCACAACTGCTTCCTTATAGAACCCATATAATTTACTTATTAATCATCCATTACCGTATTAATGGCAGTGATGCTCAGCAACCATCTTGCTTGCAATGCTCATGACTGCATTTCCTTATTTTATCCCCACCCCTAACTACCCTTTCAGGCTACCTGCAGCTAGCATAGTACCTTCCAGCTTGGCAAGTCATTTCTAAATTCATTTCTCAGACTGGGGATTCTAAATTGTGGTTTGATTTCAGTGATAGGAGTACCGGGTCCGTGCAGGTGTTGTCCAGTGTTTCGATTTTATGCGTTTCTGGTTACGTTTCTAGCAACACCACACAAGTATGTTTTTTTGTTTATTAGAAGAGTCGAGCCATCCTTTGTTATTTGCTGTGTATTGCATTGATAGTCTATAGAAGCAATGTTATACTTGTGTTATATGTATGTGTATATGGTTCCACAAAGAACTGTGAGTACTAGATTACTGTTATTTTGACTTATATTATAATAAATTTGTTTGTTATACATTTCATCTTTGTTCTTGTCTGACATTTGTGAGACATTTCCGCTGTTGGTGCTTTCATGCAGTCCCAATCTAGATTGAGTGAGTCTGGTGTTGTATGTTGCCTCTGCTGATATACGGGGAGATGAGAGCCATCTCAGTCTTAGCATCTGACACTATAAAGCCTAAGTACTGATAGACCACTATACAGACCACATAAAAATTAGCAATTTCATTAAGATCATTGTAGTTTTTGGTGGTTGGTTGAAACGTCAAATTTAAAACCCAAGTATTTGCTGGGAACAAATTATTTACCTTTACACCTGAAGTTTCCTGCTTTGTGCTTTCCCAAAGGCGTACTGTTCTTACCATAATCTGCATGTAGGCTATACAGACAATAGGAGTGAAGCAATTGTAGTATGGCTTACCTCAAAAAGTCTAAATCATGCTCTACATAGCTTAAGTTCTTCTTTGCTGCATCTATATTTTTCACTAAGAGATCAGTAGCATCTTCCAATGGGTATTCCAGCATCACATTAGCCTGCATCAAGAATGTCACACAACTGAAGGCAACATACAAATGAATGGGCCAAATGTAAAAATGAGTGCTGCAAATGTGTACTTTTTGCTTTGTTTCACCATAAATGTTGCAAGTCACTAGAATCAATCTACTATTCTCAGACTGTCACGGACTCCTTTGAAAAGTGGATGAAATGTTGGTGAAGTGCAGTTACTTCCTTTAATATCACCCAAATGTAAACTTAGCTGACACTTGTCTTAAACAAACTGGCCTATGTGCATTGTGCCTGTGGATAAGATTTTACCATAAGCAATTATACAAATGTTGAAAGTCTCAGTTGCATTTTATTGAAATCAGCCATAATTCTGATGTCTGAATGACAGCTTAAGCAGAGGACACATGACCCAATTTTCTTTGTTTCATCATAAACCAAAGTTTACTCTACACTCCAACCACATTTCATTCTTGGTGAATCCACAAGTTTTGCATTATACTTTGGGATGGTACAACCAACCTTTCTTTGTCACAAAGTTCAAGACACACAGTATAAAATTCTGAATTATGTTTATATTGAAACACAAACATGTAACACACTTTTAGTTAAGATACACTCTCCTGTATGCTATAAATTGTAGCTAGGCAATACATACTGATTTTAAGCAAAATTTTCAGTTTTCTAGGAAATGTTTAGGCCATACATATGGATTGGATGTACTAAGCCCCAAAATGAAACTGAGTCTTTTCCCCATCTGTCAGTTTTCAATCCTAAAAAAACCCGCATAAAAAATATTTAGATGCTTTTTATATATTACTGTTCTTGATATCTACACGTCAGTCAATCACACAATGTGGTTTTCTTGAACCTTTAGTGCTTTCAGACTTTCTTTTACAGAACACTACAATTATAATAAGGTATTATAACCGGAGTACACATCCTTTGGAAAATGTCAGGCAAAGTACAAAATATCATAAATAGGAAATATGATGTTTTGATATAAATATCAATTTCTGTGTACGTAAATATGGATGTTTTGAAACTTTGTAGAATGGTGCCTCCACAGCTTAAAAAAAAAAAGACTTAATTTAACCCCATCCTTTCTTAACGCGTGTGTGTGAGAGAGAGAGAGACATGGTTTTTTTAATACTTATTTGCAAGTGTCATTCTCCTATTCAAAGCCTTGTGGTACACCAGTTGAGAGCCACTGACGTAATGGAATGTAACTGTCCGTTATATGTTAGCATGTTTCCACATGAATGCATTAACTTAAGGTGTGGATCTTAAGAAATCCAGCAGCTGCCATCAGCAGAGCCTTTGTTTGTCACTGAAGTGATTGGTAATGTTGATACAGATCAACTAGCAGAGGCACCATAACACAAAAGATACAACATACCAGTGGCACAGCTAAGAAGGGGCAAGTGGTGCAGCCACCTAGGCAGCAAAGTACAACCAGTTGTATAATGGGCATCAACATTAGTAATTTAAATAACACGATTTTCTATACTGAAGTATTTTTAAATTATTGCCCCCAAAAATGAAAATTTAATATATGATGATTCTTTAATTCTTCATTTGTTATGAGAAGCCACTGCAATTGTTCACTGCAGGTGCCAAAAAAACCTTGCTACATCACTGCAGCAGACCTAAAAGTCACAGGAACAAAAATAAATTTGCCCTACCATGGATATTAATTCAGATGACAATTAACAGGTCACTGGAATTACAAGAAGAATATGGAAATATAAAACAACCCTATCCTATTTTTTTAGGATATTACTTTTCAGTGAAAAAGCTATAAATAATTTTAATTGAAAAATGCAATCAGTATTTTTCTCCAGTACTCTAGAGATGATGCCTCAGTAAGAGCTGAAAGATGTATAGGGGAACAGAACATAACAGAGAAATAAATTATTCAATAAAAGTAGGTGACACATGGGGGAGAAATGCACACAACAATATAAGCGTAGTATTTAACCTGACCTTAACCCTTTAGGAGCAACCCAGAATATGGTGGACATTAGTTTGCTATTTTTCTCTCTACACCAGTGCTAAATGCATGTGTCATATGTTCTCTAAACATCTGAATTCCTGCACCTGTTTAAAGAACTTAAGTATAAAAAGTACTAAGCCTTTCTTCCAAGTAAAATCATCAAAATATATGTCTCAAGAGTATGCAGTGTTTGAAAAATGTGACAAAATATCAAAAAAACAGTGTGAAGGTGTGGGCTGGATTCTACTGGTTCAGCACAGGACTGATTAGTGAGCTCCTGTGAACAAGTAATGAACCATCAGGCCCCACAAGTAGTAAGACACTTCTTGAAGAGTTAAAAAAAAAATTAACTTTGGATATTTCATGGAATTAATTAGTTTCAGCCCTGCCTTATTTTACTATATGCATATCATAACAACTTAATTGTATTTCAAGAACAGACAAACCAAGATCATGTAAATTGTATTCCATGGTGGCTAAAGTAACTCAAAGGTCCAAAGTAAACATGTTTTGCAGTACATTAATTAATTTTCAGGAAAATGTTTAATTTACTGCACCTCATACTAGTGTTTGACTTCCAACTGTGGTCCAACGGTAGATGTCTGGAAGAGGTCAGACATGCATACCTTAATTTAAATTGGATACTCCTTGGAAAATTATCATGGTACTAGATCATGCAACAGACCTCATGGATTAAGGTGAAATGCACTTACTCCAAGCCATAAACACACTTTGTCTGTTGGAGGTACCAATGCTTTGAAATAAACCTGTTCACACAGCAGAAACTCTGTTTCAATCTCCTGTGGATTATCACGCTGCTGCTGTAACAGCTTGATCATACGCAAAGTGTTTTCCAAGTCAGGAATTTGATTCTTCAGCCTTCAACATATAAAAAGAAAGAAAAAAATACTGATACACACAAATATAACAAATAAGGATGACTAGACTGTTGTGCATATAAAATAGCAAAGCTTAGGAGGCACACATCACAGTAATGTACAAGAGAGAATGCCACTTGCTATGCCCTACCAATGTAGTTATAAGCATAAACACGAATACAATAATGACCTCCATATAATAGGTGCACTGGAATAATGTCTCTCATCTGAAAGGTGTAAAACAGACCAACCAAACAGTCCAGTTTTAGTGAATACTGCCACCATATCAAACTCTAGACTCATCCAGCCAATTTAACCTAGTCACATTCTCCCCACTCAATCTCACCCTGAAGATGGAGACAACACATTCCCCCAAAACACTTGTATCCATTTATAAGACTATGTTGTGTCACCACCTGAAAGACCATACTCTTGAACAATCACCACTCTGTACATTTGAAAATTTATAGCAACCAGTCCAAATTCTATCAGGAGGCTGACTACGATGAATAAAATATTCTTTTTTTCTCAGCCTGTCCATAAAAATACTGAGAAAATACCTTAACAGACCACCACTTCTTAAAATCAGTATTCCATTTCATCATTTACAATGAGAACTCCACTCTTCTGGGTTAGTACACAGTGAGCAGTGATAAAAAATTCCCACTACCCACTGAATAATAACCCAAAAGAGCACAGTTCTTAGCAACTTCACAGTGAAAGCCTGAAATCTTGCATTATTTACAATTATTACAACATCTGATTTAAATCTACATAATCTTCGGAATCCAAAGTGTTGTAAAATAACAGAATAACTACCAAGAATCGCAACCATACACTAGATCTTCAATACAGTGGATGTATGTGTTAACATATAACAGAATTTTGATTAACTACACACTGATGACTTATTTCATTCAGACTTCTGTTTCGGCAATGATGTCAATACACATACGTCAGGTCCCTTACCGTCGTCTCTTTGAAGCAAGACTGTATTCCATGAACTTATACTTGCTATGTTGTTCATCCAGTCTTCTAAGAACTTTATTTACATCACCACCATTTTCTTCTAAAGACATAAATGCATCAACATCATCCTGGAAAATACCAACACAGTTCATGTAAAATAACAATAAAAGCATGTCAAACATAACTCGTTATTTTATGAGAATAGTGTAACACAATGGGATGACTCAAAATAAACAGAGTTTAGTTACCACCACAGTACCACAAATAAGCTCACCAACTTGTTATGGTGAAATTAAGAATCAAGGCTATAGAAATATGCTTGCCTACTTGCCACAGGCACTTCACAGAGACTGGTGACAAACTATTTTGAGCACTAACCTAAAACTAGTGAAAATTTAATATTTAATAAACAGTACAGGAATGAAGGGATGTGAGGGAGATTACTTGGCCCTAGAAAGGATCACAAAGGGGGTGGGGACTGAGCATACAGGGAAGTTCAGAGAAGCGGCACTGTAGATGTATAGAAGGGAAAGGGTGTGGGAGAACTGACATGTAGGTTGGTGCGTGGGAAAAAGGCATATGTGACAGACTCTGGATTTAGGACCCCCTGAAAAGGACCTTAATGGTTCAAATGTGACGTCTTACGGGAAGACTTCATCCGCTAGTTTAGAAAGGTAACGAGTATTTTATACGATCTGCTCGCAACAAAGTCAACCTGGATTAATCATGTTGTTAAGATATAATTCGACCTTACTCGCCTCCCTTACAAGCCCCTTCGAAACGTCGCTACCTATTTCCAAATCCACATGGCCTTACATCACCGAAAATTTCTTACACATCACAGTGCGAAACTCAAGTTTCGCACGCGCTTTATCATTAACAGCGCATCAGATCACGTACATAATATTCCACAGAATAAACCAAATTATTTACTCACGACAAAGGCAGCCTCCGGGATGCCAGCGTAAGATTTCTTTTTCTTATCCACACCATCATTATCCACCTCCACACCAACTCCTACAACCTCCATCTTTAAACTTTCTGCCGTAATAGTAATCCGCACAGATCATCTAATCCGTGTTCTGCACAGAGATTGTTTTTGCACGTCGTACACCACTCATACAAATTACTGGCTGCCACAGAAAATCGAGCTGTGTACTTATCACGGGCTAGTTTAAATATTCACTAAATTACACAAATTTAAAATGTGTACTTTTATTACACCAGCAGAGAAGTTATATTTTAATAGCACTTATACATGAAAACTAAATACTCAATTCATCAAGTCGCAGAATTGCCATGGCGTTGATGTTGAAGGTAGGAAGATTTAGCCGGTATTGGAAGGAGGAAATATGGTTTATTATCACATTGGTTGACACAAATGCAGCGTATTTAAAACGCGGAATAATGTGCCAGTTGATACATTAATTTAAAGAAACAATTATTCCTTTTAATACTGCATTTGTGTAAACCCTTGGTGACTTGTTTGTGTAAAGATAATGATTTTCATTGAAGGTGGTGTAAAATAAGTCAGTGTCACTTTAGCTCATGTGAAAGGACACAACTGTTATGAAAATTTTATTTTGTAGTGCGTGTTATGTTAAATTATTTTGCTGTAGAATTGCAAATAATGGGTTACGGAAGTGTGCCAAGGAAAATTTTTAAGTAGGTTGTGAATTGACAATGTTTTGTTTCAGGATAAGGGACAACTTCTGTTTGAGGATAAATGGCCAGCCATGAGGCCAAATATCCTTAAACTACTGCAGCAGGAGCCAGTAACACACCTCGAGTGGCAAGAACTCTTTTATTCTGTACACTTGGTATGTTTGTGGGATGAGAAGGGACCACCAAAGGTGAAAGATGCGCTGAAGGATGACATAATGGAGTTCATTAAGGAAGCCCAGCAGGTGACAAACATAATACTGGCAGTGGAGCATAGATCCTTTGTTGATATTGTTTGTAAAAATGTGAACTTGAGGCTACTTACTTGCAACTCTGAATTTCTGGCAATGTGAGTCTGACAAGTAACACTGGACATCAGGTGCGCACCCAGAATTTTTTATTGGTGGAAGGGGGCTGACCCTGAGGCTATGTATAAATTATAATTGATTTTGATAAATGTGTTATAAAAATCATATCACAAATGTAACTGTAACATAACATTCTTTGCAGTTGCCTTTATATACACATATTAATAACTGCCTTATTCAACAGTTTTGTACCTCCACTGTCAAACAGATAAAAGTGTCCTATATTTTAATCCTGTACAAAGACTGCAAACTTTTTCCATACCTTGTATCATAAGAACATACGCACGAACGTGGTAGGGCTTAATGGCTCTGTACCAGGCAGGGCCAACATGTAAATTAAGTCTAGTCCTTAATGTGACAACCATTTACTTCATAATATTACCAGCTATTTGAAATGGAAATATAATTAAGAAATTATGATAACCAGGAGCAGGGATTTCCTGCAGAGAATTCTTTAAAATTTTAGGGATATTATCTTTAACTGCGCAATGTATTGTATTGTATTGTATTGTATTGTATTTATTATGCGTTCATCAGATCCATACAAGGCAGATACACATAGGATATTGAGCTTGTCAAATACAAAGATGAAACAGAGAGTTACAGAAAGAAATGTAACGTAACAAAATAGGAAATACGATTATATAAAGATATACAGTTATAAAACGAGAAATGCAGTCACAAAACACGCCTTCCAATACCAGGGTTCATGTACCACTCCAATCAATCCATACATGGTCAGAACGACCGGATATGGAACATGTCATTATAAATTACGTTAGGTAGGGTATAAGATTACGTGTACATATATTGAGCTGAGCTCTTAAAATACATTAAACTTAATTATTTATATTAACAGGTACCACAAGTTGGATATATGAACTGCAATAAGAATACATTATACCAAGGCTGTTAC
>Ga0123353_10010051_pt1 | contig 13147 bp, 3 predicted proteins | sample TergutLab28metaG_3_FD_92763 | JGI IMG/M metagenome (GOLD analysis project Ga0123353, IMG submission 92763) | Labiotermes labralis P3 segment gut microbial communities from Petit-Saut dam, French Guiana - Lab288 P3 | ecosystem: Host-associated > Arthropoda: Insects > Digestive system > Gut ...
CAACGGAGTAGAGGCAATAAGAACCGACTCGTTCGTTAGGATCGATTCGGAAGACTATCCGTTTCCAAGAACCTATTTCCGCATTGCAGTAGCTACCGAAGGCGGATTGATGGAATATGTAACCAATCCGAATTACGAATCTTTTGAAGACAACTGTCGCAACACCTCCGTATCCCAGCCGTTTGTCTTAACTAAGGCAAACAGCCTGAACGGCATGGAAGATGTAGTGCTGCCGGCATGTAAAGGCGATCAGTTAATATTGAGCGGACCTTCCGCCGCGCAAGAGCCGAAAATATTGTCATGGGGATGGACAGATGGGGCTGGCAATCCATTAACCTCTGTAGGCAGCATAGAGGCAAACCGTAATTACAATTATACATTCAGCGGTAGCGGAAGCAGCGCAACTTTCTATTTTATAGCAAATTCCTTAAATTGCTCAGCCCGTAAAAAATTCACCATCACTGAAAAACCAACAGTAACGATCACCCTGAATCAGCAGCAAGAGTGCGGAAAGACCACCATCACAGCGACCAGTACCCCGGCTACGGGCGTCACCTACGCTTGGACATACACCGGCGGCGCAGCCATTACGACTACCGGTCCGTCTGTCATCCTCAACAGTCCGGCTTATTCGAACGGAACAATCAGCGCAACAGGAACAGCAACGAATTATTGCAACAGCAGCGCGGCAACCCTGGCGGTAACAATCAACACAATCCCGCCGCCGCCAACAGTGGCAAAATCAACCGTATCCTACCAGATGGAAGCGGGCAGCGTAGATATTTCTACCAGCGTCGGAGCCTCGGCAACAGCCGGTAACAGCATTGTCTGGCGTAATGCCGGAACCAGCCCAACGGCTCCGGGAACAGTGGTATCCCCTCCGATGCAGAGCAAAGCAACTGAAGGAACCTACTACTTCTGGGTTGTTCAGGTAACGCCGCAAGGCTGCCGCGACAGCATACAGGTAACGGTAATCATCTCCGAAATCCCGACGCCTAAAGTACAGGAGACCTCCGTCTGTCAGGGTCAACCGCTGACCGTCGACTTTACTACATTGGTAGAGGCGAATCCCGACCCGTCAATTTACGACCTTGTGTGGTATACAAGCCTTACCGGCACAGGCTCCACTACGCCTCCGAATCCGGCAAGCATAAATACCAGCAGTTATGGAGAGCAATTTATATATGTAACTTACAGAGAAAAAGCAGACGCAACCAAAGAGAGCGGTAAAGCGCCGATTAAAATAACGGTCATTCAAACGCCGACAGTCAACCCGCCTACCCCTCAAACCAAGTGCAACGGCACGCAAACAGACGCAGTGAACTTCTCCGGCAACACAAGCGGAGCATCTTACAACTGGACAAACAACAATACGGCTATCGGATTGACTGCAAGCGGAAATACCAACATTGCTCCATTTACGGCAACCAACTCCACAAATGCAGCAATAAGCGGTACAATCACAGTCACACCGACGTTTAATACCTGTACAGGAACACCGGTCTCCTTCACCATTACCGTCAACCCGACGCCGACGGTGACCAAACCTATTGATCAGGCAAAATGCAACGGCGCAGCAACCGATGCAGTGAACTTCTCCGGCAACATGTCGAGCGGCGTAACCTATAACTGGACAAACAGTAATACGAGCATTAACTTAGCCGCCAGCGGAAACGGAAATATCGCTTCATTCACAGCAAACAACGCAACAAATGCGTCGATAAGCGGTACAATCACAGTCACCCCGACAGCAGCCGGTTGTACGGGAACGCCGCAATCCTTTACCATTACGGTCAACCCTGCCCCAATGGTAAATCAAATTGCCAACCAAACCAAATGCAACGGCGCTCCAACAGACGCTGTGAGCTTTACAGGCAACATTACTGCCGGAGTAGACTATGACTGGATAAACAACAACACAGCCATCGGTTTAGCCGCCGGCGGAAGAGGAAACATCGCCTCATTCACGGCAACCAACACAACCAATGCGCCGATAACCGCCACAATCACAGTCACACCGACTTCAACCGGCTGTCCGGGCGTTCCGTCCACTTTCACCATTACAGTCAACCCGACGCCGACAGTCGTTAAGCCTGCCAACCAAACCAAATGCAACAACGAGAACACCGACGCGGTGAACTTTACCGGCGAACCGGCGGCAAACGTAACCTTTAGCTGGATAAACAACAATCCTGCCATCGGCTTAGCCGCCAACGGAAACGGAAATATCGCCCCATTCAAGGCTGAAAACACCACCAATGCGCCGATAACCGGCACAATAACTGTCACCCCTGCGGCTGCCGGTTGTACGGGAACACAGCAATACTTTACCGTTACGGTCAATCCGACGCCAACGGTTAACATCGCCAACCATACCGGAACCACCGTCTTGACCTGCATCACAACAAGCATCGACCTGACTGCCTCCGGAGGCATAAATTACTCGTGGGATAACGGCTTGGGCAACAGCGCCAATGCCGTAGCAAGAGCAGCAAATACCTATACCGTAACCGTAACCGACATAAACGGATGTGTCAATACCAAGAACATCACCATTACGGAAAACAAGGTGAATCCAACCGCCGTTATTGACAGCGATACTACCGTGTTGACCTGTGAGAAGCCAAGCATCAAACTGACAGCAAGCGGAGGCGCAAGGTACTCCTGGGATAATGACTTGGGCGCCAACGCCGTCGTAAACGTTACCAAAGCCGGCACCTATACCGTAACCGTTACGGCAGACAACGGATGCACCGACACCGAAAGCGTCACAATCATGGCAAGCCAGCTACTGCCGACAGTTAGCGTCAACGATGCCGAGTTATGCCTCGGCGACAGCGCAATCCTGACCGCAAGCGGCGCCGACGTCTATACATGGAATACGGGCGATACGGGAGCAAGCATAACCGTCGCCCCAACCGCCCCAACCACCTATACGGTCGAAGGTATAGTAACAGCAACCGGCTGCAAGGACAACGCCAAAACCGACGTTTATGTAGAAGCTCCTATCGGACTGACGCTCTCCGCGCCGAAAAGCGTCGAACTGGGCAATGAGCTTACAATAACCGTCCACGCCGAACGCACTGACCACGGTTATTTCGAGTGGTTCATCAACAGTGAGCCGTATAAGACAGTGAGCGAAAGCATCCTGACGCTTCGCCCTGAACCCGGCAAGCAACATTTCCTTGTGCAAACCGCAACAGCAAGGCTGAACTGCCCTTCCTCGTCGGAAATATATGTAGAAGTATCCGAATTTATACCAAACGCCTTCAATCCGCACAATCCTGACGGAAGTAACAACTACTTCATGAAGGGATACCACGTAGAGATATACAACCGCTACATGCAGAAAGTGTTTGAAGGCAATGACGGCTGGAACGGATACTATCGCGGCGCCATTGCCGATCCGGGTACTTACTTCTTCCGCGTCTTCAAGAAAAACGGACAGCTAGCGAAAGGTACGCTGGAAGTGGTGAAGTTTTGATTAAGAGAACAATTTAATTTTAAATATCATGAAAAAGCGTCTTTACATATCGGTTATGTTATTGATGGGATCAATAATGAGCGCTTTCCCTATAAGCAGCACTATTGGGGGAGGAGCTGAGCATGCGTTGATTATTTGCGCTAAAGGTGAAGTCTATGCGTGGGGAAATAATGGCAACAATAAATTGGCGTTAAATCCTAATCCCGGATCGACGGTGACAACTCCACGCAGAGTGAATCTTCCTGCGGGAGTGACCTTTTCGCAAGTTATTTCCGGACCGGGCGGACATACGTTAGCTTTATCGTGCAACAAAACGGTTTATGCTTTTGGAGACAATGATCTTTCGCAATGCGGAGGACCTGTATCGACAGCAGTAACTACACCAAGGCTAATTCCAAAAGGAGCCACTCCGGGTTATAATTTGGATGGAACTCCGGGAGGTGATTATTTGGGAGCGGTAAAATATGTAATGTGCTCTTGCGGCGGCTCTTTTGCCATATTAAACACCGGTGAAATGGTAGGTTGGGGTGGTAATTGTAAAGGAGGAGGCGTCGGGGGAGCATGGATTAGCGCCTCCGCCCAAGCTCCTGTTTATATCAAATATCCCGATGGAACGAATGTAAAAAACGTCATCCATATTGATGCAGGCGATAATAATATAGCAATTTTGGTCGAGAATCCGGTAGGCTCCGGATTAGGTACCGTATATACCATTGGAGCTTGGGATGGACGCGGCGGTGGATCCGGCGCTACCGGTTATACGGCGCAACCTGTATTAAGAGACGATAACAAACAGCCGCTTACCAATATCAGAATGGTTTGTTGCTCGACTGTCGGCGGTTCTGCCGTAGATGTTGACGGATATGTTTGGGGTTGGGGCGACGGATGGGGATGTTCCACCGGAAGCGGCTCACCGGATGGAAATCTTTATGCCATGAGGGTTGTATCCGGCGCTTACAGCACTATATCGGGAGAAGAGTTTCTAACCGACGTAAAAGATATCGCAGGAGGTCGGGCGTTTACAATAGCGGTCACTAAAGAGGGCTATGTAGTCTCTTGGGGGAGCGGCGCCTTCGGTCCTAATAGCGGTTTAGGATGTGCCGACATTCGCTTCCTTAATTATCCCGGCGGGGTTCGCGTAACCGACGCTGTACATGTCGGAAGCGGGGATTTAGCCGCTTATATGGTCAATGACAAGAATGAATTTTATTCCATAGGAGGTAATGGAAGCGGTCAGTTAGGGATTGGTAACACAACGGCTCAAACAAGTTTTATGAAAATTAATATTCCATGCCTGCCTATCGACCCTTGCCCGGAAGTTTTTATGCCACAACAAGTAAATAAATGTCCGGATAAACCGATTGAGTTGAATACAGGGTTTATCGTTCCTGAGGGAATCGAGCTTCGTTACTATTTCAAATGGTCTCACGATGGTAACGTTTTGAACACTTCTACAATCGAAGAAGCGATTGCGTATCGTAAAGGTGTAGAAGAACCTGAATATGAACCCTGCGGATGCGAAGAGGTATGTGACGAAGGAGATGATATATGTATGGATGCATGTTTAGAAGCATGTGACCCCAAACCGCTACCGCCGCCGCCTAAACCCGTTGATCCTTTCAATAGGGCAAAAATTTCCGTAACCGAATCGGGTATCTATACAGTGGAAGCTGAATATATCGGGGTAAATATCCCGTGCGACGCCTGCGAACCTGCAATAGGCACAATTAAGGTCGTTGATATGGAAATGATGATAGATGTTATGCCTGTCACTTCCTGTGTTGAAGATCCGGTCAATCCAAAGGCAAGTGATAACGTATGCTTCAAATTTGAGTCCAAATATAGAACCATCGAAAGCAATTTTGACCTTTATCCATCAGAAACAGGCGGTGGAGCGCCTCTCCAATCTTTTAATTTCACCGCAACCGGACCGAAAGATAAAGAATTTTGTGTAACGGGAGATAAGGTAGGCGTAGTAGCAAATCCGCCGAGAGATACTGTATATACTATTTGGCTGGAAGATAAGACGTTAGAACAGGGAACACTTATGAACACTTTGGCATGTACCGGCAGCAGCGCTGTTAGTACCACGGGGGTAGATCATACTTTACAAATCACGGTCTATGAAAATATGATGTTAAATTCATTTTCCGTCAATGTAGCATCTGCCGGAGCAGGAGCGACGCTTACTCCGGTTATTTATCCTGTATCGGCTACAAAATGTAATACATACTCCTGTCCCAATACTGCTGCCGGCTCACGAGTTTGTACAGGAACCGTAAAAACTGCGGCGACAGGCGAACTTGTTCTTGAATTTAACGATTGTATTCTGGAAGGCAGTGCAAGAGGAATGTCCTATTTTGTCGGACTAATAAGAAGTGGTACCAGCTCGACAACCCTACGTACTTCCTGTAATCGTAATAACTTTCAGAATGATGTGTTTGCAGTAAACGGAACTTATAGATACAGTGGATATTCTGCGACTGAGACACAGTTCTATAATTTCAAATTCAGCAAGCTCTCTTCCTATACCTGCGGACGTATGAAGCTCACCTCCAAATACTACTGCCCGCCATGTGTCCGTCCCGACATTCAGGACGGCAAACGGGTAGAGATTATCCCCGCCGCAGGAGCAAAGAGAGAAGGCGCAGCCGTACTCCTTTGTGCTGGAGAAAGCGTTGAATTAACCCTTAAACAATTAAAATTCGACGAAGATAATCCTAACACGCGATTTGATGTATTGTGGTATCAGGCAGCCAACGAAGCGGAAGCCACATCGCCGTTGAAAGAGACGCCAAAAGTCGGCACCGACACTTACACCGTAACAGCATGGACGAACAATACAAACGAAGTACAAACAAGGAGATATTACGTCAAAGTGCAAGACACCGACAAAAAAAGCGCCGCCGAGTGCTGGGAGTGGGATCATGTCGACATAAAAGTCAGCCCGAACCCAACACTTACCAACACGCCGCTCACCGAAACCGTCTGCTCGGAGAACAGCCGGAACGGGGTAGTTTTGACCTCAAACATAACAAATGCAACCACGACTTATTCATGGACCACTTCCGTGACGGGCGGCATAACTGTCAACAGCAGCAGCGGTACCGGCAACCTGCCGGGCGAAACGCTGATCAACAATGGCGACGCACCGGGAACAGTTACTTATCGGATTACCCCTTCCGTCAACGGATGCGACGGAACGCCGGTGAATTATACAGTAACAGTAAATCCAAAGGCGGAAATCACATTGACCTCGCCGACAGCTACTGCCAACCAGATAATATGTGAAAACAACAATATTACCGACATAACCTACTCGCTGACCGGCGGAGCTAAAAGCGCTACTGTTGCCGGTTTACCTACGGGAGTTACATACGGCGTCAGCGGCGGAATTCTTACCATTACGGGAAAACCGTCAGTCACAGGAGAGTATAACTATACGGTGACAACTACCGGTCATGACGCCCCGTGCGCAGCCGCCACCGCTACCGGTAGAATTGCCATCAATTCGAATCCGACAGTCGTTCCAGTAGGCAATAAGACTTTCTGTGCAGACGATAATGTGTCCATCACTTTCAGCTCTCCTGCCACAGGCGCAACATTTGAGTGGCAAAACAACAATACTGCCATTGGCTTGGGAACTTCCGGCAACGGGAATATATCCTTTAAGGCGACAAACAGCACCGGCACGCCTGTAACCGGAACAGTCACCGTAACTCCAACCGCTGGATGCGTCGGTACTCCGGAAACATTTACAATAACAGTGAATCCGAAACCGATCGTCACGATCACCAACAATCCGGCAACCAATACGCTGACATGCTCCGAGTCAAGTATTACCTTGACGGCAACCGGAGGCGGCACTTACGCCTGGAGCGGCGGATTGGGCAACAACGCCACTGCTACCGTAAACGCTGCCGGTACATATACCGTGACCGTCACAGCTAACGGTTGCAGCGATACAAAAAGCGTCACAATTACAGCGGATAAAACCCCGCCGGTAGCTAATATTACCTATTCGGAAACCGTTTTGACCTGCGACAGACCGACTATCAGCCTGACGGCAACCGGAGGCGGCACTTATGCCTGGAGTGGCGGATTGGGCAACAACGCTACTGTTACCGTAAATGCTGCCGGTACATATACCGTAACCGTGACAGCGGCAAACGGATGTACCGCTGAAAAAAGCGTCACGATCACAACCGACGGAGATATACCAACCATCGTCATCACCCCTGATCCGGCAACTACCGTCTTGACCTGTAAAATACCAAGTATCAGCCTGACGGCGACAGGAGGCGCTTCTTACACATGGAGCAACGGAGCCACCGGAGCCACTATTACCGTCACCGCTGCCGACAACTATACCGTAACTGCTACGGCAGCTAACGGATGTACAGGCGCCCAAAGTATCCAAATCACAACAGATCAATCCCTGCCGAACGTTAGCGTCAACGACGCCGAGATATGTCTCGGCGGCGAAGCTACCTTAACCGCAAGCGGCGCCGATAGCTATACATGGTCGACGGGCGAGACAGGAGCAACCATAACCGTCTCTCCAACAGCCGCAACCTCCTATACGGTAGAAGGTACGGTCACGGAAACCGGCTGCAAAAAAACAGCCACAACTGCCATTCGCGTAGAAACTCCGATCGGATTGACGCTCGACGCGCCGAAAAGCGTCGAACTGGGCAATGAACTTACAATAACCGTCTCTGCCGAACGCACAGACCACGGCAGTTTCGAATGGTTCATCAATGACCAGCCATATAAGATAATCAGCGAATACAACCTTACGCTTATACCGGACGCCGGCAGGCAGCATTTCCTCGTGCATACAGCAACAGCGAAACTGAACTGTCCTTCCTCGTCTGAAATATTCGTAGAGGTATCCGAGTCTGTACCAAACATCATTAATCCGTACATTATAGACAGCAAAAACTGCTGCTTCATGCGGGGCTACCATGTAGAGATATACAACCGCTACATGCAGAAAGTATTTGAAGGTGACAATGGCTGGGACGGCACTTATCGCGGCGCTCTTGCCGATCCGGGTACTTACTTCTACCGCCTCCACAAGAAAGGTGGACAAGTAGAGAAAGGTACGTTGGAAGTGGTGAAGTTTTAAATTAGTGATTAGTGATTAGTGATAAACGATAAGTGACGGGATTGTTTTCCGTCACTTATCGTTTTTTGTTGAAAGCATACAATTTTTTTTGAGATAATGAAAATTTTTTTGCACGCTGTAAAAAATGTTACAGGTGCGTGCTGAACGTTGTGTGCGCGCCGTAGAGACGTTGCGCGCAACGTCTCTACAATGGGAACCGCAGCAACAATTTGGAGCCGTCTCCCACCCTATTCATACGAAATATTCCCCAACTTCCTAATCGACAACGCCTTCGTTTCAGCAGTAAACAACTCATCCACCTCCTTAGCGCTCAATTGCAAAGTTGGCTTAAACAAGTTCGAATTCATATAACTAAGAATACTTGCATACAACTGGCGAGCTTCCGGATATTCTTGCAATTTCTCCAAATCCGACATACAAATCAACAGTTTCCCTTTCCCTACGGCAAACTCCATGATCATACCCAATTTATGATTCCGTTCAATGTTGTCGATTACCTGAACAATCGGTCGGTAACCTTCCGGCAACCGGTCGATAATCAACGGACGGCTCGCTTTCACCATCGGGAACCATTGCCAATTCGTATGAAAATCGGTTGGAAAACCGGCAAAAACAGGGTGTTGAGGATCCATTAACAGCCCTAATGTACCCGGAGAAATTGGCTTTTTAGCCCATTCGCAAATCGACTTAAACATCCGGTAGTTCCAATAATCGGTTTGGAAGAGTCCGCCCACCGTCACATTCGGATACTGTTCCACTTCCGGAAACCAAAGCATGTTTGCCCCGTTTTCGAGCTTGGACAGGGTACGATCATCCATCGTGCGTACAACTTCAAACGGATTGACAAGTCCTATTTCCAATTTTTCGGGATAAACCCACAAGTCATAACTATTCCTGTATGGAGTTCCCGGAACGGATAGCTCCAACGTAACTTTCGCCGCTTTATCAATAAATGCCAAACCGGTGGTGATCGTTCCCACTTCGGTCAATTCCCCTTGACGGCTGTTTAATGCCAATGTCCCGCCGTTTATCGTTTTTTCGCCCTCTTTCAACGACCAGTTCAACGATTTTTCCATGAAAGGAGTCGCCCCATAATTGGCTAATTTCACTTTTCCCGAAAGCTGTTCATTATTTGTCCAGCAGAATTTTTCAGTTTCAAACAACGGCACTACTTCGCTACAGAAATTACGCCACTCTTCGGGCGTAATCAAGCCTTTAGAGTCCATAAAGGCGTCTAAGATTCCGACGTATGCAGAGCCTTGTCCGGGATAATCCTGCAAATCGAGCAACTGAAATCCGGCTAAATCGGGCGTCCGCAAACTCATTTCAATATCGGCGCGATAAAGAATCACCGACCACTTGCCGGAAGCCCGGAAGAAATCGTGCGCCTGATCTTCCATGCCCGCATCTTTTAACCGTTGCCTGAAAATCTCCAAGTTCCAAGGCTGTAAAACGCCGGTATACTTGGAAATCTGATCATAATCGGGATAAATCTGAAACTGTCCGTTTTCGTGACCCACAACCGGTATGTCCGACAATGCCGTAGCCGACGCAAAATTCATTTGACTGTTGGGATAAGTATGGTTGATGTATCCGCCATCCTTCGCATCGGCAAAGGAAAACGACCCGCGCACATGATGAGCGAAAGGATTGTTGTCGTCATGCCGCACACGACAGGTTACAAAGAAATCCTCTTCCGGCTGCGGACCCGGAAATCCCAGAAAATTATTGGAACCGCAAGCAAACAGGTGACGGTTCTCCCGCTCCTTGAAATACCGGACGATATCGGAAATAGCCTCCTGCTCGCCCCAAAGTTCGTTACCTAAGGCAAATAGGACAAATGAAGCATGATTGCTGTATGTCTGGAAAATATGAACACCCTCTTTTTTCAGAAAAATATTTAACTCTTCGTCCTCCTTAGCCACTGTCCCCCAAATAGGCAATTCGGGCTGTAAATAGACGCCCTCTATGTCGGCTGCCTCAAAACAAGCTTTGGGCGGACACCAGGAGTGAAACCGGTAATGATTTATGCCATACGACTTGGCAACCCGGAAATAGTCTCTCCATGTCTCTACATCCATAGCCGTGTGTCCTGTCAAAGGAAATACGCAAGCATCATGCTTCCCCCGCAAAAAAGTAACCTGTCCGTTGATGGTAAAATACTTTTCACTAACGTTAAAATCGCGCATTCCGAAAGAAACCGACTGATAATCCTTCCCTTTATCTGTTTCCAACGAGACGGACAATTTATACAAGGTTGGCGAAAATTCGCTCCACAACTTCATATCATCGCCTAACGGCAACTCAAAAACAGCGCTTCCGGATGCCAAATCAACCGTTTGTTTCTCTATTTTAGTACTATGTTTTTCAGAAGAATTCCATGTCTTTGCCTGAAAAGAAAGCAGCGCCGACTTTAATCCGGGATCACTATTTTCCCAAGTTACTTTTACCGTAGCCGATTTTTTATCTACATGAGGATAAACTTGTATCGCTTGAATATAACAATTTTCCGGACATTCGAGAAAGAAATCCCCGATAATGCCGTTCCAATTGGTTTGAGTATCATGCACGTATGCATGTGAGCTTTGCATCACCTTCGCCGGAACGCCGCCGCTGTTGTCTACCTCGATTGTCAGCGTATGTTTTCCGGGCGTAAGATAACCGCTAAGATCATACCATTGCGGCGTTGAAATGTCATTGCATTGCCCGGCTTTTACGCCATCCACCCATACCACGGTTGGTTTTGTCCGTTCCATACAAAGCCTGACCGGCTTTCCTGCCCACCCTGCCGGAATTTCAACCTGTTTGGTATAACGGGCTTTTCCCACAAACTGATACGCTTGAGACAAGAACCCCGTCTCCCCGTTTCTCTCCTGTCGAATACCTTTTTTATTGTTAGAAGTCGTTCCCGGCAAGAACAATGAATCTGCACCCGGAGCAATCGAATCGAACGAATAAGACCAATTTCCGCTCAAGTCAATACGGCTTCGCTGACGTTCAGGCATGGCTTCATTACAAGCAGAAAGCACAACAGTTAAAATTACCGGAAAAATAATGATTAGCTTTTTAAACATGATATGAGATTTAAAGTGATTAATAGAAATACAAAAATAATAAAAAAATGCTTCTCCGCAAAGATACTCCCAACCGCTGTTCACCCAATCCGAAGGATTGAATATGAATAACCCCCAGTGAAGCGAAGCGACTGGGGGTAAGCGAGATACCTCTCCACAACCCGACAGGGTTGAACTGAACACATAATGTAGAATAACATTCATCTTGCTACATGTCATTTCATAGATGTCTTTATTCTTTCTGCTTATTTTCTTTTTTTTGATTTATTCAACCCTGTCGGGTTGTGGAGAGGTATCTCGCTTACCCCCAGTCGCTTCGCTTCACTGGGGGTTATTCATATTCAATCCTTCGGATTAGGTGAGCAACGACCGGATGTTTTTTAACAAATTTTACGCTTTTTTCCTTGCTATTTTAATTATTTTATCGGAATTTTATGCCAGTTTTGTATAATAGTATATTTATGTCAAAAATTTAATCTTATTGTGATATGAACGACACGGGAAATACAGTAAAAACAGGAAATTTTTACAAAGGCTTATTTTTAGGTTTGCTCCTTTTGGCAACGAACTTTCTATATCAAGCATCGGCTCAGAGTACATGCAGTTCCACAACGGCGATACTTGTCGGAGCAACCGATTTTAGGTGTACATACGATTACGGCGACGGTCAAGAGTATCATGAGCTTGAAAATATCGGTTTCTATGGTACCGGAGGATTGGCTGTATCCACACCGCGCAATCTTGCAACAACGAGTGCGCAAATCGGAACAGCAGGATATTATGCCGTAGTTAAAAATCCCGCCGATGTTACGGGAAAAGGTTATGCAAGCATTAACGACCCCATGATCATTTTGCCCTGGGGAGGTTCGGATCAAACAATGATGTCGGTAAGCGTAGCCGGATTGAATGCGGGTTCGCAGGTTCAAGTCAAGATTTGGGGCTACTACCTTACTACCAACGGATGCAGCGGACCAAATTTCAGGTTGGCTTTTAATGTGGTAAATAACACGCCGTCTCCTGCGGGAGATGTTTCTCACTCCGGAACTTACGCAGCGGGCGGTTCATTTACAGCTACCAGCAGCTTCATGACGTTGCGCGCCGGCGATTCATTCGCCAATATAGATATCAGAGGTTCATACTATCCAAATAATTGCGGTGTGGTAGGGATTTCCAGAATAGAGGTTTGGGGTTGCCCGAATGCCGTGGTATATTCGCTGGAGGGCGACGAGGTCTGTACCGGTGAACAAACACGCCTCACGTTAGACCGTGAATACCGCGACAGCAATGGCAACCTTTATCCGTTGGTATGGTCAAAATCAACCACAAGCGCCACAGCCGGCTTTACCGAAATAACGGGAACCCGCAATATGACAACCATTCTGGAAGAGGTAACTCAAAATGCATGGTATCAATGCAGGATTGGAAACATTACTGCCAAAGTATTGCCTATAAAAACAA
>Ga0123353_10010052_pt1 | contig 13147 bp, 12 predicted proteins | sample TergutLab28metaG_3_FD_92763 | JGI IMG/M metagenome (GOLD analysis project Ga0123353, IMG submission 92763) | Labiotermes labralis P3 segment gut microbial communities from Petit-Saut dam, French Guiana - Lab288 P3 | ecosystem: Host-associated > Arthropoda: Insects > Digestive system > Gut ...
ACCCATGACACTGGAAGGATTGACCGCCTTGTCTGTCGAGATGAAGATGAAGTTCTTTACATGAAACTCATCTGCGGCACGTGCTACATTCAATGTCCCAAAGACATTGTTGATCACCGCCTCACGCGGGTTGGTCTCCATCAGCGGCACGTGCTTGTGCGCGGCAGCATGGAAGACCACGTCAGGATGATACTGCTCAAAGAGCATGTTGAGCCGGTTCGCCTCGCGTATCGACCCGATCTCGACGCGGATATCGACATCGTCGTACTTGGCGGTGAGCTCGTTTTCGAGCTCATATGACGTGTTCTCGTAGATGTCGAAGATGATGATCTGACGCGGTGCAACCGTGCATACCTGACGAGCGAGCTCTGCTCCGATAGAACCGCCTCCGCCTGTGATGAGCACTGACTTTCCTGCAAGGTAGCCACTTACCATACGTGTGTTGAGCACGACCTCCTCGCGGGCGAGCAGGTCGACAAGGTCGACCTCGCGCAGACGCACATCGCCCAACTCATCCATGCGCAGGTCGCGGACGTTGGGCAAGGTGAGCAGACGGCAGTTGGTCTGGATGCAGGTATCATAGATATGCCTGCGCTCACCAGCTGAGGCGCTGGGGATTGCCACGACGATCTGTTCTATGTTGTAGCGTTTTACCAGGTCAAGAATCTGGTCGGTGGTGCCTACCACTTCAACGTTATGGATACGCTGGTGCTTTTTTTGCGGGTCGTCATCAACCGCGATGACCGGCAGGCCCTGCATGGCATAATCGCCTGAGGTCATACGTTTGATGGTAAGCGAGCCTGTCTCGCCCGCTCCGATGATGAGGGTGCGCGGACGGGCCGAAATGGGTGGACGCCTTTCCATGACGCGCTTGCCATGGTAGATGTAGCGGAAGGCAAAACGCGCGCCGCCCGAGAAGAACATGAACAGCACCCAGGCAACGAAATACACCCTGATGGGCAATCGCTCGCCAGCAATATATTGGATAAGTGCGCCCAGGAATGTCGCAAAGACCGTTGCGATGACCAGGCGTCCCATCTCGCGGATCGACGCATACTCCCAGAGGTTGTTATAGAGATGGAAGACGAAGAACATCGCCACATAGATGACCGCCATGATGCCGAAGATGAACAGCACGTCGGTAGAGACGAGGATACCCTCAGCCTGTCTGGTGCCAAAGCTTGCGAGTATCAATGCGAGATACGTCGCCAGGATGTCCCAAACGATGAGGAATATGGTGCGGGCTGTGATTTTCAGGTTCATGTGACTATTGTACTACGACTGCGTCAGATCTTGTGGATGAACAGACCACTGCGTGGTTTGGGCTCAAACCAGGTGGACTTGGGAGGCATGAGCTCGCCAGCATCGGCAACCGTGAAGAGCTCCTCGAAAGAGCAGGGGTAAAGCGCAAACGCCACGCCGCCAGACGCGTCCGCCTTGCGCTCAAGCTCATCAAGACCGCGCGCGCCGCCAACATGGGTGATACGCCTGCTGCTCCGTGGATCATCGATGCCAAGCAGAGGGTCGAGCAGCAGGTTTTGTAATAGAGATACGTCAAGTCCCATCACGGGGTCATTAGGCCGCATGTACTCAGGGATTGCAAGACGGTACCACGTCTTGTCGACATACATGCTTATGATGCCACGCTGGTCGGGGCGATGCGAAGCACACGTATCTGGCTGCTTGGAAAGCTCGAATGTCTTGCCAACAAGTCGGAGGAATTCGTCAAGTGTATGTCCATTGAGATCAAACACCACACGGTTATAGTCAAGAATCTTCAGTTGGTCGGCCGGAAAGAGCACCGCGAGGAAATGTGATGCCTCGCCGCCGCGCTGCTCGCCGAGCAGCGCGGCGGCGGCTGCCCGATGATGCCCGTCAGCGATATAGAGCGCACTGACTCCTGTGAAGGCCTGCTGGATGTTGGCAGCGATCGTGTCGTCATCGATTCGCCAGACGCTATGGCGTATGCCATCAGGAGCCACAAAATCATAGAGCATGGTGGATGTGGTTGCCGACATGGTAGTGGCTGCGGCGACAACTTCATCAATATCTTCATGAGCACGGTACGCTATCAAGACCGGTCCTGTATGTGCATTCAGTGCTGTGATGTGCTCGATACGGTCCTGACGTTTCTGTGTACGCGTGTTCTCGTGGCGCTTGATGATGTTGTTGTTGTAATCGTCGACAGAAACACAGCCAACAACGCCTGTCTGGACATGCTGTCCCTTGACAAGACGATACAGATAGTAATGAGGCTTTCTGTCAGGTTCCAGCATGAGGACACCGTTGTGCTCATCGGCAGCAAGAAGCTCTTTTGTGCGTGCATAGACGCACGGGTCGTATTCATTTATCTCCGCAGGCATGATCGCTGTTGTGCTGTCGATACGCAGAAACGACAACGGGTGCGCTGCTATCTCCGTGGCAGCCTCCGCGCGGCTGAATACGTCATAGGGCAACGCTGCATACTCAGCAGCGGCCTCAGGCGCGGGGCGATAGTTGATAAACGGGATAACATCGGCCATTATTACTCCTCAGAAACATCCTTGGTCTGCCCGAATCATTATTTAGCTACCGTTCGGACTGCATAAGATGTCAGCAAAGTATCAGTTTGCAACAGATTACGACAATAGACGATGGTCATGGTATCATACCTGATAACAATATTGACATTTCAAGAGGTGATGGTGCGCTTATCAACCAAACATACTCGGCACCGCTTCATTAGAATTGCCCCAACTGCGCTTATGAGCGTTGCTCTTGCGTTGGTCATGACCTTTGCCACCGCACTGGCGCCGTTTGGCCTTGGGAGCAGTAACAGCGGAAGACCAGGCTCTGTAACCTTGGCGTTTGCTGTGACTTCTGCTGAAAAGCAAGCAGAGGTCGACGCTGCTTTAATACGCCTCGATGCACTCCAGACCGAACTCAACCTAGTCACGGCGGATTATGATCTTGCTGTCTCAGTTCATATGGATGCCATACATCGCATGCGGGATGCACAGGAACGCGAAGAGGCTGCTCTTGTGCGCATCAACGAACTCCAGGAACAGCTTGGCACGTTAGCGGCACAGATGTATCGCAGTGGCCCTATCTCTTTTCTTGATGTGATCTTTGGCGCAAAGTCATTCAGTGATTTCGTCGCTGCTATCGACATGACCAACCGCATAAACGCCCATAGAGCCAGTCTTATTGCCGAAAGCAGGGTCATGCGCGATGAAGCAGAGATCTCACGCATCGAGTTTGAGCGCCAAGAGCAAATCGCTGCTGACAAAGAAGCAGAGTGCAAGAAACTGAAGGATCAGCAGGAAGCGGTTGTTGCAGAGATGCTCTCAGAGATCAATGCATTGAAATCACAGGCTGCAGAATTATTGGTCCAAGAGGAATTGGAAGCAGCAGCATATCGCCAGCGTCTTGAAGATGAAGCACGCAGAGCAGCCGCAGCTACCAGTGGTAGAGAATATGTAGACCCGGGTCTTGCAGCGCGCGTGCCCAGCTTGGTGTTCCCCTGCCCAGGGTATTACTCGATCTCCAGCCCCTATGGTTGGCGCAATGGCTCCTTCCATCTGGGAACCGACTTTGCTGCAGCAACAGGAACGAACATCCTTGCTGCCGCTGCCGGCACGGTTACCGCCGCTGGATGGCAGGCATCGATGGGCAACTATGTCATCATCAACCACGGCTACGGTATCCGGACGATCTACATGCATGCTTCAGCGCTCTATGTGTATGCCGGAAGCTCGGTGTATGCCGGACAAGTCATCGCAGCTGTTGGGTCCACCGGCAACTCGACGGGTCCGCATCTGCACTTCCAGCTTGAGATCGATGGGCAGGCAGTCAATCCGATGTCCTTCCTGTAACACCGTCTTTACATTCCACTACTAGGTTTTTTAACCGCCGAGCGTATGCCTGGCGGTTTTTTATCAGCTGTTTTGTCTGGTGGTTTTTGTGGGAATGGAATCGACACGCTTGGGGCATAGGGGGCGGCACACGTATGGGATATGTGGGACGATGGGCTTAGGGTGTTTCAGAGGGACAGTGTGTCATCTGTAGCGAACAGCGGCGGGCAGTTCCAACCCATGCTCCTCAAGTAGCTGTTCGTCACACAGTAACTCTTCTGTAGGGCCATCAGCCACAATACTACCCTTATCGATGATGATGGAACGAGGGCACATCTCCCAAACCAGATTAAGATCATGTGTCGCCAGCAGGATGGTATGCTCCATAGTCTTTAAAAGCTCCATCATGTGGCGACGCCCCCGAGGGTCAAGGTTGCTTGAGGGCTCATCAAGGATAAGGAAATCGGGACGCATGACGAGTATGGTAGCAAGTGCCGCACGTTTACGCTGACCAAAGGAGAGGTCATGCGGAGCCTTATTCATCACGTCTTCGAGTCCAACCATCCATAGAGCTTCTTCCACACGTTTCCTGATCTCATCAGTTGAAAGAGGCCTGGGCTTTTGTGGCTTGGGGTTTGAGGCACCATGGGTATGCGTATGTGTATGCGCAGGTTCGCTGGATCCGTCATGAGTATGCGTATGCGTGTGGACAGGATCATCTGATCCGTCATGAGTATGCGTATGCGCAGTGGTGTTAATGTTTTGATTGAGAAGACCGAATGCCACGTCATCGAACACCGATGTCATGAAGAGCTGGTCGTCGGGATCTTGGAATACCAGACCAACACGCTGGCGGACAGAAACGAGCGTCTTTCGTGAGACCCTCATATCGCCCACAGTGACACTTCCTTCCTGCGGCAGCAGAATACCGTTGGCAAGCAACATGATGGTGCTCTTGCCCGCCCCATTTGGACCGAGCAGGGCAACGTGCTCCCCATGTCCCAGGGAAAACGTGACACCGCGAAGCGCCTGGGTTCCATCCGTATAGGTATATGAGACGTTCTCATAGCTTAGTTTACAACTCACAATAGGACTCCTCTATCCCTATGCGCCCTTCACACACAATGCCAGTTCCCAGCTCCCACAAACAGCCTTCGCCAACTCTCTCGCCCAACTCTCTCGCCCAACCTCCTCACTCAATCCTCAGGTCATCCTTCTCGAATCTCAAAGAAGCACGAACGCGACTCCAAGCAGAAGAGCTGTGCCAACAAGTGCCGCGTCTCGCACGCCAAAGTCCTGGCGTGCGAGACGCGGCAGATATCCCATAAAACCACGCGAAAGCATAGCTGCATGTATACGTTCACCTCGGCTGTAGGCTCTGACGATCATTGAGCCTGCCAGATTACCATAGAGCAGCACCTGCCTTCGCGTGCTCAAGTCGGGCACGCGTGATACAAGAGCGCGTCGCGCGGCTACCAGCTGTGCTCGCATCACGCTTGCATAGCGATACATGAAGGTTAAGAGCAGGGTAAAGGCACGAGGTACACGCAGACGCTCAAGTGCATATAAGAGGTCTTTCTCAGAACACAATGCAACGAGTAGCAGCATCACCAACACACACATCCAGGGTGTGATGATAAGCTCGAACACCTGAGGTGCCCCCCGTTGGTATGCCTGCGCAAGCCCTTCAGTATTCCACTGATTCACAAGGCGGAGGGGCACGAGCAGTGCCATGAGGCCGGCAATCGGTATGACGACAAGCGAGCGGAGAAACAATCGAACAAGTTTGACGTGCGCAAGCAATCCAATCACCATGACGAGAATAAGCACTGTCGCGATCTCAAGTGCTGTATGAGGCATGCCGACAACGATGCCGACCACAAAGATGATGGCTGTTAACAGCATGCCCTGTGGCGAGAATACCTGTGGCTCCACGAGCTGTTCAGCCCTTTCGTCGTTTAAGCAGCGTTACAACAGCGAGAAGTATCACGCCGGTCAGCACGGTGCCGATAATGCCTGCTCCAATAGTCGCGAGCACTTCATTGTCAACACCTGGCAGTATATAGCTGCTCAGCGGTGCCATCGTGACATATGCAGACTCTTCAAATGCTGCCCCGATGCCGGATCCACCTGGACCTTCAGGCCCAAAGTAAACGAATTCAAGCCCGTCGGGATAACTTGACGCGAGGAATGAGAGCCCTGCGGCAATCGCAGCAAAAACACCCAGCACCACACATACACTTCTCAGTGAGCTCTTGTTTTGAGGGATACTGGTGTCATCGTTGAGACTGCCAATCCGTTTTTCGAGAAGCTGCGGACGCACCTTGACAACATAGGCGACCATTGCTGCTGTGATAATGCCCTCGCCGATGCCGATAAGTGCGTGCCAGAACACCATCGCACCTAGCACAACGAAGAATTGTGCATTGTTTGATGCCCACAGCTCTATGGCAATCACTGCTGATGAGGCGACGACTGCAACGAATGCGCCTGCGAACGCTCCAACGATCTTTGAGATGCGACCACTTCTTATTCGTTGGAAAAGCTCGTAGATAAGCACACCGGTGAATGGCGCAATAATGCCCATGTTGACGATGTTCGCGCCAAGCGTTGTAATCCCACCATCTCCAAAGAAAACCGCCTGCACAACCAGCACAGCACTCATCACGATACAGGCTGGCCAGGCACCGAGCAGAATCCCAGCGAGTGCCCCGCCGCTGAAATGCCCACTCGTCCCCGCTACGATGGGAAAATTGAGCATCTGAAGCCCAAAGATGAGGGCGGCGAGTACCGCCATCAACACGATTCTCGAGCCATCGAGGTTTTTTCGGATCCACCAGCTTGCATAACCGATGCCGCCTGCACCACCAGCCCAAAGGGTCGTGAAGGTCTTTACATCGAGCATGCCATCGGGAATATGCATATGTCGGTCTCCTCTGATTTCCTACTGCTAGACAGTGTAACACGTTTCTCTAATTCGTAACACTCTGAACTCTGTCTGCGCTCTCAGCGAGCAATTCCTTGACCTCACAGGTTGCTTCAGCACCCGCGAAGGATCCAATTCCCGATAAGCGTGAAATATTGGCCAGGTTGTTGAACGGTTACTCCTGCGACAGCAGCTCATTGACGCGCTTTTGCACAAGGGCGGCATCAAAGCCGGCTTTGCCAAGGGCGTTTACACGAGATGCGCCATTGCCAAACTCGCCGCGTATGACACGCCAGGCGATCTCATCAAGGTTGCTCGGATTGACATTACCAGCACTTTGGTTGCCTGTCGCGATGATCTCGTTTACGCGCTTTTGTATGGCATCATAGTCATAGCCAGCTGCGATGATCTTGCTGTACCTGTAGGGGTTGTTACCCCACATGCCGGCAATGACCTCTTTGGCCAAGGTATCGATGTCCTTTGGCTGAGAAGGTGTTGGGTTTGGCTGCGGTGCGCTTACACCTTCGTCAGGCGGGACAAGACAGTAGTCCCAACCATTCCTGAAGATGTATGCATTGACTATGGAGACCTCGTTGCCTGTCTGGTCACCTGGGGTATGCCCATATATCGTGCCGTTCTCATCGATATGGGCCCCGCCGAACTTGCCGCCTCCGATATACATCTCTGTATGGTCTTTGACATTGAGATATATCTCACCTGGTAAGGAGTCATCGACACGTCCATTGAATGGCAGGCATCTAAAGCCCGCCTTGGTAAAGTCGGCAACCATCGTGCCGGTATAGCCGACACCTATACAAACACTGTATCCTGCCGCGTTTGCAGCAAGGTACATCAAGCTGGAGCAATCCACATCGGGATTCCGCCATCTGCGTATCTGAGAGTACCCGCATGTCTTGTCGTTGCAGGCATCGATCACATACTGCACCATCTTTTCCCTGCGTCCCATACCTACACCTCCTTCAGGCGTTTTGGTGTGTAGGCACCATCTTCGATATCGGGCTTTTGTCCTGAGGCATCAAGCTGTCGTGCAGGCGACTCCTGCTGTCTCGCGGAGAGCTCCTGTTGTCCTGCCGGCGAATTCTGCTGCCCCACCAGCGACTCCTGCTGTCTCGCGGAGAGCTCCTGCTGTCTTGCTGCCAGCTCCTGCTGTTTGTTGTATGCACTTGTCGATGCCCCTACCAGACCGCCTAGGAAGGTGTTGATAAAGCCTAGGATGGCGACGATGAGTATGCCGAGCTCGGCATGCAGGATCCCATAGCCAGCCAAAGCCCCCCACACACTTGCGAGAAGCGTTATGAAAAGCGGGAAGAAGACGGTTGCCGTCCATTTGAGGAAGAAATACGCCTTGTCGTTCAGTGGTGTCATGTAGTGCTCCTTTCATTGTTTGCAGTCCTTGCCCCAAGTCCGGATACCTTCTCGCGAAGCTTGGTGTTCTCGTCATGCAGCTGCTCGTTTTCCTTATACAGGCGCCCTACCCTGTCTTCCAGGCTGGTCAGCCTTTGCTGCATACGGGCATCTATCTCCAGAAGGCTCATGATGTTGGTGTTTAACGTGTCAGCCTTGCTTTTGTTTCGGTTGACAAGGGTTGTGACTATCGTCGCCAAAGCCCCACCACCTAGAAGCGAGCCGGCTAGAAGTATCACGCTTTCCATCGGTTTCCTCCGATCGTTATCCTTTCAAGCCTTCTAATCGTCAGCAGGCGCGTCACGAGCACCCACTCGATGAGGAAATGCAACAGTGTGCTGTTGATGAGGATGTATGCGATGTCGTCATACTTGATGCACTCGTAGCTGACCTTGGTGACATACATGATGGCTGTCATCACGATAAGGACAAGCAAGACCCGCTCGGTCTGGTAGTACTTGCCCTTGATGGCATAGACCAAAAGCGTAAGGTATAAGATGAGGTTGGTTGTTGCGATCACCGTTATGGCTATCTCGTGCCACTCATAGCTCATCATCCTTGCGATAAGCTGCATATGGATCAATACCATCAGGGCGTAAAAGACCTTGATCCCTTTGTTCAGTATCATTTCCACAGATACAACACCTCTTTCCATAATCGTCTGCAGGCCTGTCCACAGAACAAGCCCGCACTATGTGCCCTATGTTGTCCTCTTCCACATGTAGACGGTAAAGTAGGGCATGCGGTTTTCGTGTGACTGCCCGCCACCGGTTGCCTCAGAGGGAGACGCGGTCTGCGAGAACGAGACCTGGGCGGTTGTATTCCCTGCTGGCCCTGGCCCATACGAGGCAGTAGGGGATATGCCCGTCCGGTGGGTATGGCTCGGCATCTGGTTAGTAGTAAGAACCACGCCATCTGTGCCACCTGTCGCTCCCACCGTTGCATAGTTGGTCGTGCCGTTTGAGCCTGTGCCTATAAGCACCCTGCCTTGGCCACAAGGCTCCCATGTCGTGCCAGGCCAGGAAACCGATGGGTTTTCAGGGTTTACGGTCTGCAGTATGTCGCCTACACGGTATGGGCACCCAGTGCTGCCCTCGCCTCCATTTATCGTTGCAACAGCGATCCATGTGGTGTCATGCTTGTCCAACAGTACCCGTGAACCGACCACAGGGCTGCAGCCGCGCACGACAGAGATGGTGTTGGTAAAGCCGTCCAATACCACATCCAGGCGCTTTATGTGTACACCTGTCACGGTCGCGAAACGTGGAGTGGAATCCCTTTGTGTCGACCCAAGTGTTTTGGTAATATCGAAAATATCCATATCATCTCTTCTTTCCATGTGATATACGCACAGCAGCTAAGGCTGCGCTAGGACCAGAGCTGCTTTAAAGCTGCATCCATCCGGCCAGGTATTCAAGCGGGCTGTATACGTTCGCATCGATCATCGACTCATAGACCTCGCCTTCGAAGGAGACCTTATCCCCTGTGTTGTAGGCATCATGTACCCCTGTCGGGCGTACCCACTCAGGTATCCCGCCTTCAGGTTGTCCGATCGGTCCTAATCGCTTGAAAAGCGCGGGCACCTTATCAGGCTCCCAGCCTGTCTGGGGCTTGTGCATCTGGATGACCTCGAAGCAGTCATCCTGGTATGAGACGACTGCCCCAACTGCCAGATACCCCATTGTCGGTGACCAGTCAGGAACCTCTGGCCCTCCTGGCTCACCTTGGCCGCTGTCGATGGCTGAAATGATGGTGTTCACCGTCATGATGTGTTCTTCCAGATCCCCGTCATACACAGGGACCTCAGAAAAACCGACATCCTCAAGGATTTCTTCTGCATCATCTACCGTGATGTTTTGCCCGATGATGAAGCTTTGGGCATACAGTTCGAATCCCTGAATCTTGAGATACCCGTTCTCTGAGACGAGTATGCGGGCGGCAAAGCTTCCTGCTGAAGCATTCGGCGCTTTGATCTTCATATGTATCCTTCCTTCCTGCCGCTTTGCGGCAATCTATTCTCATGTACCTTTTGTAAGCTGGTAGGCATCCGTGCCCTGTTCGGGCACGGATGAAAAAGCCATGACCCCTAAACAAAGAGCCATGGCTACTATCTGTATTCGATGGGACCTGGATAAGGCCAGCGCCCTCAAAGGTGGGTTGCCTAGATGAGGGCGGCTCCCTCAAAGGTGGGCGTGAAGTTGCGCTCGTATCGTTGCAGCCGTGTGCTGCATGTCATGCCAGGTGCAAGCGCCATGCTGATTTTTGACACGATACCGGTAAAGCTCAAATCAGCATCTGAGTAGTCAAGCCGTATGCACTGGTTAGTCTGTAAAGGCATGTAGGAGTGCCGTATCTCGATGCTTTCAACCGTGCTTGTCTTTTCTGTCAATACATCAAGTGCCTTTAGCTCAAGGTCTGCAAGCGATGCGATCTCGGTGAAGGTTTCCACCTCAACGATCTTCCTCCCACGTCTTAAGGTGGAAAACGGTGAGAGCGGATCATTGTTGGCCACTGTTGCACTGAAGCTCTCCTCTTCGTTGCTCACGACAGCAACAACGACATTCGGCACGTCAAAGATATCGAACTCATATCTGACATCTGTGGCAAACACGCATCTGTCATCGTCTTTCAAGACAAGCGAAGGTGCCATGGATGCCAGATCGATGTGCCTGTGCAAAAGCACGGTGCCTGCTGCGTCTATATCTGCGCTTGCAAAGCCTGCCACAGCGCACAGGTCGTTGATGATAGAGAGGTAACTTGTGCCCGCATCATAGTTCATGGCAGCAGCCAACAGGTAGCTGGATGCATCGGCTATGCATTTCAAGCCTGCGCTTTGTGCCATGTCTTTCGCATAGGCGACCACATCAGTCCCTGCAAGTATGCACAAAGGAGTGACGATCTTGATATCAGCCAGGATATGCAATAAAGAGTACATATCAGCACTGCCTTGCTGGCTGGTGTCTTTTATCGTGCTTGTCGGGGTGGCGATGATGAAGGTGCCGTGCAGCAGTTGCTCCACCTTACCGCCAAGCTCGCTTATCGAGTATATGCGCACGAAGTCGTTTCCTATGTCAGGAAGGTGCACGAAGGGCACAGACCCTGACACCTTCAGCTCGGTGAGGCTGTTGTACTCGATCGTGCCTCCATCACCAAAGGCGTCGATGGCATATACGTCTTGCAGCCTTTCACGACTTGTCCTCATGTACAAGAAACGGTCATACCGTCCGCTAGATAACCAATCCATCGCTTTTCACCTGCTCCCATGAGATAACTGCCTCAGCGCTTACCTGAGGTATGCCGATAGACTTCCTTACTGTGGCACTTATCGCCATGACATCCTTGAATGGCAGACGCAGGATCGAACGTTGCATCCAGCCCGCCAGCCCATCGATGTCTGCGATTCCCACACCGCCAATAGCCAGACCGAATCGATCCTTGTCGCGAAGCACCGTTCCTGATATCGACCCGGTATGTGTCTTCGCCTCACCATAAAACACAAGCGGCAGATTGCCTCCTGCTGTTGCAAAGACCTCTTTCCCATGCTCTGTGCTCTCATCATGCGTCATGTCAAGAGCCATCTTCACCACATGCCGGTAGCCTTCCCCGATGTTGATGAAGGCATGACCGAAGGATGGGATGGTGATGGGTTGCGTAAAGCGCGAGTGCGCCCCTGCTAAAGAGTTCGCCACGAATACATAGATGATCTCCTGGTCAAGCGGCGGGTAGTAGTCATTTGCCCCTGTGCCGGAAGGCGCGCCTTGGACCAAGGTAACCGTTTTTCCATCTGCATTCATACGATAGATATCCATATCCACCGTATCAGGCACACCCATCTCATCTCCTGCGTATATGGCAAGCGACACTGACGCGGCGTCCTTATCGCAGACAACGGTACCGATCGGTACCGCAGGCTCGACATATGACGTCTCAAAGGCCAAAGACACCGTGGTGGATGCTCCGGATGAAGAGGTGGCTGAAACCGTCAAGGTATAGCTGGAGGCGTTGTCAAGCAAAAGCTCAGAGGTCGGTATGGATAGTCGGGATGCATCCCCTTGTATCTGCCTGGCGTAGAGCACTAAACTGCCTTGTCGGATGCTTACGCTCGCACCGATCTGGGTACCTGACTGGTCCAGGTATGTCCAGATAACCTCAAGCGGCAGGTCTGAGACTGGTGCATTAGATGAAGGGGATGTGACATCGATACTCGGTGCCTGTATGACATAGAAGTAGTTCGATGACGACCAGGCCCCAAAGGAAAGGTCGGCCCCTTTCGTGCGCACCTGCCAATACACCACCGTGTTGACTGGAAAGGCCACATCCAGGACATGGGTGCTTGAAGCACCGCTGACGTTTACCGAAACCCATGGGTCTGTGCCTGTTATTGAGTAGCGTATCTCGGCAGATGACTGAGCAGAGCCATCCAGTGGGTTGTGCATCCAGGCAAGCGTGGGATATGCGCCCAGCAGTGCAAAGCTGTTGTTGGAAGGCTCGAGCAAGGTAGGGCTTGCAGGGGGTGCGATGGTTATGACCGCATCCGTATGAGGCGACCAGGCGGATACCAGCGCATCCCGCTCGTTTCGCACCCGGTAGAAGAAGGTACCTGCGCCAGGGGCGTCGGTTGCCATGGTGACGTTTGCAGCATCGATGGTCTTCACATCCGTCCATACGACCGTATCCGTTGAGCGCTGGAGCCGTGTGCGTGCCTGGGTCGTGCCGGGATTGGTAAAGGACAGCAAGACCGAGTTGTCAACCTGGCGTGAGACAGAAGGCTTGTAAGGAGCGGCAGGGGTGTTAAAGGTCAGGGCTGTTGAGTCACTATAGCTTGAGAGCATGCCGTTGAACTCGGCACGCACCCGATACTGGTAGGTGGCGTTTGCCTGGGAGGCATTATCCACATAAAAGCTCGCTGCCCCATCGATCTGTGAAATCTGTACCCAAGCGCCCCCATTGGTGCGCCGCTCGA
>Ga0123353_10010053_pt1 | contig 13146 bp, 1 predicted proteins | sample TergutLab28metaG_3_FD_92763 | JGI IMG/M metagenome (GOLD analysis project Ga0123353, IMG submission 92763) | Labiotermes labralis P3 segment gut microbial communities from Petit-Saut dam, French Guiana - Lab288 P3 | ecosystem: Host-associated > Arthropoda: Insects > Digestive system > Gut ...
ATTCTCCCTCGTAGACGCGCACTATTTCAGCACCGCGCCAACCCTCAGAATCCGGCACCGTGATCCTGTATATCGAAGAATAGTCTTCGTCCTGTTTGCCGCTACAGTAAATGTCAACGCTGTCTTCGTTCTGTACGACGCATCCAGGTATGAGGTCAAACTCTCCATATATCTCCGCCATCGTGGGCGTATCAAGTTCCCCGTCTGACGACCATGTATCTAAGTCGTACGACATCGAGGTGGCCACCCTCAAAAGACGCTCGTTGTCTCTAGTGTTAATGGACAGGCCGACCACCATGTGCCACTTTTTATGCCTTCTGTATATCGCGCATCCAGTCTGTTGCGTAACAGAAGCACCCGGCATCAACACACCAATTCTCATTCGTTGTCCGAAATACTGGTTGTTATGATTGAGCGACGGGAACGGTATCTGTCCGTATTCCCCAAGGTCAGTTGGAGAGCGGCCCATCGCCAGATATGAATAATACTGACCGTCCGACCTTCTCTTCATATATGTTACGTAATATGTGTGATCGGGCGTGACGAATGCCTTTGGCATGGTTCTGTGATGCGTCGGATTTGTCACGTTGTCCATTCTGGCGTCCGGTGATACGGTCGTCTCTTGAACGAATTCCGTGTCTTCTGGACGCCAGATTTTCTGTTGCGTCATCGGACGGTCTGTGTGGAACCACAGATAATGGCGTCCAAACGTATCATCATTGAATTCGCGCGTCGAACCAAATAGCTTGTTGTTATTGTTGAAGTTCGACCACGTGGGACGTTGCGCCCACGACGAACTCGTCGCACCTCCAGTTATCGTGTCGGAGTTGTATCCGAGAGGACCACCGACGCTCGTCCACACGTTCGCATAATAGCGGCCATAGTAACTGTCATACGTGGTGGGTAAGACTGCCCTTCTCACGGCGTCATGTGCCATGATGTCATATGTGACTGTCGTGTTGCTACCGTTCGCCACCGCTGACACGAACCGTCCACGCAGGATGTTGCGATTCGGAGATTGCTTTCTGAATCCGGCAAATACCGGAGTGTAAGCCGCTGCCCTCCATTTGTATTTGTATGTCATGTCCTGCGTACCAAATGGCGACTTGTCCGTCCGGTCTAAATAAGTGTTGCTACCTGTGAACCCATCCCATCCAGCCATGTAAAGCGGCCTAGCTTGCCCAGGAAGCCATTGATACGGCAAACTGTATTCGAGACGACTATCAGGAATCGCCTTGTCCGTCAGTGGCGCATTGTCCGATTTACCATTCGTCACGTTTCCAGTGCCGCCATCCCAATTCGTTAGGAATTCGCCCCAGTCTGGTACGACACCAGACTCCCTGAACATATCCATCAATCTGTCGTATGCGGATTCCGGCGTTTCGGGCAGTGCGTCGTTGAGCGCGTCCTCAATTCCTTTGGATGGCCCCACGGTCTCAACGGTCAGCCTGATGTCGTTGTACGCCTGATTACCAAGGGACTGCCCAGGTCCGAGTCCCACGTCTGGCGGCAGAACATAATCCTTCGGCTCCATGGTGAATATGACGTCCCTCACTGGCCGATCGCCAATTTGACTGTCATACCCATTGAAGAAGTCGAGCTGTAAGCGCCAGAACGTGGCAAATTCGTTCCTGTTGACTTGCTGCATTATCATTTCTTGTGCAGTCATGCCGGACGCCTGAACCACCTTGTATTCGTACAAGTCCGTTTCATCTATCCACCACCGACCAGAACCCCACGAACCACCGAGTTGCGGCATGTCTGGCGCATTTATTAGTAGCGCGTCGTCTAGAAACGCGCTGAAAGGTTTTCTGTACGTCGATGACCCAGGATTTGGGAAGTCTAGCGTCGATGCCGTCTGCGCGGACGCCCATGACGTTATCGCCGCTGGAAGTCCGGTAGATGACGTTGACTTGTGCGCGACCAATGACCTGATATATCCGTTATGGAACACGTTTTGCTTCACCAGTAGCCTATGGAACGCCATTTGCGCCCACTCTTTGTCGTACATGAACTGCTCAATCTGCATTCCCATTGACCTGTTTTCTGCCTCTAGTCTACCTATTTCTTCTCCAACGGTCCTACCGTTCTGGAGCGGTCTGTTCGCCCAGTCTACATACTCCCGCCATTTGGCGTATTCAATTTCCCATTCCGCGTGATCTATTTCCCATTGCGCGTACTCCGGAGATTCAGGATCGTCAGGCTCCGCCGGTTCTTTCGGCATGACCATGACGGGATTTTCCGGAGCACCGACCATGAGTTCGGAGATGCGGATCGCGTTACGGTCCAATTGACCTGGATGTTGAACCGGATCATCGGTGCGAACGTATTCTTGCGCCTCTTCGTCCCACTTGGTCCACGTCCATCCACCGAGTATGCTTTTTATTCCAGACACAGCAGTATCAAGGCGCGCATTTATACCGGCTTGCACGGCGAATGGTTCCACCGCCATCAGTGCGGCATTTTTGAGGGACATCACGTCGATCTGAATGCGACAGTCACGGCTGTCGTCCGGTATCTGGAACGCATTAAGTTGCCACGTGAGTTTGTGTATCGTAAGCATCGATTGAGGCGTTTGATCGCCGCGTAGGTTCGACTTCAAGTTAGTCAGATCACCTATCATGTCGGCCAGTGGTATGTTATGCCATGTGCGTTCGTCAGCCGTGAATCTGAACCCGGTGATCTTATATAGGTCACCCTGCGCGTCGTCAATGCGATAGGTGATGTTCAGTTCCCTACGCCACGCGTTGTATTCAATCGTCAAGATGGACGCGGGATTGTCCACGTCGTGCAGGATGCGGAACTCGCGGCTCGGTAGCGACCAGTTTGACACAGAGTTGCCGTCGATGATGCGCGCCCGAAGCCTATACTTACGGCCCTGCACAAGACCGGATTCGTTAATCGTGTCCCAATATGTATACCACGACAGCGGCGGCAATATCCATATGCCTAAAGCCGGGTTCCATACCATGTGGTGCGTAACCACCGGCGCCCATACCCACCCTTGTACCACATCGTCGTATCCAAAATGTATTTCAATGTGCGAAAGGTCACCAAGGGTGCCTATCCAGTGTAACGTGTTATATGCCTCCCATTGTGCTTGCAGGTACACGAATGCGAGGTTGACGGCTTGCGTTGGCGTCTGCGTCCACCCGATTAGCCTGACATGGCGATCATATGACACACCGCCCTTCTCCCACATCATTGAGAACGTGGGTTCCTGGCGACCATTCATGATCGGATGTTCGTCAGGGTGTATTCCGCTCACATAGTCGCCAGGACTGCCAACAATCCATCCTTGTATCGTGTGCAACGCCTCCCAGAAAATGTCCCTCTTAGCCATCTGACTCAATGTCAAGCCACCATATTTGTCCTTCGTCATCGTCCTACCGATGAGAGGCATGTCGAACGGGTCAAGGGTAACATATTCTCCGCCTGGACCAACAGTCCCTCCCTCCCTGACTGCCATGCTGCCCTTCAAGCCCTGATCAAGATACTTTGAGTAATTGGTGCCGAAGCTTCTTATTCTAAGCATCTCGTTGGCAATGGTGTCCCTGTCGTTCTTGTCCTTCAATTGCAACCGTTGCCACAACTGGAAATAATCGACTCCGAAATCTCCAAGTTGTCTCACTTCTTCTCTCATGTTGCCTTGTTCTACGCTACCATCATCCGCGATTTGTAACAGTTGCATCAGTTCGTCGTGTCTGCGGACGCGCCATACGAGATTATCTTTGTCCTCCAACCACATGTCCGTCTTTGCATCCCAAACCAGTTTTCCTCCAACATTTACCCACGCTCCGTCGCGCGCCGGACTCCACACCGGATATGGCTCCGTTTGTTGGAACGTGACGCTTCTATACTCTCCATTGCGCACAACCCACGGCGTTGAACCAGCCAACAACAGTGGTTCGAATTTCGTCGGATGCATACCCTGCGCGGAAAACGAACTCGTGAGCGACCCTCCACCCCTTGGCACACCGCACACGTGATAATCATACAACACATCGGTAATTTCACATTTGAGCTTCATGGCGCGGCTGTCATAAAATGAATTGCCACCGAACAGATCAGCAACAGGCATATAATACAACCTGTATCGCATTTTTGTACCGTCTGCCTCAACTCTTTCGCGCTCAGTGCCGCGCGCAATTATGCCATTCCATTCCCAAAAACCAGCTTTATCCCTCGCCCACGCGCCAGCGTCTCGCGTCCTGACCCTGAAATGATATGACGTGTTAGCGGTAAGGCCACTAACGGCAATGGTCGTCGTAGGTGCTGTTGTAGTGAGCGGGTTAGGTCTGGTGACGTTGTTCGTCGTGGTGACGGGTACCCAAAACTTGTCGGCGGCACGCTTGTACATGATGTCATAACCGGCAATGTTACCGGCAACTGGTGGTGCGTCCCAGATCAACGTAACACTATTGGTGGCTTGTACGGTCGAACGGAGATTTAATGGAACTCGATGTGGTGCGCTCACGGAAACGGGACCTGCGGACACGTTCGGCGACGTGGAGAGTGCCCTAGTTGGAACGGCAAGCTCCTCCGACCATTCGGACATCCCGACGTGCGGGTAGTCAAACTTGTGCCAAACCATGCCGCCTCGTGTGTCGTCAATAGTGGAGGCCAATGAGTATTTCTGGTTTGACCACTCGGAATCCGGGGTAATCAGTTCATACACGCGATAATATCCGAATTGTTGGTGCAAGGCTTTAAACGTCATGTGGGTCAAATGGCGTTGCGCTGCTTTCCAAGAGACTGTCGACCAGTGTTCGCTCTTAAACTCTCCTATCGTGCTTTGTGTGCACTTCCAATACTGCACCACGCCATTTGCGTCAATGTATCTTATGCGGTCACCAAGTTCATAGAGACGATTATCGTCGTACTGCGGGTAACACATGTTGATATAGAACCACTGTAGGGATATCGGATATCCCTTAGAATCAACTACGTCCGGATGGATGATGAATGGCGGGAATCTGTTTTCTTCCGGCATCGTTGCGCCGGATGGTTCAATTGGCATCGTCCCATCCGGGATGTTAAACATCCTCCAAAACGGCGACGTTGATTGTCGCGTACGCCATTGTTGCGTGTTCGCTTTGCCGCGAGAAACTGCTTCGAGCGTCCATCTAGTCTGTCGCGGCCACACGCCGGAGAGCGGATGATCACCAGACGCGCCTGGACTTGATTCGGCGGCTTTTTGGATTTGCCACCAGCCATTGTGGATGGCTATTGCACCGGGTACTGTCTCCAGTATCTCGTCAGGCGAAATCGTGTGCAGTCCGTACAAGGCAACGGAGCCAGGTATTTCAAACTGTATCTTTCCTCGTGCAGGAGAACCTGCGGTCGGCGGTGCCTCACCTTTCTTCCAAGATTCGAAGTACAAATCCCTGATGCTCAGTTGTCCGGGTGGCCACATAATTGTGGTTTGAGTAGGCCAACTTCCGCCACTTTGAGGGCCTATTGCATTTTGCACCGTTACGCCGTTTTCGATTACCGCAGGCTTGACTTCATAATATGGACCAGACCACGCGTTTCCATGCCAGTAATAAGGTTCATATTTCGCCACGAACGTCTCGCTGGGAAACGGCATCATCATGTCGTCCGATACGACGACGTTATCAAAAACCTTACCGGCACCATCTCCGTCCGGTATGACCACTCTCGGACTGCGATTAATCACGCTCCCACGCGGACCGGGAGGGGTCATTGCGGAACCGTTGCCTATCCATCCAGGACGACCAGGAGTAGCACTACCACCGGTTCTCGTAGTAAGAAACGCTGGTTTTGGCCACGTGATGAACCCGCGCCACACATATCCGATTTCGCCCTTTAGAGGAAAATAGTGGGATCGACCTGATTTGTCTGTAATCGTATCGGAACCGAAATTGGACTCCGGTTCTCCAATCGTGGAGTTGTTTAGACGGAACCATTCACTCTGGTCCACGATGGATTCGATAATTCCGTCCGCCGCGCTTCCAATGATCCTGAACAGTGAATTGATCTGCTTCGCTTGATGTCCGGACCTCCAAATGACGGTGTACACCGATGGCTTATCAGGATGGTTGGACGTACCGTAAAAGAACATGGGACAAGCCATCGTGCAAACCGTCTCCACGCGGGCATCCCACTCCATGAAACGCAAATACACGCAGACGCTAGTGGAATTGGTACTCCATACTGAAAACGTGATGGCGACGTTACCGAATGCGTCATTAAGCGGTTCTACAAACAATATCCTGAATGTCGGCATGTTTACGGAACTAATGTCCAGCGCACGGACGCCGGACCAGTGCGACCAATCCCACCCGTCCCATGCGCGAACGCGCCAATACCATGTACGCCACTGATTGAGGTATTCTTGAAGGAATGTGAATCCAAGTTCGTTGTTATCGACGAATCGGTCGGTGACGATCTGAGATCGTTCATGTAGTGGCGGCTGTAATGATGGGTCTACAAAAACGTTGCCACGAGTCGATTGCGTAACATAATAGTAAAGTTCATCGAACGCGGTAGAACGCGCCGCAACCGTCCTTTGTATGGGCGGATCACGAGGATAGTCAGGATGTCTCACGACCCAGTCGGCATTGGCTAGACGATCCAGAATTTCAAGCTTCCCCGCTAACCGGGTAACCACACCTTGCGTAATGATCTGATAATTCGTGGTGATGCTCTGTGAACCGACGTAAATCCATTCGTCATCGTCATATTCGCTCCACCGCGTAATGATGGCACCATTGGTGTCAATCATATACATCGACGTGGTAAATTGCCTATTCACGGCACTGATGTCAGGGTGCGCGGTCTGGTCTACGACTATGCGATTCCATCTGTCCTTTGGCACTTTGATGGCACTGTTCCAGAACGCTGGATTCTGCGTGTCGTTTCCACTCGGAGAAACCAAATCGTCTTTGTTGAATATAAGCTTCAAGTAGACAAAATCAGACACTGCTGGTTTGCCATTGATGATTTGTTGTGGACCCCATTTGGCGTACACGCACCAACGCCACGACCCGTCCGCGTTCTCAGAACGTAGGATAGGCCCTTCGAACGGATATGGATGAGTTTGTAACCAATCCCAAGACCCTAAAAACTTCAACATTTCAGGGTCTTCAATCGGGCCGGTCGGATCGCCGTCCAAATAATACGGCGGCGGAATGCGCCACCGGTCCCTCGCCCACACTTCCCACATGGGTCGTGGTTCTGATACCCATCTTGGATTATCGAACGCATCTAAGAGCTGATTGCCGCTTGAATCGACCATCGGAATGCCATAGATTATGTCATTGATTGTCTTCAAGTGCCCGGCACGTGCATTGAATATGCTTTCCTCTTCCGTTCCATCAAACCACACGGAAAACGCCACCCGGACTGTCATGGTGGCGGCGTTCCATAGTGGATTACCGGTGCGCATGCCTGTATCTGTAAACTGTAAGGCTCTGTCGTTTGCCCTCGCTGGCGTAACCGTGCCCGTCGCTCCTGCGCCGTTCATTTGGATAGAAACTGTATTCTTTGGCTGTTCGTCGACGAAGACATAGACGCCAGTGTCGTCATTGCGGTCGGAAACCACAGTGCTACTGGTCACGTTTTCATCAAACCGCCATGCCGCCGCAAATACGCCGCCACTATGGACGTTTCTGTAATCGATAAAGTTGTCCGTAGCGAGTACGAGGTTGCCACGAGGCTGGTTTGCGTTTATTAAAGCATCCGGAGATTGCCGTACCACGTTGGCGACTTGCAACTGATATGACAGTGGATGAAAGTTTGGATCTAGAGAGTTGCGCCACTGGAATTGCAACTTGTTGATGCTGAACATCCTTGGAATGTCTCGTTGATACAACCCAAGAACGATGAGCGATTCTCTGCCAGTGGTGTTGTCAAGGCGTGGATAGACATCTATCTGAATGGCCACTTCGCCATGTAGACCGTCTAAGAGTGGCTGAGCGGGAGGCAGTATGAAGTTCGTGACGGTAGATGTGATGATGCCTGTTTCGTAGCGGGTACGAAAATTTTCCAGCGACTTGAATGAAATAGCAAACCGCGCTTGCGTCAGTCCGCCGGACAGACGCCATGTGAAATACGGGCGTGGCGTGGTGAACACGCAAGGCAGGGCTTGAACGTCATTGGCGTCGTTTCCGACTTTGAGCCAGTCGATAGGCATGAATGGACCATTTGTTTACCGTGAATTAGAATAGGACGTTATAATAGCGCCCCTCAATCACCCCGCTCCAAATCTTGACCCCGCGAGTCGTATTGATGCCGGATGCGGAAGTCTCGCTTTGAATCAAGCGCCAGATGATTCGACCAAATATCCTTCCACGTGGCGCAATGTTGTTATTGCTACCGTGCGTCCCGTCAGCGGAGTCCCATGTGCTGATTAGCTGAGAGGCTGTCGTACCGCGCCCACTGATTGTGCCGTACGTTCCAGCCAAGAATATCTTCGTCCTTTGGAACGTCTCAGCTGCCGCGCCTTCCTGCTGATCCCATGGGCGGTTTATGTCAAGGACTTGCTCCACCGACCCATCGTTGCGGCTACTATACCCACGAATGATGAACGTGATTTTCATGTTCTCGATTGCGGCGGCACCCTCGTTCGTGATTTTTACGTCACCCCACGTGACGCCAGGATATTTGTCAGTGATGTCGTTGACGATGACGGGGTCTTCGAAATGGAAGTCACCTGCTCCGTCATTAACGAGACGCAAGTACGTGTGGTGCGTGTAATCCCACGTCAGGCGTCCAATCGGAGTCGGAATCTGATTCGAAAGGGAAATCATCCCGACATCCTTGTTGACGATCCAATTGGTGCTGGAAACGTCGTTTCCGCCAAAAAGCAGCCCGTCCAAATTGGCCGCGCCATCCCACCGTTTGCTCTTGAAAATGTCAGGTCCGGTGGATACGTACACCACCGGCGACAAATAGTCCACTAGGTCGTCAAACGTGCCAACGTAACAACGTAGCCACGCAATTGTTCTCTCAACCGTGATGCCGTCAGCGCGCTTCTCCAACACCGTTCTGGACGAAGCCGGTATATCCCCTACGCCACCGGTGGGTGCAACCCAGTTTAGTGCGGCGTTGTCCGCTCCGAGGACGAGGCGCAAGTTTGTCGGCATGTCGGGCGAACGAAGCGTTGTAATCGGCGTAGATGTGGATGTGATGACAGCGGTCCAAGCGGAAACGCCTTTGCTCAGTTTCGTTCGAACCCTAAACTCATATGGGACGAAATTGAAATTGAATGGGGTCAACGTAGTGCCGCACACCGGACAGTCGGTTGAGGCTGAAAACACAGTTAGTCCTGAGTTTGCGACAAAACACGAACCAGTATTTGGACACGTACCCGCGCTTATCGTAATTGAGTTTGTCGGCGATGTGAGTATGCCGGAGGCCAAGGCCGATGGCCAACTTGGTTGGATGGTCACCCAGTCCGGTGGTGTGGACGACGTGACAGCTCTATATTGCACTTCGTAGCCCGTTACGTCGAGTTTGAGCGGCGAATTAGGATTGTTACTATTGCCAGTATAGTCATAGCATGTGAAGTCGGCAAATACGGTCGTACCCTCAGGCATGATGTTTTCAAACGTGAGGCGACACGTTTCGCGATCTATGAATACACTATTTTCGTTGAAGTCATAATCCATGTAAATGGCGTCGCTAATATCCGGTGGTGCGCCGTTGACCAGCGTACTGGATATGGAGCGCCATTCATGCATCCATATCTCTCCATCCTTGTGATTAATGTCGTAATTGACCCATGGTTGTTGAATCTTTGGACCGGCCTTAACCTTGAATCCTGAATCAGTACCTTTGCCGTCAGTGTAAATGACGAGTAGGAGCTTTGACGGTCCGAACACTTCCGTCGTGAATCCACCATTGGCAGGATTCGACTGAATGCGACCACCTCGAATCCATTCGGTTACTTGATTGCGCGCTCCAGAATACCCGGCCAACAGGCGCGCCTGACTGAGTAGCGTCATGTTGAGCGTCACGTTGCCGCGCCCGTCGTCCACGATCAAACCGGGTGCGGTGCCATCGTAGACGCACAACACGTCACCGGCTTGGTGTCTGAACGGCGATAGCCGATTAAATGGTGGCCCATTGATTTCCGAGTTGATGTTAAAATGCTCAAACGTCAGAGAGAACCCGCCGAGGTCCTTGTTGTCAAAAATCCACCAAACTGGATTTATGTTGTTTGACGTAAGGTTGTCGCCATAGTGCTTCGTAGTACACCACACTGTTTCAAATCTATCATTGTCATCAATTGGTCGCCATGTCGGTCGACCAGCAGAATCGACGGAGGCATTGCCGCTAGTCCATCTGATCGGGTCCATGTCGGAGCGGGCACACGGATTAGATTGGCTACCCGTGCTCCACAACATGGCCGCGAGGTCGGGTTCGCCTGTCACAACACCTGTTGATGAATTGTTAGATATTGTGTCCTTGCCGGTGTTGACAGTGTATCCGTGCGTGGTTGGATAGAAGTTGTCGAACCAGTTGCGCGTAAACATGCCGGTCGATATGGATTTAGGAATGTCAGCACTGGACGTACCGACTCTGAATAGCCGTTCGACATAGGATGTTGACGGCATTCTGAGATTTTTACTCTTAGTGCGATATATTGTCGAATTCCATTGTATGGACGGGCTGACGAGCGCATTTGTGGACGGCAACTTGTTCAATCCGTTCATGTACACTATGTCGGTAGTGATGCGGATTGCATCAAATCCTCCAAATGGATGTAATGAACGCATCCTGTAATAATTAAGTTCGTTCGGCATGAAAATGTGTTCGTCCGGCTCCCATGCCTCCACGTCCATATCCATGACGAGGTTCACGGCACCTACAGCATCGTCTCTCGCGAATTCAAACGCAGGTAGTCCAAGCTCGTCTTCTTCGGTAGGGCGGGGTTTAATCTTCACCTTCTTATATACTTCTCTCGCCGGCACGATGATCTTGTTATATGTGGGCGATGCCGGATTGGTGTCGATAACCGGCGGCACATAAACGACCTTGAATATGCGTTCAATATCCACATTGTTCTGGAGTGCCCCGGAACAGAACAAACGCCCAGGGTAATTAGGGTCGCGGATAAACAGCGTGTCCATCACCGTCACGGTTAAAGTTAATGTCGGATCGCATATGAAGTCCGACTTATCAAACGTGATGCCAGTGTAGCTCCTGTTCCCATTAGTACCTATCCAATACGCCGACAATGCGGATGGTGCTTCATTGAAGAATTCTAATACGACAATCCCGCGCCCTTGTTCCACTCTGTCAGTGATGAAAGTAGGTGGAACAGTGGGAGGAGATACGACGTACGACCAATTGAAGTACACATCAGCAATTCTAAAAGCTAGTGGGTATGTACTTCCTGGAGACAAGGTCTCCGGCAACGCAACTTCGGCATAATTGAACCATAAGTCGTACGTGTTGTCGACGACCGGTGCCCAAGCTTTCACCTGATACGACGCACTACGATCTGACTCCCACGCCCATCCGCCACCAATATAAGAATCAGCGTCAATAGACCAGTCGACGAGGATGGTGCCCATGTTGTCCTGCGTCGTCATGGAGAATCGCGCCAACGCTTGAGCCTCCATCGTGCCGCCTACATTCACCTCCGTCCTGGAGAAAAGTGCCCTCTCTGCATTTTCTTGTATCCTTGGGACCCAAAATTTAGGCTCCGCCTTCCGATACTCCGTCTCGGCAATCACGTTCGTGTCGTTCATCGTGCTCTGTGTGCCAAGCGTGATCATTTGGACTTTGACTCGAACCGGAAGGTCGCCAAATGGACCTTCTCCATCGTTCCAGAATCTGTTCACCCATGACCACAAAATTGTGACGTAATTTATCTCCGATGCCGTTCCACTCAGAGCCTGTATGTGTCTGTCCGGACGCGCCACTAAGTTGTTTGCTGACGGGCCATCGTCACCAGTGCGCATTCCAATATAGCCGAAGTGCAATTGATCCGTGTGCACGATGGGTCGAGGAATATTGGCACCATTGATCAAGGTGGCCGCTGTAATGTATCTCGGATTTGCTTCGTCCCAATCTGTGTCGGTCGTTAGGTTTGGATTAGGTACGAGAGCCGTCTCCACCTTTATTCTGAAATCAGCGTCCTCAGGCCCACTGGAATAGCTGAGTTCTATGTCAGCTTCCATCGCTGGATAGCCAATGAACCGTTCAAGGTTGGCGTCAGTTCCTGAATCCCCAGGATTCGCCACGAACTGATATTGAATCAGTCGCGACAGTTCTGACGACATGACAAACGTTTCAGACGGGTCTTTCCACGTAACTGTTATCACTATGCGTCCTCGACTTATACGACCTTCATGTCGTACAGGTAAAAGTGAGCGTTGCGCCCTAGAGATGGGTAATTTTGTCTGTTGACCGCGACGAACCGTATACGCGCTGAGTATTCGTTGTCATCCCAGAGCACGGCACTACCGGCACCGAGAGTGCGCGTAGATGGGATTGGATCACTAAGTAGGTTTCTCATGTTGACCGTATACGAAATTGGACCATAAGTGGCATGAGTGCCGGTCACGACTATTGAATCCGTGTTCTCGTCCGCGACGATTTGCACAATAGTACCCATGAACTTCACTTCGATTACGCTACTGGTCGTAGTGAACCAGAAATGTATCTTATTTACATTGAGATCGACTGCTGTCCCAGACGGAATATTTGTGCCTCTCAATATCGGCCTCAAATTCCACTGATTGAAGTTGGCAGACCCGGTGTCCAATATTCTAGTCACGTCTTGCGTTATGTTGCCCTCGATTTTGAACGGATCAAAGAGTAATTGCTTTTGCGCTGTTGGACTTGGGTTAGCCCCGTCCCTTTTAATCAAGTCCATAACCACTTCGCGGAGTTGTGGATAAACCGTTGGAAGCGTCTCGCCGGGCCGCTTTACATACACGTTGAATGGCTTGTTTAACGTGCGCCAAACCGCTCTACGTTCCGTCGTTCCGGCATCAAAATAGCGTGGGTCACTGAGCGTATCCAAAACGAACGACACTTTGGAACCCGCATCCCTTTTGTACATCTGCTCGTCGACTGATATCAATTCCCAGTAATATCCATAATTGGCGCGGACCACGTTCTCAGGATTGACAAGACGACCGAACACCCTCGCAACGCCAGAACCTG
>Ga0123353_10010054_pt1 | contig 13146 bp, 9 predicted proteins | sample TergutLab28metaG_3_FD_92763 | JGI IMG/M metagenome (GOLD analysis project Ga0123353, IMG submission 92763) | Labiotermes labralis P3 segment gut microbial communities from Petit-Saut dam, French Guiana - Lab288 P3 | ecosystem: Host-associated > Arthropoda: Insects > Digestive system > Gut ...
GCTCGACGGAATTGCCCGCCGACATACACGCGATAAAACGGTAACCGCGTAGAGCGCATACGATCGCAAGCCCGATTCCGGTATTGCCGCTCGTCAGTTCTATGACGGGCTGCCCCTTTTTCAATGCCCCGGATTCTTCCGCCGCGTCGATCATAGCTTTAGCGATGCGGTCTTTCTTCGACGACCCGGGATTTAAATATTCCAGTTTGGCGTAGATATTTCCTTTAACGCCGTATTCACTCACGATACGAGAAAGTCTGACGAGTTTAGTCTGTCCTATCGCTTCGTCTATGCTGTTTAATATTTCTGCCATTAAGTTATCACCTCTAATTATAAATTATACCACAAAAATTTACAACAAGTCAAGGTTTATATTGCAATAATAAAAAATATATGGTATAATATTAATAACATTTAAAAATCAAGGGAGAGATATAAAAATGAAAGAACTAAAGAAAAATTGCATGTGGTCGCTTGTGGTTCCGACGAGCATGGGAATCCGCATAACGCCGCCGAACGGGCAGCCTGTCCAAGCGGGCAATATGTTTTTCATGCAGGCGACAAGCGCCGAATCTAATGTCGCAAGCATAGCGTCATATTTGGGATTGCCGGTAAAAATACTCACAACTTTTGTAAAAGACAGCCCTATCGCGCAGTTTATCAAGCAGGATTTACGCGCGCGCAATATAACATACGAAGGCAAAGAAGTAGATCAGGGCGGGCCGTGGGGCTACCGCCATCAATTCAACATCGCCGACAGCGGTTTCGGCACGCGCGGCCCGAGGGTTCACAATGACCGCGCCGGCGAAGTCGGGCGGACTTTGAATATTAACGATTTCGACCTTGAGCGGATATTCGGGCAGGAAGGCGTTCAAATTTTGCATTTGTCAGGTCTGATAGGCGCGTTATCGCCTGAAACGGGTATCTTCTGTCTTGAACTCGCTCGCGCCGCGAAGAAATACGGGACGTTGATTTCGTTCGATTTGAATTACCGTGAGAGTTTCTGGAAGGGAAGAGAAAAAGAACTCGGCGGAATCTTCTCTGAAATCGCAGGCGTAGCCGATATACTCGCGGGAAATGAGGAAGATTTCCAGCTCTGCCTGAACATCAAAGGACCGGAAGCCGGCGGTAAAGATTTGGCGTCGAAAATCGAAAGTTTCAAGCAGATGATATACAATGTCAAAGAAAAATATCCGAACGCTTCCACGTTCGCGAATACGCTCAGGCAGGTTGTCAGCGTAAGCGAACACTTGTGGGGCGCGATCATGCTCGAAGGCGATAATTGGTATATTGCGGATTCGCGCCCGATAAACGTTCTCGACCGTGTAGGCGGCGGCGACGGATTCGTCGGCGGCTTGCTATACGCTATTCTCAAAGGCTGGGAGCCCGAAAAATGCCTGCAATTCGGTTGGGCAAGCGGCGCGTTGGCGGTGACTTTCCTTACTGATTACGCGCAGCCCGCCGACGAAGACATGATTTGGAATATCTGGGGCGGAAACGCTCGTGTGAAAAGGTAAAAAGATGACAAAATTACAATTATTTTATAATAAAGTACCGGACGCGCCGTTTTATCAGACCGAATTTGGTTATTACTGCATGGAAAAGTGGATCGCGGAGGGGCATTTGACCCGCGAGACGAATTTAGCGGAACTATTTGGGTTCGACCCAAACGAATTTCATTATCTGGGAAATTTGGGAGGCTGCGAAGCGCCGTTTGTACCGCCGTTTGAAGTGAAAGTCCTTGAAGACCGCGGCGAACATGAATTGGTGCAGGATTCCGCCGGACGTTCCGTGCTGTACTTCAAGAACCGCCGGAGCGGATTCATGCCGGAATATGTTGACCATCCGGTCAAGGACATGGCGACATGGAAAGAAAAATGCGCTTGGCGGCTTGATCCGAAAACCCCCGAACGTTTGAAAAATCTCGAAAACCACGCGATTGCGGCGGTTAATGCGCAGGCGCAGGGGAAATTTATCAACACATATCTCGTCGGAGGTTACATGTATTTGCGGAGTTTGTTCGGGCCGCTCGAACTGCTCTACATGTTCTACGATGATCCGGCTTTGATTCATACTTGCATGGAAGCATGGTATGAAATCATGAATTCGGGGCTTCAAATATACCGTCAATATGTTGAACTCGACCAGATTTTGTTCGATGAGGACATTTGTTATAAGACGGGTTCGCTCATTTCAGATGATATGATTTGCGAATTTTTAGTTCCGTATTATACAAAACTGATAGATAATGTCAAAAAAGGGCAAAACAGGAAATTGAATCTGTATTGCGCGACCGATGGTTATATTGAAGCCGTGATTCCACGTTACATGAGCATGGGGTTTAATTATTTCGCGCCGTGCGAAGTCGCGGCAGACTGCGACGTCGTCGGAATCGGCAAAAAATATCCTGATATTCTGCTCAGCGGCGGCATCGACAAACGCGTTCTCGCGCAGGGCAGGGACGCAATCGACCGCATGTGCGGTTATATTTTCCCGGCTATGCGCAAACGCGGCGGATATTTTCCGACGTGCGACCACGGCGTACCGGAGGAAGTCAGCTTTGAAAACTATGTGTATTACCGGCAGAAATGCCTTGAGTATTCAAAATGAAACGTAAAATATTAATAGACCCGTATTTCGAAAAGCAGCCGCCGCTCGCGTTTTTAGAAGAACTCAAACAGCCGATTCATACGGGGAAGCCGGCGTATTTTAACAAAAACGAAATAAATGGTTTATACCTGCGCAGCTTCCCGAATGAACCGCTGCTCGAAACAATTTACAAAGATTTCAATTTGTTTTTGAAAGTTTACGAAATCGCAGGGAACAATTACCCGATTGATATCGTTTATGCGGAAACCGAATGTTTCGAAGCGTATGAATTGAATATCGAATCGGATAAAATTACGATAAAAGCCGGCGATACCGAAGGTATCCGCCGGGCGTTAATATGGCTGGAAGATGAAATCCGCTGCCGCGAAGGAGCTTTTTTATACACGGGAACAGTGAAACGTAAACCGTTTGTTCGCGCCCGTATAACCCGCTGCTTTTTCAGCCCTATCAACCGTCCTCCGAAATACGGCGACGAACTTTCCGACGAAATCGACTACTATCCCGAAGAATATTTGAACCGATTAATGCACGACGGCGCGAACGGCGTATGGATTTATACGCGTTTTTCGGATATTTTACCGTCGTCAATCATCGCGGAACACGGCGTCGGATATAAAAAACGTATCGAAAAATTGAATAAAGTTATCGAAAAATGTGCGAATTACGGCATAAAAGTGTACGTTTTTGCGATAGAACCGGTCGCTTTTAACGCTGAAATGGCACAAAAATATCCTGAAATTGCGGGAACTTCTGTCGGTTACGGTAAAACTTTTTGTACTTTTACCGAAAAAGGGCGCGCGTTTTGCGAAGAATCGACCGCTAAAATGTTTGAATTGTGCCCGGATTTGGGCGGATATATCAGCATCACGTTCGGCGAACGCGCAACGAATTGCGCATCAACGTACCCCACCAACACTTGCCCAAATTGCGGCGGGAAACACGCCGGCGAAGTTTTAGCAAATGCCGTCGAAGCCTTGAAATCCGGTATGCGGAAAGTCAAGCCCGGAGCGGATTTCATAAGCTGGACATACGGTCACAGGCTTTGGAACTTCGATGACATCCGCGAATATGTTGACCTCGCGCCGGACGATGTAATGTTAATGCAAAATTTCGACGACATGTGCTACGAGGAACAGCTCGGTGTAATGCGTCAGGGAGTCGATTATTGGCTGTCGTATGCGGGAGCGTCGGAGCTTTTTGAAATCACGGCGGAGCAGGCGCAAAAGAGCGGCAAGCATATGTTCGCGAAGATGCAGTTGTGCTGTTCGCACGAAATCGCGACCGTTCCGTACATCCCCGTCCCGGGAATTCTTTACAATAAATACAAAATTGCCCGGAAATGGAACGTCGAAGGTATCATGCAGTGCTGGTATTTCGGGAATTACCCTTCGCTCATGAGTAAGGCCGCCGGGGAATTGTCGTTTATCGGTGAGTTTGATGACGAGCAAGTTTTTCTGAAACGGCTTGCGGGTATCTATTGGGGCGAATCCCGTGCCGAAACGATTGTGAAAGCGTGGAAATGTTTCGAAGCATCGTACCGTCAATACCCGTTGAACGTGATGTTCAGCTATTACGGGCCGATGGCAGACGGTCCGGTGTGGGAATTGCAATTGATGCCGAAGAATTTTTCCTTGCCGCGAACGTGGCAGACATTGGATCCGCCAGACGGCGACCGAATCGGCGAAGCATTGCTCAACGGTCATTCACTGTATGAAGCGTGGCAATTAGTTGAAAAAATGTGTGATGATTGGCGAAAAGGCTTGGAAATCTTAAATATACAACCGCAATCTCCCGACGAAACCGAACAGTTATCATTAATCAACGCACTTAATATTATGTTACACAGCGGTCGGAACATATTAAAGTTTTATCAACTGCGCGATAATCTTGGTTGCGGAAATGGCGATTCTATTTCCATTTTGAGCGAAATGCGCGCAATAGCGCGTATGGAAATCGAAAACAGTAGAAAATTATCAGCGTTATGCGAAGCCGACGGCAGGCTCGGTTACCATTCGGAAGGCGAAGGATACAAATACTTTCCCGAAAAGTTGCACCATCGTATAGAACAGCTTGAAACGTTGCTTGAAACAGAATTTGTGGAAGTCGAAAAACGAATTGAAGATGGCTTGTCTCTGCTGGAGTATTACGACGGAATCGAGTCGGACGCGGGAAAATCGTATAATATGTCGTCAGGAGAATGGGAGCCGATTGGCAACAATTCAAAATTCAAAGCCGCGTATTCAAACAATAAATTAACTTTTGAATTTTTCAGCGAAAGCATAGTTAATTTTACATTGTGTCCGGAATACAGATTACTATATCCTGATGCGACCGTGGTTATCGACAGGAACGGCAAAGTAGAACTTGGATATAATTCGTTCATGTACTATTCATTATTCGGCGAACGGGCGGAAAAGGAATTGGCGCGTTATACAGTTATAGCCCTGCCGTGCGACGGTACGCATCTCATCGTTGAGGTGAGCGGCGTACAAATCCGCCCGATGAAAATGAAAATCCTCGCCGGTTCAGAATCGTGGTGCGTCGGCGACAATAAAATCATCACGCTCGGCAAGTCCGATGTTTCGCCTGAAGATTACGGATGGCTGCTGCCGTGAGAATCCCCCCGGCACTTCGTGCCACCCCCCTTTAGCAAGGGGGGCGAGATAATTTCCGCTCCCTCTTGTCCCCCTTGCAATCGCCAACTTATTGGCGTTGGATACGGCGTAGCCAACGGCTGAGCCGAGGGGGATTCCAAAACAAAGAAAATTTTATCCACCAAATAAAAATAATAAATTAAAGGAGTATATTAAAAATGCGCACTAAAAAAACATTGATGGTTTTAATAGCAATCATTTTGTTATCCGGCATGTTTATTCTTAACGTATCCGCGGCTGACGCGTATACGATTCCCGGTGCAAACAACGCTCCCGTAATTGACGGCAAACTTGACGACTCATATATGAAACTCCATGATTTTTACGATTGTGAAAATTATAAAACCATAGGCGACGACGACAAGTCAATCAAAGGCTCAGTTTACGCGACATATGACGCAAACAACTTATATGTTTTCATAATAGCCGATACCCCGGTAAACGACGCGTATTACGACGACGCTCTCAGCATGGGCGAATTTGTTTGCGCGTACATAGCCATATTGGGTACCGCTCCGGGCGGCGGCTACACAGACGACAGCCGTTTTGAAATCGGTATAGCGATAGGAAACGACGGCAGACAAATGTGGAAAACATGTTCGCCGGGTAATATCCGCGACAGTATCGCTGAAAAAGCTGTGTTCAGTGAAGCTCCGTTTACATACTTTGTAGTTCGCGACGAAGCCGCTAAAAAGAATTATTATGAATTCGCAGTACCGTGGACATTCGTTGACAGATCGGGTACATTCATATATAAAGAAGGCTCGCAGATAACTTTTAACTGCCTTGTTAACGTTCACGTTCGTGAAGAATATTTATCAAGCGGACAACCCCATTTTTATGAATACGGCGGAGGGATATGGAACGGCGGCTACGAAGACGGCGGAATCATCACTCTCGGCGCGTATCCTCCAATAGTAGTTGAAGAAATAGTAGAAGAACTTCCGGACATAGCTGACGTAGTAACAGTAACACCTACAGTTCCGCCGATATCTCCTCAGACTTCCGATACGATTGCATTATTTGTTATTTTGGCAATCGCAGCACTATCATTTATTGCAGCAAAAAAAAGAAAAGCGTAAACAATATTAATTTTGGTGGGTTTAATTTATAAAGAATAGCTGAGGAAAATCAGCTGTTCTTTTTTGTCATCAACTGTCGGTTGATAATCGTGTTAATAGATAAACTACGCTTATGTTGACTTTTTTGTTTTCATCTTTTATAATTTAATTATGAAAGGCGGTTAAAAAATATGATAGATAAAATTAAAGTCGGAAAAAGGATCATCGCGCTGCGCAAGGAGTATGGATATTCTCAGAGCGATTTCGCGGATAAACTAAACGTCACACCGCAAGCCGTTTCGAAATGGGAAACAGGATTGGCGTTGCCGGATATAGAAATCTTGTTGATTATATCAATGCTGTTCAAAATTACTATCAACGAAATCCTCGAAGGAAAGAACATCCTGTATAAAATCGCGAACCGCCCGTTTAGGATGGACGGAATCGCTTATTTTGAAGAGGAACGCGATTATAATTTAGAATGGGCGAAAAGGTTGATAGATGACAGTTGTATAAAAAGAAGTTGGGATGGAAAGAAAAACAATCCGCATGAAACCCTTAAAAACATTGCAAAACGAATCGTCGAACACGGCGGGCTTATTTTAGAACTTGGCGCGGGACCGGGCGGCGGTTTGATGCCGTCGGTGCTGTTTGAAAAACATGACGCACAGCTAATCATAAGCGATCTTTCGCCGACCGTCGTCAGCGAATGGAAGAAAGTATTCGATAACGAATTTTTTCCTCCGAACATCTATTACGCAGCGCTGGATAATTGTAATCTGCCGTTTGAGGATAACAGCCTCGACGTTATTTCGATCGGCGGTTTCGGCAATACTGAAGGCGATAAATTCAAAGCCATCAAGGAAATCTACAGAGTTCTCAAACCCGGCGGGTTATATGTAGCGACCGACGGTTTCATAACGCAGGAGAATTTTAAAAAGTTTTCCGAAGAATTTCAGAAAATTATGATGGAAAAAATCGCATGGATATTTGAGGATTACTATGAGGCGACTGTTGTTGCGGGATTCAAAAAGATCGACAACATCGTGATGGGCGAAGGTACTACCGCAGGCGACAAAAGCACGATTGCGGATTTGGCTCATGAACATGGTCTCGAGCTTACGCTCACTTGGTATTCGCGATACTGCATAAAATAAAAATCAATTGTTCTTTCTGTACGCTTCCTCGTAGAAATAAATCTGGCTGTCGAGCGACGGACTGTCCGTGATGAGATATTCGTAATCGCCGTTTGAACATAGTATACTTGATTTAACGTTGTCGCGCAGAATGATTTTTGTCATGTTCCGGATTTCTTCCGCGATGATTTTATCAAAAACCGGCATCCAAATTTCAACGCGCCGAGTTGTATTGCGGGTCATAAGGTCGGCGGAACCTATGTACACCCTATCCCCAAATATACCAATCCGCGAATGTTCAAGAAAACGCCCGACAATACTGCGCACGGTGATATTGTCGGTCACGCCTACGATTCCCGGCAGCAGACAGCATATCCCGCGTATCAGCAAATCTATCTTCACGCCTGCTTGCGACGCTTTCACAAGTTCGTCGATTATGTTCTTATCAGTCAGGCCGTTCATCTTCATGCAGATATAACCGTCCGCGCCCAATTCCGTTTCGCGGCGGATTTCCTCTATCACGCGCGGTTTCAGACCCGAAGGCGCGACCAACAGCGCGTTGTAATCGTCGTGGTGCGCCATGCCGAGCGTTATATTATTGAAAAAATTCACAGCGTCCTCGCAAATTATCGGATTCGTGGTAATAATTCCCAAATCCGTGTACAGCAACGCGGTTTTCTCGTTGTAATTGCCCGTCGCTATATGCACGAGATGATAAACTTTTTCGTCCTTCCGGCTGACAATCAGCGTTATCTTCGAGTGAACTTTTAATCCGTCGATACCGTAAATCACGCGGCAGCCGGCGTTTTCAAGCCGGCGCGACCAGTCGATGTTGTTCGATTCATCGAAACGAGCTTTCAATTCAACGACAACGGTCACTTCGCGCCCGTTTTCCGCGGCGGCGCACAACAAACGGATAACTTCGGAATTTGCGCTTAACCGGTAAAGCGTTATTTTTATACTGACGGTGTTGGGGTCATACGCGGCTTCTTCAAGCATTTTTAGATATGGTTTCATGCTGTAATAAGGGTAAGACAACAAGATATCGCACTCCTTCGCAATATCTGAAATAGATCCGGTTTGCAAACTCTTATCCTGTCGCGGAGTTAGCGGATTATACAACAATTCGCCGTTGCGCGGAATATTACCTTCAAGCGAATAGACATACGACATATCGAGCGGCGCCGTTGAAGTATAGCATTGGTTTTCCGATAGCCCTGCCCGTTCCATGAAGAATTTAATAAGTTTTAAATTCTTCGGATATGATCCGGAATAAATTTCCATTCTGACGGGAGCTAATTTTTCACGGCGCTTGATGATAATATTGACGTAATCGCGGTAATCAATATCCTCGTCGGAGAAGTTATCCGCGACCTCAACGTCCGCGTTGCGCGTGATTTTCACGATAGCGCGCGCGGTTATCGTGTACTGCTTGTAAATCGTTCCGGCGTATTTCAACAGAATATCCTCTGTAAGAATGTAGGTAAGGGTATCCAGATACAAAATCCGGCCGAACATCGGCGGAACCGGAATTATGCCGTAATACGGTTTGTCGTTGTTTTTGAGCGCGAGCAAAATGTAGAACCGTTTGTTTTCGAGGTGCGGGAACAGATGTTTTGTATCGATAATCTGCGGCGAAAGTAACGGCAGCATTTCGCGTTTGAAATATTGCTTGACGAATTTCGATTGACTTTCATTCAAGTCTTTAATTTTCAACTGTTTGATATTGTATTCAGCCAAATCTTTAATTACAGCGCGGTAATAAGCGTCGCGCTGCGCGTAGAGCGGGCGCGCCGCTTCATAAATGGCATTCAATTGTTCGCTTGCCGTCATGCCGGTTTTATCGTCGGGAAGATTGCCGCCGAGGATACGGTCGTGCATTGAACCGGCGCGCACCATGAAGAATTCATCCAAGTTCGAAGTGAAAATCGACAGGAATTTATACCGCTCGAATATCGGCACGGACGACGAAGCGGCTTGTTCAAGTACGCGCTTATTGAATTTCAACCATGACAACTCACGGTTTATAAAATAACTCACAAAACCACCTGCTTGATTTTACTTAAAATGTAACCTTCGCGCAATCCCGATTTGGCGATAACGACGTTTTGCGTACCCATTAATTTAAGCAGCCTGCACAACGCGCAAAGCCCGGGAAGCACCGTGTGGATCCGGTCGGGAATCACACGCACGATCGTTTCAATATCATAATTTTTCATGATCTGTTTCATTTCGTTATATTTCATATAATACGCGTTATCGCTTGAACCCACGGCGATATTATAGAATTCGGCATGCAGTTTTCCGATGGCCCTTGCCGTACCGCCGACAAGATAAACAGTGTCTCCGTAATTGGAAAACCAATTGATATCGGACGTTTTTTTGTTGATATATTTTTTGATTTTAACGAATTCATTTCCGGATGGAAAAATTTCGCCGACAAATTTTCTAAACAGGGAAAGGCTTCCGAAATTCAAACTCAGCGCGCGCACGGCAAGTCCGTCAACAAATCCGATTATCTCAGTACTTCCGCCGCCCATATCGATCATAATTCCCGAACGCAGTTTTTCGCCCGTCAATCCGTATTTCAATCCCTCGAAACTCAACAACGCTTCATTTTCGCCGCTGATAAGTTCGATTTCGATACCTGAGCGATCTTTTACGATGCTTATGATTTCTTCGCGGTTTTCGACGACGCGCAAACTCGCCGTCGCAATGAAATAGATGTTTTTAGTTTTTACGTTTTCGGCGAGGGTTCGATATTCAACGAGCGTGTCGATAAGTTTGAATATGCCGTCGTCGTTCATGATGTGTTTGATGTTGTAGTTCAACAGTCCGAGCGTTTTTGATTCGCTGAGGATTAAATGACATTCCACGCCTTCGATGTCATAAACATTCATTTTAACCGTGTTCGACCCGATGTCAACAACAGCGTTTCTCATAAAATTTTCTCCTAATAAATGATTTTATTTATATTATATCACAGTTTTGTGTAATATTACAATGCTTTTACATATATTTTACAAAAAACCTCCGATATTTTAATTATCGGAGATATTATTTTTAGATTTTTTAAAATATCCCTGCACAAATATAATCAGCGGCACAATCGTAATCGCTACGAAACCTTCCGCGAATCCGTTGTTGTACAGATTCATTCCGCCGTTGAGATGTCCGATAAAAATCGCTACCGAATTGTGGAAGAACCCAACGATAATTCCGCAAATCCAACCGTGTTTGGTACAGACCGGAGCGAGTCCCAATGAAAAAAGAATCGATAACGCGTTTCCGGAAGCGGTCAAATCCAAATGATTAAAATGAGCCGCAAGTATGCTGCCGAACATAATCGGGAGACAATTCGTCGGATTCTTTCCGGCCGCGGCAAACCCCGTCACCGTCAATATCCCGCCGAGTATCGGACCGTTAATCGGAATATTTAGGATCAGAATGACGGTAGTCATCGCCACGCACATGATTCCGATATTTATGTAACAAGTGTTTCCGTACTTGATAAGGTAATCGCTGTTGTTAATATCTCTTTCATTAACAAGCTGCATAAACTTTTTTAACGCGTTTACGGGCTTATCTTTTAAAAGTCCGTAAACAATCAAAGCCGTTCCCAAAACATAAGCGAAAACGGCAAGAAATAAAGTGTGCGAAGTGTCCCAAAAATGTTCGGGCAAGACTTCTATGCCCATGCTCCGCAAAGCCCCGACAAAGAATGTTGAGATGAATCCTCCGGCAATTCCGCCGTTATACAGGCAATAGCCTTGGTGCATCCGTTTTGCGCTTTCCGCGATGATAGGAAAAATAAAACCGATAAAAACCCCGGCTGCATATGCCGCGATTATGTTTAGCGGGTTGAACCCTTCATTGAGAAAAGCTACCTCACTTACAATCGGTGCTATCGTTCCGCTGAACAATGCCGTGGTAGATACTTCCGAAAATTTTATTTTTTTGACTTTCGTGTATATCCAAACACCCAGTACGATCGGAGCCGTGTTGAAAAGGTTTTTGCCGAACAGTGAAAACCCTATGGTTATAAAAATCGCCGCTAAAACGATACCCCTGGACGCAGTTTTACTGCGGATAAGCAATATTAACCCAAGCAAACCCTGAATCGCGGCGTTTAACAATGTGGCGCCGATTCCCGCCAAAGCGACATAGTCCGTTACCAATACGCTTCTTGAAATGTTGATTTTAATATAATTGCTGAATATTTGCGTCGGCGAATCCAAAACGAAAGCCAGCGCTATAAGCGCGACGCAAATCAATAATTCGATATAATAATCGGCAGAGATTAATTTTAATTTACGTATGAGATTCACCGCCTAATATAAATTTTACAACAACCTGATCCCCGCTTCAGCGCATTTCTGCAATGTTTCCTCATCCCAAATGGACGACTGCACTTCGCCGACATGCGCCTTTTCAAGCAGCAGCATACACAGCCGCGACTGCCCGATACCGCCGCCGATCGTCAGCGGCAGCTTGTTATTCAGCAGCATACTGTGATACAAGAGCCCGCGCCGTTTATCCGCTCCGGCAATCGTCAGTTGTTTATCGAGCGAATCCGCGTCAACACGTATGCCCATAGATGAAAGTTCAAGGCTGATGCCGAGAAGTTCATCCCAATAAAGTATATCGCCGTTGAGTTCCCAATCGTCGTAATCGGGAGAACGTCCGTCGTGACGGCCGCCGGATTTTAAATATTTACCGATTTGCGAGATAAATATAGTTCCGTGTTTTTTCGCGAACGCGTGCTCGCGTTCTTTCGGCGTCAGGTCAGGATATAAATCTTCGAGTTCCTGCGATGTGATGAATGTGACCTCTCTTTTTAAATTTATAGTTATCTGCGGAAACGCATGTTTCAAAGTAGTCAGCGTGTTGCTGATTGCTCCGCAAATTGAACGTACTATACCGTATAAAAATTCCAAATTTCTGTTGTCGCGTTCGATTACTATCTCCCAGTCCCATTGATCGACGTAAATGGAATGGATATTATCCATCACTTCGTCGCGACGAATGGCGTTCATGTCCGTGTACAAACCCTCGCCTGCGGCGAACCCGTAATTGTGAAGCGCCACGCGTTTCCATTTGGCGAGCGAATGCACTACATGGGCGATTTTATCCGTGCCGGCGATGTCAAAGCTGACGGGGCGTTCGAATCCGTTCAAGTCGTCATTAAGCCCTTTCCCTGATTCGACGAACAACGGTGCGGAGACACGCCGCAGATTCAGCGCGCCGCTTAATTGATCTTCAAAAACGCGCTTTATTAGTCCGATTGCCTTCTGCGTTTCGTAGATGTTTAGCTTCGATTTATAACTTTCCACGTTTTACGCCCCCTGGAATTTTTCTATTGCCGCGATTTTTGCGCACAGGCATAAAATGTCGATTGCCTGCTGCAAGTTTTTGTTCGAAGGATAAGTTGGCGCTATACGCAGATTGCTGTCGCGCGGATCGTTTCCGTAAGGGAACGTCGCGCCAACTGGAGTCAACGTAACTCCGAGCGCTTTGGTAAGCTCAAACGCGCGTTTTGCGGTTCCGTCGAGAAGATTTAAACTGACGAAATATCCGCCGCGCGGAGCGACCCATTCGCCTATTCCAACCGGAGCAAGCTGCGCTTCAAGTGTGTTCAACACAATATCGAACTTCGGGCGAAGGAATTCCGCGTGCTTTTTCATA
>Ga0123353_10010055_pt1 | contig 13146 bp, 6 predicted proteins | sample TergutLab28metaG_3_FD_92763 | JGI IMG/M metagenome (GOLD analysis project Ga0123353, IMG submission 92763) | Labiotermes labralis P3 segment gut microbial communities from Petit-Saut dam, French Guiana - Lab288 P3 | ecosystem: Host-associated > Arthropoda: Insects > Digestive system > Gut ...
ATTTGTGCCACTCCGGCGATAGACATACACTTCAAAAGGTCTTTCCGCCGTTCCCCACGAAGCGCTGTTGCCACGCATAGTGGGGTTGATGCGCGAAATAATAATGCCCTGATTGGGAATAGCGCTCTCATAGACCAAACCACCACTTCTCCGTCTGTATTCAAGCACAAAAAATTCACCGGATTTAGAAGTTGGGGAGCTAATTTTGTAGGCAATGGGATTTCCGGATCGGTCCCAAGTGTCGTACAGGGTATAGGTACCTGATTCTGTAATTTCAGGGATGTCGGGTATAAACCTTCCGTAACGATTCGAAATGTAGGCCAAAGAGGACTGCGGTTGCTGCAAGTTGGTGGCCATCACGCACCAAGAACTGACAGGCACAATCCCAAGGTCGTAGGCCGGACTGCCGCTGTTTGAGTAGATATAGAGATCGGGCGCTCCAAGGGTGTGGTAAACTTCGTGCACCAGCGTGCCCTGTTTGCGGGTATTGACCAACGGAATTTCCATAATCAGGTTATAATCATACACCCTTTTCCCGTTCAAAAACAAATCGTTGAAACTGTACAACGACCATCGATGGGGCCAAAGCAGGGAGCTCCATGGGCCGGGATCTCCCTGAACCACAAAACAGATATTGTCCACAAAGCCATCTCCGTCGTGGTCAAGGGCATCGGCATCAAATGCAGTTTCTATCTCACCCTTCCAATACAAAACAGCATCTCGGAGCAAGGTGTGCTCAATCAGACGTCCCGCGGCATCGTCGTTGGAAATATCGTAGTAATCGCGAGGATTAGGCGCTTCATACGAAAGGGTTAAGGCATCCGAAGGATAAAATGTCGAGGGTATAAAAAAGCGTCCGTTTGAGATGTCACGGTAATAACTGTAAAGAGACTGCCCGGGTGAAGTATTTGTAAATAAAGTTTCTATCTCTGATTTGGAGTGGGTAAAAGAGGTTTCGGGAAAGGTGATGTAGATCACAATATTGTTTAATATTCCCGAACGCAACTCTGTGGGTGCAGAGAGGCTTTGCGACTCGTTGGCCGCTCGTGCCGGTATGGGAAGGTTCCAAAATTGTTCGCGCAATCGTCTGTGTTTCGCTGCTGAAATATTCAGATTTGGCCGAATCCCCGCGCTCGTGGCGCGGCTGCTCGACAACTTCTCTTTTCCATAAACGACCTCTGTGGCCACCAACGAATCGTGCTCCAAGGCGGCGTAAACCACCCAACCCGCCTCATTTCGAACCAAGGTATATCCCTCCTTGTCGTGCACCCGATGGTGGTACTCGTCCCCCGAAACAAAGAGGTGCAGCACCGTCCCATCGGGCTGTGACACAGTCACAGGATAGTTCTCGAGCCGGTCAGCAAAAAGAAATGAGCCTGAAGCCATCAGGAGCACAAAGACATACAAAATTTTCTTCAAAAACATCTTTTCAATCATTTTCTACCGTTTTTTTATTATCCAAATACCTGTTTTATCTACACCTGCATTTTCCAATTATCCTGTTTGTTGTTCTTTAAACTCTGCTGTTGCCTGCTTAATAGCCGATAGCATAAATTGAGCAAAAATACCACTGTCATTATGATGTGTTGAGCGTCTCAATGCGCGGTAGTATTCCTGCTGATTGTGAGCAATAATAGTTTCAACCGGCAACCACGCAAAAACAGGATTTTCCTGATAGAGTAGAAGTGTTTGCCACATCCTGCCCATTCGTCCGTTGCCATCGCTGAACGGGTGAATAAACTCAAATTCGTAATGAAATATGCAACTTTTTACTACTTGCGGAAGTTTTGCAATTTTTACCCAATCAAGTAATTGGCTCATTAACAACGGAATTCTTTGATGAGGCGGAGCAATATGAATAGGCGTTTTGCCATCAAAAACGCCTATGCCTGCATTTCGGTATTTTCCGGCGTCTGTTATCAATCCGGTCATGAGCAAGCGGTGCTGTTCTAATAAGTCTTTTTCTTTATAGGGATTACGTTCCAACAGTTCGTCGTATGCAATAATGGCGTTTTTTACTTCCAAAATATCTTTTTGAGACCCCGTTATGTGTTTGCCATTCACAATATCAGTAACTTGCTGTAGCGTTAAACTGTTTGCTTCAATCCATAATGACGAATGAATCGTTTTTATTCTGTTTTCCTTTCGTAGTTGTGGCGTTAATGCTTTTTCGCGAATAATCGCAATCCGTTCCAAATCTGCTGCAATTTCGTAGGCGGAATTTAGGATTTCGGGGGTGATGGTAAATATTGGGGTGTAGGCTTCTCCATACAGATTTTTCTCTTCTACGTTATAGTTGGTCATCTCCGTTGCGAGGTTTTTCGCAGCAATGGTCAATGTAGGCAAAAAATCTGCTAATGGACGACTTAATTTTACTCCCATGCGTTTTTTCATATCTTCAGTCGTGTGTCCGCCAAACAATGCGGTGTCGCCCTTGGAACGGATACGCGCAAATCCCTTATCGTCAACGCCTCGCTCGTAAATATTCTGCGAAAGTTGTTTTTCCGCCACCCGTAACTTTTCCCTTGTCTCTAAACGTACCAACAGATTGATACGTTCCTCTATCAACTCAATTCTACGTGTTTGAATGGCGAAATAACTTTGTGCAAAGGCAATCTCTTCTTTTTTGGGGTCGCCGTTTTGTGCTATCAGGTAGCAGGCATAGCGGGTAAGCATGAAATCGGTAATTTCACGCTTACCTCCCTTCCCAATATCGATCATTTTCGTGAGCTCACGAAAATGATCATCAACATTGTTATTCTGCGTTTTACATGAATCTACCGCTCGATGAACAGCAATAATAAAATTCTCCCATCGGGCATATCCCAATAACGTTTGAAGTTCGCGCGCAAACCACACTTCCACTTGCTCGCCATCAACCTCGTTGTTGATAAAATGAGCAATCTTATCAAAATCGGATTTATACTGTATGATGCTTTGTTTGTCCATGGGTGTTTATTATTTATTTGCAAAAAAGTCGGTTGACCTATTTTGTGCTAAGGAAGCACAATTTTCCCCTCTTGCCGAATAAGGGTGCCGTCGTTGGCTAAACCCTCCATGATTACGGTGTAGGTGGTTGGTTGGTCGGAGGTTGCGCGGTCGGCGGTGTAGAACGAGAAGGAGGCCACGCCCAAAGAGTCGGTCTGCACAACGGGTTGCCAGTGGATGGTGGTGCGCAGGTCGGGCTTGGGGTTGTTGCGCTGGTATGTGGTTTCGTATTTGGGGGCGTAAAACTCCACCGGTTTCTGAAATCCCAACGGGGCTACGGTCCTACAATGAAAGGGCGGAATAGGAGCGCCGTGGATGCCGCTGCTGCCGGCATCTTTGAAGAAGATGACAATAACGCCATTCGAAGCGCCCGCTCCAAAGATTGTACCTGCGCCTGCCTTTAGTATGTCAATCTGCGCAATGTCGTGAATGTTAATACTATCTAAGAAATCGAGGTCACATACCACATCGTTCACCACCAATAATGGTTTACTCTCTCCAAAAATTGAGGTCACACCACGGATGAGCACACGGATATTTCCCTCAGCATCGCGTCCGGCGTTCACACCGGAGACAAGGTTTAGCGCCGTCACAATATCGAGACAATTTTCTAACGTCTCCTGAGAGATGACTGCACTCGGAGATGTGTACATTTGGGAAGTTCTTCTAACGACCCGATCGGCAATGACCACCGCTTCGGGAAGCTGTACCACACGGATGCCGCCTTCGTAAATGTACTGCATCTCCGCCGAATTGACGTATTGGGCAAATTGAGCGCGCTCCACTTGGGGCGGAGGAGCCACAGAGAGGCTTCGCTCAGGGAAGGTGGGCGCGTCTAAAATGAGGTTCATGCGCGTCATCCCACGTTTTTCATCCACGCTCACTAAATAGTATGTACTGTCGGGAAGTTCCTCAATGGAGAGCCAAAAACGGCCGTCGCTATCTGTTTGTGTTCTGTTTATATTCCCTTTGAGCGATACTGCAAAGACATCTATCCCCTCGACTGGTCGTCCCACCAATACGCTTTTAACGGTTCCGGAGAGTTCGGAGCCTACCTCCAAAGGATAGGTTGTGTAGGCAAAACGCCCCCTTGCCCACTCTTGAACGTTGTAGCGCCTCCAGCCCTGCGTAAGCATCAGCAAATCCAATGCCCTTGCCGACTCGGGCGTGTTTTGAAAGTAGTATGCGGGATTTTCGATATGCCCCCTCAGATCGGAGGCGAGCAACATTTGCGTACAGATGGTGGAGGTGAAGTTGGGCGTCACCTCTCGGTCGGAAGTGACGGCAACCGAAAAACTCCCGCTGATTGGCGCTCCCTGAGGGTCGGTGATGGCCACGCTGTTTTGCACCAAAGCACGCTCTTCGTAATGCGCTTGATCCGATTGGTATGCAACCTGCGCCTGATCGTCGTGATGCACAAAGACCAAACGCTCGCTCAAGGGGTTGAAGTGCGCATCAAAAAGAACCAAATGCAACACCCCCGATGGAAACAACTCCTTGGGGAGCACCATAAAATCCTTCTCCGGTTCAAAGGGAAAAACGTATTGTACCACCCCCCGCGTATGTGCAAAAAGATACAACTCCTCATCTGCGTTTGAATGCTCCCTACCCGCCCTTCGTGGCGAAATGTATAACGACTCTTTTAACCAATTAACTGAAAGCCCATACCTCTGCGTTGCGGCAACAGGTAACTCAAAACGTTTTGACTCTCCCTTTTCGTTTTTAAAGAGGGCATAGTATCGCTCCCCACTCTGAACAAAAAAGGAGAAGCACCCCATCCCCAAATGTTCTGAATCAAAGGAACAAATCTCGGTTCCCGATGTATGGTACAAAACACCGGAGACCTTTTCCGCCCCTCCATCCGACTTCATGGCCTTAAACGCCACTTTGCACACCGTCTCCTCGAGCAGCGCCCCGCCTTCGGGATAGAACGAAACATCAAAATCGGTGTCGGGAAGAGGTAGTTGAATGAATTGACGGTACGGAAATTTTTCTGCTGTCACCTCCAACATCACCACCCTCTTCTGAGCGTTGGCAGGCAAATTAAAGGAAACCGTAGCCGTCCCGTCACGCTCCACCTCAACATCCATCGCTTTCTGATTATTTAAGCGCACCTTCACCGATTTTGGAACAATCGGCACAGAAGATCCCACGAATGTAAACTTGAACGTAGCATACACCCGCCTGCCCGATGCAAATTGATAACTAACTTCGGTATTGACCACACTTGCCTGCGGATCACCAATCCGAACTGTTTTGGTAAAGAGGTACTCCTCCTCTAAGTTCTGCATAAAATGGGTAAAGGCACGCAGCGTATAGTCACCCTCCGGCGCATCATCCGGAATCAAAAGATGCCCATAATAGGCCTCTCGCTCCGGCCTGATTTTCACACGAGTTACCACCGAATCCAATGGATTGATCAACTCCGCATACACATACCTGCTCACCCCCGCCGGACGATGCGAAACTGCATCCGCAATATATGCCCTAAACCAAATCTTCTCTCCCGAAATATAATAGGGCTTGTCGGTATGCACATAGACCTTCTCCTGCGGAAAAACGTGCAATTGCTCATTAAACAAACCCGTTAAACTATCCGGTACACTCTGCATCTGTCCATACGGTACACTTTGCACCTGTCCATACGGCACACTCTGCATCTGTCCATACGGTACACTTTGCACCTGTCCATACGGCACATTCCGCACCTGTCCATACCCCGCAATCGAAATCCCAAGCAAAAAAGGAATTATCACAAATCTACATCTGTCCATAGTTGGGTTCGTTTTGACTACAAAGATAGAAAAATATTCAATCCAATACGCTATATGTCCAAAAAAATCAATATCTTTGAGGTTTTAAAATATGAATATCTTTCGCTATATGAAATCGGTTACACTTCTGATTTTCAGCTTTCTATTCCTTTCAACCCACTCTGTTGCAGGTATAGCCGCTCCCTTTTCCGCCTCCAAGGAGCAGTCCCAAGCCCGAAAAATCACAGGATTGGTAAAAAACGCTCAAAATGAGGCTTTAGCAGACGTTTCTGTTTTGGTCAAGGAGACTAATAGCATCACCATCACAGATTTGGAAGGGAAGTTCTCTCTTGACATTCCTGTGGAGGGGAGCAAAACCATTATCTTTTCGTTCATTGGCATGAAGACGGTGACGGTGAATGTGACTACCCAAACGACCCTTGACATCACCTTAGAGTACTCCGCCGAAAGTATCAACGAAGCGGTGATCGTGGGGGCCTACGGCACCATCCAAAGAAAGTCGGATATGGTGGGCAGCGCCTTTCAGGTGAATCAGGAAAGCATCAAAAACCTGCCCTCTTCGCGTGTGGATGTTTTGCTTGACGGATTGGTTCCGGGGTTGACCGTTGAACCCAATGCAGATTACGCCACGGGATCAAACCGTTACAATGTGCGCATCAGAGGGAGCTCCTCTTTGAGCGCCGGTCGGGAGCCGTTATGGGTCATTGACGGCGTGCCCAAATATACGGGCGACCGTACCAATCAAATTACGGGAATGAGTTACGCCATTAGTCCGCTCTCTTTTATCGATCCAAATGATATAGAATCTATTACCGTTCTGAAAGATGCCGTGGAGACCTCTATTTACGGCGCCAACGGCTCAAACGGGATTATCTTCATCACCACCAAAAAGGGGAAGCGCGGGGAACCTGAAGTTCGGGCTATGGCAAAATACAGCGTGGGAACCATAGACAAAAGCACCAAATTCAAGGTATTAGACGCCACTCAATACCTCTCTTATGCACAAGAGGCTTGGGTAAATGCGGGGTTGGATTTGCGGGGATTCCCCTATCAGGACAACGACCTCAACAGCTACTCCACCACCAATACCGATTGGTACAAACAATTTTTTGGAATCGGACAGGACTTTGAAGCAACTGTTTCGGTTGCCGGTGGTTCCGACAAAATGAGCAACTATATGTCGTTGGGCTATTTCAAAAGTAATCCCATGGTAATTGGAACCTCTCAGGAGCGCTTCTCCATGAGGATGAACTCCGACTACACCATCCGAAACAAATTAAAGGCAGCATTTAAAGCGGGTATCTCCTACAACATTCACCACATCTACTCCGCCGGCTACGACTACTACGAAACGCCTCCCGTCTTCACTCCCTACTATGACAATGGCGATTACAGACTTTTGAACAAGATTTGGGAAGAGGTGAACCTCTCCTACAACCCGAGCAATCCCTCCATCAGTGACATCGACCCGTGGACGGGACAACGGGTGACAGAGAACAAAACGGTCTTCTTCCCTTATGAGCGCCGATACCGCAACCCCATCGCCGAAAGGGATTTGAACGATAACCGGCAACGTTCGTTTTCGAGCGACATCTCCGTTCAGCTTGGCTACGAAATCTTGCCCGGACTTGACCTGACCGCGCACTTTGGCGTCAACTATATGGGTTCCTACGAAGACCTCTACTACGCCCGAGGCTCCACATCGGGCATCGACTACACCAGACCCACTGCCCAGCAAGATCCTCAACGCAGAATGATTATGAATATGAAGGGATACAGCACCAGAGGGCAAGCCAATAATTTGGGTTGGGTCAATATCGAACGGCTGAATTTCAACCGCCGTTGGGATGAGCACTCTGTGAACGGTTTGGCCGGAATCGAGTTCAAAAACTGGCAATACTTCACACTCAGTTCGTCCGGAAACGGTTTTCCCAACGACAAAATCAAGGAGATTAGTTATGCTCAGGACGAAACGCGGAGAGGCTCGAGCAACTCCAACATCAACCGGAATATGTCCTACTTTGTGCAGGGCAAATACGCTTATGACAACCGTTACTATTTGACGGTCAATTTTCGGGCAGATGGCAACTCCGATTTTGGGGCGTACCAGAAGTGGGGCAATTTCTTTTCGGCAGGCGTGGGCTGGAACATCCACAACGAACACTTTATAGAGCTCCCCTCATACATCGACCGGTTCAGGATCAAGGCATCTTATGGCACCAGCGGGAACTCGCGCATCAGTGACGCGGCTTCATACGGCGTCTATACCTACAGCGATACCTACTCCTACCAAGGGACTTCGGGCGCTACCATGACCTCCTCGCCTAACCCGGGACTTACTTGGGAGACAGTCTATAAAACCAATGTGGGATTGGCTTTGCAATTTTTGAAAAGATTTGAGATAGATATAGACCTCTACCGAAACATTACCGACAATTTGCTGAGTGAACTGCCCACCTCGGAGACAACCGGAGAGCGCAGAATGTTCCGTAATGCAGGGAAAATAAGGAATTTAGGAATTGAAGGCGTCATCAGTTCGCACAATTTTACCAACGGTGACTTTAGTTGGAGAACCGATCTGAATATATCCCACAATAAGAATAAGATTCTCAAATTGTACAACGAATCCGGCGTTAGTTTCTTCTCCACCGGATGGTACGAAGGGCAGGACATTGACGTCTATACCCTCATTCGCTGGGCAGGAGTCGATCCCCGTGATGGCAGTCCCCTCTGGTACGACAAAAACGGCGACCTTACCCGCACCTACAGTTACGACAACCGCGTCCCCTACAAAACCTCCGCCCCCACCCTCACGGGAGGTATGACCAACGCTTTCAGTTGGAAAGAATTTGAGTTTCGGTTTTTCCTCAACTACACCATTGGCGGGTGGTTATACAGCACCTTTGCCAACCACACCCTCAGGGATGGATACGACATTATTGACTCCAACGCATCGGTAAATGCCCTCGACCACTGGAAAAAGCCCGGCGACCTCTCGCCCAATCCCCGCGCAGTGTATAGAAACAGTTCCCGATCAACCTCTTACAACACACGTAATCTGTACAATAAAACCAACTTACGGTTGCAGAACGTGGCTTTGAGTTATGACATCCCATCCAACATCGCCCGCAAAATGAGCGTGAGGTATTGCCGCCTGTCGCTCATTGGCGACAACATTGCCATCTGGACCACCCAACGTAACGACCCCAACCGCAACAGTTACAAAACACTCAAGAGTGGCTACCCTGCACAGCGCACCTTTTCACTTAGCCTCGATTTAACACTATAAAAACTGTTTCATCACCCCAAATATTATGAAAAGAACCTTATGATAAAGAACCTGATATACCCACTACTTTCAGCCTCTCTCTTTCTGTTTGGCTCTTCCGGCTGTTCTAACTTCCTGAATGTTGACAAATTGGGCAAAAATGACGTTCCCAAAACTTTCTCCGATATGGATGGGCTTCGAACCTCTCTGACAGGTATGTACCGGTTGCTCTACAACTATTACGACGGCGACTATCTCAAATATTCCGAAGTGGCCGCAGATATGATCGATTTAAGGCCCACTGCTTCCGACATGATTGTCCAATATAACTACCTGTCGCAACAGGAAGATGTGACCACTTCTGTGGAATATATCTGGAGAGATGGCTACCATCTGATGGCCAACGCCAACAACATCCTTTACTATGCCCCCGATCTGAAAGCCACCTTTCCACACCATGCAAAGGAGATAGACCTTATTTGTGCTCAGGCACTCTTTGTGAGGGCATTAACTCACTTTATGATTTGCAATACCTACGCCCAGCCCTACAACTATACCTCAGACGCCTCGCACATTGGCATTCCCGCACTGACCCGACTTCCAGGCGCCAACGACTTGGTAAAGCGAAACAGCGTGGCAGAGGTTTATCAACGCATCACCGAAGATTTGCGCGATGCCTACAATCTGTTTGGCAGCCTGACCATAGAGAGTCCCTACTTTATCTCCGGAATGGCGTGCAGGGCGTTACAAGCCAGAATTTACCTCTATATGGGAGATATGCAGGCTGCTTTGGAGTGCGCATCGGATGTAATCGCCGCCATGACGCTGACTCCGCGCAGCGACTATGCACGCATGATGCAGGCTGAAGTAGCCGGTTCAGAGGCGATATTCCGCATCAACGGTATTCGGATCAATTCGCACACTTTGAGAAAGTTCTACGGATCGGACGGTTCCGCTTTCGCCTCCTCCAAGTTTAGCGGCACCTTTTACGACAACAATGACGTCCGCTGGCAGATGCTCTCCGGCAACATCTTACGCAAATATTGGAATCCGTCTGAAGACCTCATCCCAAAGCCCAACGAGTTTGAAATTCCCTTTGCCCCCTTTATTTTGCGCCTCACAGAGATCTATTTAATCAGGGCGGAGGCGTACTGCGAAATGAACCAGCCTGCTCAAGCCGCTGCCGACCTCAAGGCCATCATTGCCCGCGCCATTGGGAAACCGGTGGAGGAGGTGGTGTTGAACTACTCCGGCGCCGCAGACCTGATGAATATTGTCGAGCGTGAGCGCATCCTTGAACTCACCGGTGAGGGGCATCGCCTCTTTGACATCACCCGATGGAAGCAAAATATGGTGCGGAACTCCGACACCAACTCTTCTGTACGAACCGTCACCTATCCCAACAACAGATTTATCCTCCCGATTCCTCGCACCGAGATGGACGGCAATAAAGGGATGGTTCAAAATCCCATGTAAAACCTCTTTGAATCAATAAATTATATTTAGATGAAAAAAACAGTTCTATATCTTCTTACGCTTTGTCTGTTGGGGCTGAGTGGTTGTGCCAAACACGAAATCATCTTCGATCACCCCTTTATCTATATTACCGACAAACATGAAGCGATGACCTCAACCATCAATTGCATGGGCAGCACCATAGAGGCATATACCGTCTATTTCAGTTCCAAGATGCCCAATAAAGACATTGAGGTCTATTTTGACATCGTTATCGGAGCGGGATTGGTAGAAGGGGTCGATTTCAACGTGTTGACACCTCCTTCGGCGCCCTTAACTTTTCCAAACGGCACGTTCCAGAGGGAGATTCGGGTACAGTGGTTTGCCCATACAGTCGATAGAAGCAAAGACAACACCCTGAAAATCATTTTGACAGGAAACAGTGAAAACCATACGCTGGGGATGCCAGGTCCTTCCCAAAACTTTATACACCATACCATTACAAAGATTCTTATCGATTAAAACAAATATTTTCAACTCGATTAAAACAAATATTTTCAACTCGATTAAAACAAATATTTTCAACATTAAAATTGTTACAAATGAAAAAAATCATGAAACAGATGCTCTATGTAAGCATCTTTGCCCTAACCTTAGCGGCATGTAAAAAAGAGAAAGAGGAACCCATTATCACAGACGGAAAAGCTGAACTAACCTCTTTTGGATTCTATGTTCAAGATAATCCCGCCCTCGATGTCGATTACGTGATGGATAGCCCATCCAACAGCATCGAAATTCGGATTCCCGCCCAAGTGGATAAAAGTGCGCTCATTGCACGCTTTACTGTTTCGAGCGACGATGTGGTGATGATTGGCACCACCGTACTCAAAAGCGGAGTAACCGCAGCCAACTACTCTCTTCCCGTTGACCTCATTGTGAAAGATACGCTTGCCAATGTGAGCACCGTTTATGCGGTAGCGGTGAAGAAAATCTTGACCATGAAGTGGGATGCAGTGGCCTCTTTTACAGAGCCTAACTTCACATCCGGAGCGGCTACCTCCATGGCTGTTTCTCCCACCACGGGTGAACCGCACATCTTCTACGCACAGACCAACACCACCACCACCAACAAAGGGTCGGTAATCAAATGGAACGGAACCGGCTTTGTGCCCGTTGGAAACAAGGAGTTTACCGCCGGAAGAATCTATGGACCGCGCATTCAATTCGCAAATAACGGCAATCCCTACGTGATTTATGCTGACAACGCCACCTCCCCCACAAACAGACCTACCGTAATGAACTGTACCGGAAGTACCTGGAATGTAGTGGGCACTGCTGCTTATGGCGAAAGCGTGAACACCGCCTACGGCATCGACTTTGCAGTTTATGGGTCAGACAACAGAATACTCTCCGCCTATAGCCAAAATGCAGCCGGCACCGTTGACAGACGCGCCTTAAACGTAGCCTATTACACCGGCTCTTCATGGACAGCCAACCAATCCGTTAGTCTTTTGCCCACAGTTGACGGAAGCACCTACGCCGCCATTAATCCCAAAGTAACCTCATTTGGAAATATTGCTTACGTGGTGGTCGCTTTGAATGGAGCCGGTTACTCTGTCTTAAAGTACGAAAACGCTACATGGAGCCTCTTGGCCGACAAGGAGACCTTTGGGGGAAGCGTGGGAATAAACACCAAAGAACTCGCCATTGCAGTTGACAATGCAGGTGTACTTTACGTGGCTGCTCCCGATTATACCACCAGCTACATCCGTGTGGCCAAATATTCTGCCACCAACAACAGTTGGAGTGTAATTGGAGGGGGACCTATCAGCAGACTAACCACGAGTAGCGTTTCCGGCTGGAGTTTCAAACTTGCCTTTGACAAGCAAAACAACCCATTCGTGCTCTACGTTGACAGACCCGAAGGAACTGAACTCATAGCAAGTATCGTTACATTGGATCCTGAAAGCCTCAACTGGACAACTCCTTTGATTCTCTACCGCGGAATAGCAAACGAGCCTGTATCTTTGGAAGCCACTTCAACCGGAGAGATCTTCGCCTGTTTCCTTACAAGCAACACTTCTCCCTCCACCCACTATACCTACCACCTCTACAAGTACGCCATGGAGGCGGACGATTAGAGCGTTTAACGTCTTTGGGTATCCTCTTTGTGCCTTTTGGGGTACGTACCTATCCTCTTAGCGTAGCGTCCATAGCGTAGCGCCGTCTTAGGCGTAGCGTCTTAGCGTAGCGCCGTCTTAGCGTAGCGCCGTCTTAGCGTAGCGTCCATAGCGTAGCGCCGTCTTAGGCGTAGCGTCTTAGCGTAGCGCCGTCTTAGACGTAGCGCCCTTAGCGTAGCGCCGTCTTAGGCGTAGCGTCTTAGGCGTAGCGTCCTTGGCGTAGCGCCGTCTTAGGCGTAGCGTCTTAGCGTAGCGTCCTTGGCGTAGCGCCCTTGGCGTAGCGCCGTCTTAGGCGTAGCGTCTCAGCGTAACGCCGTCTTAGGCGTAGCGTCTTGGCGTAGCGCCGTCTTAGGCGTAGCGTCTTAGCGTAGCGCCGTCTTAGGCGTAGCGTCCTTAGCGTAGCGCCGTCTTAGGCGTAGCGCCGTCTTAGGCGTAGCGTCTTAGCGTAACGCCGTCTTAGGCGTAGCGTCTTAGCATAACG
>Ga0123353_10010057_pt1 | contig 13145 bp, 15 predicted proteins | sample TergutLab28metaG_3_FD_92763 | JGI IMG/M metagenome (GOLD analysis project Ga0123353, IMG submission 92763) | Labiotermes labralis P3 segment gut microbial communities from Petit-Saut dam, French Guiana - Lab288 P3 | ecosystem: Host-associated > Arthropoda: Insects > Digestive system > Gut ...
GCATAAAGGCAATCGACCTGCTTTGCCCCTATTCCAAGGGCGGAAAAATTGGATTGTTCGGCGGTGCGGGAGTCGGAAAGACTGTTTTGATAATGGAGCTCATCCGCAATATCGCCACCGAGCACGGCGGCTATTCCGTGTTTACCGGGGTGGGCGAGCGGACCCGCGAGGGCAACGACCTGTACTGGGAAATGACGGACTCCGGCGTCATCGACAAGACTGTGCTCGTGTTCGGACAGATGAATGAGCCGCCGGGCGCCCGTATGAGAGTCGCCCTGTCGGGCCTGACAATGGCCGAGTACTTTCGCGACGTCAAGGGGCAGGACGTGCTGCTTTTCATCGACAATATCTTCCGCTTTGTACAGGCGGGTTCGGAGGTGTCCGCGTTGCTGGGCCGCCTGCCGAGCGCGGTCGGTTATCAGCCGACTCTCGCAGTAGAGGTCGGCAAGCTTCAAGAACGCATAACGTCGACAAAGAAGGGTTCCATAACCTCGGTACAGGCTATCTACGTCCCCGCGGACGACCTTACCGACCCTGCGCCCGCAACGACCTTTGTGCATCTGGACGCGACGACGGTTTTGTCCCGCAGCATAGTAGAACAGGGCATTTATCCGGCAATTGACCCGCTGGCGTCAACCTCGAGGATTCTCGACCCGTTCGTTGTGGGCAACCGGCATTACCAGCTTGCCCGCGACGTTCAAAACATACTTCAGCGCTATAAGGAGCTGCAGGACATAATCGCGATACTGGGAATTGACGAGCTGTCCAATAACGACAAGCTGATAGTATACAGGGCGCGCAAAATACAGCGGTTTTTGTCACAGCCGTTTTTCGTAGCCGAGACCTTTACGGGCTGGCCGGGCGCGTATGTGCCTCTCGAGGAGACGCTCAGAGGTGTGGAAGCGATAATCGCCGGCGAACACGACGATATCGGCGAGACGTATTTCTTCAACGCCGGAACCATTGACGACGTGATAAAGCGCGCGTCCGAGGGCGGCGGGAGGTAAATCGATGAGCGAGAGACCCGTGAGGCTGCGTGTCCTCATGCCCAATCAGATAGTCATCGACAAAGAGTACGATTTTGTCCGCTTCAGCACCACCGAAGGCGACGTCGGAGTGCTCCCGGGTCACGAGAACTATTCGGGGGTCTTGAATGACGGCATAGTGGTGGGATTTATTGACAATGCCCCGACTGATACCTATACTTATCTTGGCGGGGTCGTCAGTGTTTTTGCGGACTGTGTAAGCCTCCTTTCCTCTGTCGCGGACACTCCGCAGAATATTTACCAGACAATTGAGAGGCTGGGTTCAGAGCGCAAGGACAACGAAGACGGCGAGAAGACGGCGAATGTCGAAATGCACAGGGCTGAAATGGCTTTGAGACACTATCTCGTCCAGAATGACGTGAGCGCGTATTCCATCATCAAGGGAAATTCCGATAGATCCGAAGAATGACAAAACAGAAACCATGAAAGATTCCGGTGACAGGCGTTCCGTCATACGTGCGTTGGGGTTGCTTACGCAGCTGGGCATTTCCATGGCGGTGTGCGTATTTATCGGTTTCGGCGCCGGGGTGCTGCTTGACAGGTATCTGGGAACTGGCCCCTGGCTTTTGATTGTGTTCTCATTGATAGGCGCCGGGGCGTCCTTCAAGGTCATGTATGATCTCGCGATAAAGGGGTGGGAGAAGTAGCTTCGCCTATGAAATTGCTCTCAGGAATATCGAAGACCGCCGTTTTAATGCTTGTTATAATAAGCATTTTATTTTTCCTGTTTTGCGTCGCGGGATTGCTTGTCATTATCAATGTCCCGGCGGTGTACGCCTACGAAAAACCGCTCCCGTATTGCGTAGGGCTTTTCTCCGGGTGCCTTTTGTCTGCCGTCAAGCTGCTTTTTATTCATAACAGCCTTGCCAAAGTCATGGATTTGCAGGACGACGACAAAGCAAAAAGCTATGCCAGCCTGCAGGCTATACTGCGCCATGTAGGGACGATAGCCGTAATGCTTTGCGCGGTGTTTTTCCCGAAGTTGTTCGGGGTGTTCGGCTTGGTCATAGGCATTTTGACCCTCAGGCTCACCGCGTTCATAGCGGGTAGGATGATAGACAGGCATCCGGATTCCTTCATCGAGGACGGGAACTGAGCACATAAGAAACAGGAAGGATACGCCTCGGTGCAGTTGAGCGCGCAGTGGGCCGTATCCTTTTTTGTCGCTGTTTGCCAATCCGCGCCGTGAGGAAGAGCGGAGGAAAATGTAAATTTACTGTTAACAAGGTTGACATTCCTTGAAATTGGTGTTATAAATATATTAGCACTCTAAGAGTGAGAGTGCTAAATACTACAAAAAAGGAGTTGTTGACTATGTCAGGACTTGTACCGTTTGGCAGACTTATGAACAATGGATTCACCCGCACCGGGTTTGAGGATTTCCGCAGTGTGTTCGGCGGATTTTTCCCTGAAAGCCTTGCGCCGGGCCGCAGTCTCATGGCGGACGCCTTCAAAATCGACATCGAGGAAAAAGAAAACGAATATCTTATAGAAGCGGAGTTGCCGGGGGTAGAAAAGCAGGAAATTGATATAAACGTCGAAGAGGATAGCCTCAGCATAACGGTAAATCGCGCCGAGAACGCTGAAAAGCAGGGGAAGAACTATGTCCACAAAGAGCGGCGCTCAAGCTCGATGAGCAGATGGGTTCGCCTGTCAATGGTCGATACCGAGCAGATCAAAGCAAGCCTTGAAAACGGAGTGCTCTCTATCACCGTTCCGAAGAATACCACTCAAAACAGCGCGAGAAAAATTGAAATAATGTAAGCACACGGTTCCAAAGCCGGACCTTCAAACCCAACCAACAAGCGCCGCCTGTCATTGTCTGCGGCGCTTTTGTGTTTTAGCCCCTGCTATTTTGTGCAATCTATCTGTCAGCCTGTGCGCCCATCTCACTGTGGTCTCCTCCACCCACGAGGCGTAGTACACTGTGACGGCCCCTACCGCGAATAGCGCCACGACTATGGGAATCAGCGCGCCTAAGGGCATATGGAGGCTTGTTGCACCCAACAGCGCCGCCGCAAGCTGCCCCCACGGGCGGCAGGTCAATACAAGGTAGAAAAATGTCCGAAACGAAAGGGGAGTCAAAGCCACGGCAAGACAGGCAAAGTCGGAGGGCAGAAACGGCAGAAGCACGACTATTATGAACAGGACCTTGATTCTGGAAAGCGAAGTTTTTGCGCTGAACACCTCCATGTATTTGTCGAACCGCTCCGAGCCTACAAGCTTCGACAACAACGCGTACCCGGCTTTTCTGACCAACAAAAACCCGAGAACGCTGCCGACAATGTTGGCGAGGTACGACAGCAGAAATCCGGGCCAGAGCCCGAAAAGCACGCCTCCCGCGACAGTCAGGACATTGCCCGGAATAGGGGCGATAATCACCTGAATAACCTGAAGCAGGAAAAACATCAGGGGGCCCCACATTCCCAGAGACTCAATAAAGTTTTCGAGTAATTCGAGGTCGATAAAAACGCTCAATACAGCTACCTGTTGCAGATGAACGTCATCCCGCGCGGGTTTACGCGCGGGATGACACTGGTTCTTGGGATTTGCGTCAGAACGCGAAAACACGGCCTAATCCGATTTTGAAAGCTTTCCGAAATATGCCTCGACGACACGGGGGTCGCGCCGCAGCTCTTTTGCGTCGCCCTCTAAAATAATATTGCCCTGGTCCAGGACGTATGCGTATGACGAAACTCTGAGCGCAAGCCTCGCGTTCTGCTCGATGAGCAGGATGGGGATATTCTGTTCTTTGTGAATGCGCACTATCTGAGAGAACAACTCGTTGATGACCTTCGGCGCCAGCCCCATGGAGGGTTCGTCCAGCAGCAGCATTTTTGGACGCGCCATCAGCGCGCGGCCGATAACCAGCATCTGCTGTTCTCCGCCCGAAAGGCTCCAGGCCTTTTGGTTTGCCCGTTCCTGCAGCCTCGGGAAAATGGAAAAGACAAGGTCGATGTCCTCAGTGTAGGGTTTTGCGCCAAAGAAGCCGTGCCATGATATAGTGCTCACCTCGAGGTTCTCCCTGACTGTAAGGCCCGGAAAGACGTGCCTTCCCTCAGGCACGTGGATGATACCCATCTGCGCTATCTTTCTGGCCGTTGCCTCGGAGATGTCGCTGTCGCTCCACGAGATACTTCCGCTCTTTTCCACAACGCCGGAAATCGCTTTGAGCAGAGTGGTCTTGCCCGCCCCGTTCACGCCGATAATACAGCGGATTTCACCCGGGTTGACTTCGAGTGCAATGCCGTGCAGCGCCTCGATAGCGCCGTAATAGGCCTTAAGATTGTTGATCTTCAGCATCTTCATCCCTCCCCAGATAAGCCTCTATAACTTCGGGATTGCTCGATATATCATCCGGCTCTCCGTGTGCTATGACCACGCCGAAATTAAGCACTACGATGTTGTGGCAGGTGTTCATAACCATGTCCATCCGATGCTCTATGAGCACGACGCCGACGTTGCGCTCGACTGCGGCGAATTGCAGCAAACCTATAACCTGTTCCAACTCCGCGCTGTTGAGCCCGGCCGCCGGCTCGTCGACCAGCATGACCTTCGGATGGGTGAGCAGCGCCCTGACGATCTCGAGCCTTTTTCTCTGGCCGTAGGGGATGGAGAGAATGTCGTCGTCCCAATTAAAGCTGAATCCGGCGAGCTCCATGAGCTCGTTGAGGTCCTGCTCAAACGGATGGCCCTTTATACCCAGAAACGATTTAAAGTACTTCTGCTTGTCGGCAAGGTCAGTGCCGAGGAACAGATTGTCGCGTATGCTCGAGCGCTGCAAAAACCGCGGCGTCTGGAAGGTGCGCGCGAGCCCGAGAAAGGGGCGGTTGTGCGAGGGCATCCTGGTGACGTTTGTCTCTCCGATATAGATGTTCCCGCCGTCACATTTGTATATTCCGCTGATAAGGTTGAGCAAGGTGGTCTTTCCCGCGCCGTTCGGGCCGATAAGGCCCATGATTTCACCGCGCTGAACGGAAAAGCTCACGTCCTTTGCCGCTATGACTCCTCCGAACGCCTTGTCGACGTTCTCGAGTCTAAGGATTGTCTCCATTGCTGAGCCTCCTTCTAAACAATGATCTCAACCTCTCATAGAGGGTGTTAAAGATTCCCGCCAGCCCCATCGGCATGTAAATCATCATAAGGATAATGGCGACGCCGTAAATGAACCGCATATACAGAGTCAAAGGGCGCATCCATTCCGGCAGCAGAGTGATGAGCACCGTACCAACAAAGGTGCCCACAGTGCTGTTTACGCCGCCGAGCATCACCATGACGACAAAGGTGGAAGAGGTTTGGAACGTGAACAGGGAGGCGCTTATAGAGGAATTGAGATAGGCGATGAAGGAACCGGAAACGGCGGCAAACGCGCCCGCTATCATAAAGGAAATTATCTTTACCTTATAACAGTTGACGCCCAGTGTCTGCGCGGCGACCTCGTTGTCGCGCACCGAAGCGAGGCTTCGGCCGAGCGCGGAATTCCTTATGCGCTGCACGATAAACCCGCAAACAATGCAGGAGGCAAGCAATAAATAGAACCACACGTACAGATTGTCGAACCTGATGCCCCAAAAACTGAGCCTCGGTATACCGGAGATGCCGTCCGGGCCGCCTGTAAAGGGCCTGTATGTCGTCAGGACGTTTGAGGTTATCTGCACAAGGCCGATGGTTGCGAAAGTAAAATACGCGCCCGAAAGGCGGAACAGCAGCAGACCCAAAATACCGGACGCCGCAACGACGATGAGAGTACTCAGGAGCATTGACAATACCGTATTCATACCCATGAATTTGCTGAAGCGGGCGGTGATAAAGGCGCCGAGCCCCATAAAGGAAATCGCGGCAAAGCTCATCTGCCCTCCCATGCCCAGCATCAGCGAAATGCCAAGCGCGCCGATAAAGTACGCGAGCCCTGCGTTGATGACCGTCATCATATAGACGTCCAGGTTGTTGGGTATCAACACGGTGAAGAGAATCAACCCTACGAGCACACACAGGTTTTTAAAGTTTAGATAGCGTGAAATGATTTTTGTCACAGTATTCACCTCATGCTTTCTCGGAGATGGTCTCGCCAAACAGCCCCTGCGGGCGCACGGCGAGCATCAGTATTAAGGCGGCAAACACCACGACGTCTCTGTACTGGTTGGTGAAATAGATGGAGTAGGCCTCTATAAGGCCCACGATCAGGCTGCCGATAACGGCGCCCTTTAAGCTGCCGAGGCCGCCAATGACCACTCCCGCAAAGGCGCGCGTCTGCATCACTCCAAGCACCGGGCTCACCATGAAGAGCGGAGCCACCAGATAACCGCCCATCCCCGCGGCAATGGCGACGATGATATATGTGGCGAGAATGGTGAGATTGATGGGGATACCGAGCAGTTGGCCGGCATATCTGTTCTGGGCGGCCGCCTGCATGACCTTGCCGCAGTAGAGCTTTTCAAATAACATGAAGACGCCCGTGATCAAAAGCGCTCCCATAACCGCTATGGCGATGTACTGCCTTTCGAAAACGACGCCTACTCCTTTGACGAGACCGGGAATAAGCGGGGGCATCATTCTTGGCTGCGCCGAGAAGACGATGATAAGCCCCTCTCGTATGACCATGGAGGCGCCGAGGGTACACACCATGGTTGCGGCCGGCCACTTGCTGTTGCGCACCGGCATATAACAGCTGTACATAAAAATAGCGGCGCTGATTGCAAACATGAAAACTGCGACGAAAAACATGCCGAGAAGCGGCAAATTGAGATCCAGCGTGAGCATTGCGGTGATGTACGCGCCCAGCATGAGCAGGTCGCCCTGCGCAAAATTTAGGACACCCACAGCCCGGATGAGCAAGATGAGCCCCATGCCGAGAAACGCATAAACTGTGCCCATGGCCAGGCCCTGCACAGTCAAAGGTAGAAGCATCTGCATCCTGATTATCCTCTCCTATTATACGAGATACGCGGCCTGGCCAGTACCGGACGAGCCCAGCCAAGCCGCGGTTGTATGAGTGCGTTTTCGCTTACTTTAGGTAGTCAAAGAACTACTCCGGGCGCGGCACAAAGTCCAGCACCACGGGTATGCCGTCCTGAACTTCGACAAACAGCATGGAATCCGCAAGGCTGTGGTTCTCACGGTATGTCATCGTTGACATGGATACCGGAAGCTTGTTTATCTGCTTCATCGCCTCGATTATGGGGGCGCGGTTTGTGGTCCCCGCTATGCGTATAGCCTCAAACACGACCTGCATCGCGTCGTAGGCGTACACCGCGTACACGTTTGGCAACCTGCCGGTTTTTGCGAAGTAGGCGTCGACAAAATGCTTTCCTTCCGTGGTTTGAATCTCACTGCTCCAGTCTGCAATGGAAAGCCAGCCGTCTGCCGCTCCCTCGGCCATATCGATGACGTCCGCGGACATCAGCGAGGAGTTGCAGAACATCGGATAGGGATACTCCACGTTCTTGGCCTGCTGCATAATGACCGGCCCTTGGAGCTGCCCGCCTATGGCAATGAGACTGTCGGCGTCGGAATTGAGAATCTGGGTGAAGAACGGGGCGAAGTTTCTCTCGTTGGTTGGGTCAAAGTTAAGATAGACGGCGGGCTCGATGTCGTACTCGCTCTTCAGGAATTCCTTTATCGCGATTGCCAGCCCCTCTCCGAAGGTGTCGTTCATATACATGATAGCCGGTTTTTTGAGGCCGTACTGCTCCACCATGGCCTTCGCGAGAATCGCGCCGCCGAGGTCGTCGGTCATGCGTATCTGATAGACATGCTCTATTTTCTCTTTGGCTATATTCACGCTGCTGCCGTTAGCCATATAGAGGATGGGATAGTCCTTGAGAGTGTCTATTACAGCTACTGTGTTGGCGCTCGAGTTGGGGCCTACGATGGCGTTGATTTTGTCGTTGTTGAGCAGCATCATTGTGGCGTTTATCGCCGTTTGCTGCTCGCTGCCCTGGTCGACAAAAGCGAGTTCGATCTGTTTTCCGAGCAGCCCTCCGGCGGCGTTGATCTCGTCTCTGGCGAGCTCGAACGCGGGCGTGATGTACTCCCCTATGACCATGTTGGTGCCCGTCATGTAGGTCATGGCGCCGATCAATATGGTGTCGTTGTCGTCCAAATCGCCGCTCGCCGCCGCGGAGCCCGAGCCTGAGCCCCCGCCGCTTGCAGCCCCGCCGCTTGTGCTTCCCCCGCCGCTGCTCGCGCCTCCTCCGCCGTTGTCGGAGCCGCCGCCGCAGGCGGTAAAGAAGAACGAGGAAATAATGATAAGAGCCGTGAAAATTAACAATACCTTTCTTTTCATCCTGAAAATCACCTTCCTTTTTTATTTTCTGGTCTAAATAAACGCCTTGCGAAAGGGCGTCTACAACAATGGTTGCCGCTAAAGCAGAGGCTTGATGAACTCGTAACTCTTTAGCAACGCGGTTTCCTGGTCGGGCAGCTGCAAAACTTCTACGCTGACGTAGCCGTCGTAGCCCACCTCTTTGAGGGTGTTTATGAAGGCCGCAAAATCAATGGTGCCGCTTGCTCCGGGATATTTCCTGTCCTCCTCGGTCAGGTGGACGTAGGTGAAGTAGTCCTTTGATTCGCGTATGCTAGCCAAGATGTCGAGGTCTTCGATTATCATGTGCGCGCTGTCTATCATGATTTTGTAGTTGTCGCGCCCTATCTTGTCCACCATCTCCATGCCTTCCTGAGTGGTGTTGATGAAGTTCATACCGGACCTTGAATTCACGGGTTCGAGCGCCACGATGACCTTTTTTGCCGCCGCGTAGTCGCTGAGCTCGCACATGGCCTCAAACGCCCTGTCATAGGTCGTCTTGCGGTCGACTTCGGGCAGATACCTGCCGCGCAAGCGCCCGATATTGATCTGTGTGCCGAAAACCCCGGCGACGTCTATAGCCGCCCTGCCCCTCGCAATAGCCTCGTTGCGCACTGCGTCGTCTATACTCGAGAGCGTCAGGAGGTCCTGGCCGTATACCTCGCCGGTACATACCATGGCAATGCCCAGATTATACCGCTGCGCCAGCCGTTCTAAATGCGCCACGTCAATGGCTGCCGGATTGCAGACCATCAACTCGGCGCCGTCATAGCCGACCTCGCTGAGGCGGCGCATCGACGTCTCAAGGTCAGACTGATACGCCGTGACGTTGGGAGCGGGATTTACGTCCGGAGTGCTGATCTGATAGGCAAACTTCATTTATAGCTTCCTCCTTCATTAGATACCTGAATGCGTTTTAAAAAACTTAGTTCATAAATACGCTGTCGCCGGCTGATTCGCACAGGGATATGTACGGAACCCTTTTTATCGCGGCTGATAAACCGCGGGTCGCGGAATATGCCTTAGTCCATGCTGCCGCCGCCGTTGACCGCGATGCACTCTCCCACAATATAACTGCTCGCGTCGGAGCACAGGAAGAGAATAGGCGCTGCAATCTCTTCGGGCATCCCCAGACGGCCCATCAACTGGTTGTCGACCACTCTTGCCCTGTGTTCTGCGGACCAGGTGTGCGTGATGTCGGTGTCCACCGGGCCGGGACAGACGGCGTTGACGTAAATGTTTTCCGGAATGAACTCTTTGGCGAGATGGCGGGTGACATACATAAGCGCGGCTTTCGAGGCTCCGTAGGACGGCGAAGCGCCGAGATGCGGATTCTTTGCCGCGCCGGACAGTGTGAAGACTATCTTTCCATATTTTTGTTTCCTGAAATGTGGCAGGCAGGTCATAGCCATCACCAGGGGCGCCGTCAGGTTGACCTCAAGCACCTCGTTCCACTCCTCGATAGGCATCTCAAGCGTAGGTTTGCGCAGCGCCATACCCGCGTTACAGACTATGATATCCAGCTTATTGAATTCTTCAAGAGCGAGGTCAAAGAGCCGTTTTGGCAGGGATAGGTCCTTAGAATCTCCGACGAGATAGACGCAGCGTTTTTCTCCGTCTTTGTTCAAGCCGTCAGTGACTTCCCGCAACTGCGACTCGTCGCGCCCCGTTATGACGACGGAGGCGCCGTTTTTGACGAACAATTCCGCTGTGGCGCGGCCGATTCCGCGGCTTGCGCCCGTTATAATGGCGACTTTTCCTTGAAGCATGAAATCATCTCCTTCCGATAGTGCTGAGCTCAGATGTGTCAGACAGACCCCAAACTGCCGGGTGCTGACTGTCCAGTCAGAGCCCAGTTGTTATTATTTATAAAAATCATTATATCATGGTTTGCAGAATTGTGCGATATTTCTTAAGGACACTTAAAAAAAGTTCAACAACGAGAATAAAGCGCGCCATATAGATATGACATACAAAGTATCTCCTGTGCGAAATGCACAAAATAGATACGAAAAGAGGCGGATATTCTGTAAATATACCCTTTTGTGTGTAGTCACGGGCCTAAAAAAAAGATAAACTTATTCCAAGATAACTCTCAGGCAGTGTCGGCGTCTCGTGTTCAATGAGATACTTCCTTAACTGAAACCCTGCCATGTCAACTAAGGAGATTTGCTGAATGGATAAAACAGGAAGGCTTACATGCCCGGTGTGTAAAAATGAAACGACAGTGCGAGTGCAGACAGACGCCGCGCTCACAAAACTCCCCCTCTTCTGCCCGAAATGCAGGCACGAGACCACAGTCCACATCAGTCATACGAACACTTTGGAGCATAAACCGCAGAAGACAAGGGTATAAGGTCGTATACCGGGGAGGCTGCCGGACAGTTTCTCCGTGTATCGTTTTTCAATACTCCCGCTTCGCAGCCGCGAGGCGGGAGTATTGTCGTGAAATAGAGCATACAGGAGTGCATTTAATCGGTGTGCGGTCAACCTCCGTTGATGAAAGCGGTTCCGTGATACATCCTGGGCGACAGCTTCGTGGTCGACGGATTCCCGCAACACAACGCCCAAATAACAGAAAATCGCGCGTCTTCTCGCTTTACAGATGTCCGGCTGCTGTTGTATACTGTGCCCATAATAATGACCGGAAAGGGGACGCTCATGCAATCGATTCGTCAGGAGGGCAGCTACAGCTATTTGTTTTCACGTTACGCGCCGATTGTCGCCACAGTCGAGCCGGGAGAGACAATTGAGGTGTTCACCGAGGATGCTTTCAGCGGACTTGTAAAAGAGGAAACGGACCTGCCGAGTCTTCTCAACAGGCCGGGGCCGAACCCGCAGGTAGGCCCGATTTACGTTAACGGTGCGAACCCGGGCGATACGCTTGCGGTGCATATCCACTCTATAGAGTTCACGAGGGACCACGGTTTCAGCCAAATATCTCCCGCCTTCGGTGGGCTTCAGGCGACGCAGTTCACCGCGATGCTCCATCCGCCGTTTGAAAATCAGGTGTTCAAATATATCGTTGACGGCGACAGGATATATCACCCGCGCCATCCCCACCTTGCCTTTGAGGCAGCCCCGTTTATGGGAACTATAGCCACTGCGCCCAAACTTGAGGCTGTGTCCACGCTGACTCCGTTCGCGCAGGGGGGAAATATGGATGTTCCCGACGTCAAGGCGGGAAACACTATTTATCTGCCCGTTGCCGTTGACGGCGCGTACTTCTTCACCGGGGACTGCCACGCGAGACAGGGGGACGGAGAGCTCTGCGGCACCGCGGTCGAGATAACGGGCAAAGTGACTCTCTCCTTCGATATCATAAAGAATATGCGCACGAGCTGGCCGCGAATAGAGAGCCCGACGCACTACATGACAGTCGGAAGCGCCCGCCCGCTCGAAGACGCCGCCCGCATAGCATGGTGCGAACTGATTGTCTGGATGGAAGAGTTGGGCTGGGACAGGATGCACTCTTATCAGATGCTCTCTCAGGTCGGCGAGATGAGCCTGGGTAACATAGTCGATACCAACTACAGCATGGTGGCAAAAATAGAAAAGCGCTTTGCAGACTATTTTCTAAAAAACGCCGAATAGACGCGCCGTTGAAATGCGGCGGGTATGAATCAGACAACGCGAAGGGGTGCTCATGAGAATCACATATCTTTATCACAGCGGCTTCGCCGTCGAGACGAAAGAGCATTTTTTAGTCTTTGACTACTGGAAGCACCGGCCGAAAAACGGCCTGCTGACGGACGGAATAATAAATCCTGAGGAGCAAAAAGACAAAGACGTCATAGTCTTCGCCTCACACCGTCACCCGGATCACTTCAACAAGGTCATTCTCGGATGGCCCGAGAGTATCTCGAAGTGCCGCATCATCCTCTCCGACGACATAGAGAGCGGGGAGAACGTCCTCAAGGTGGGCGCGAACGCCGCGCTTAAGGAAGCTGATTTCGAGCTGCACACCTTCCTGTCGAACGACGAGGGCGTGGCTTTCCTCGTTGAAATCGACGGCAAACGCATATATCACGCGGGGGATCTCAACTGGTGGCATTGGGAGGGCGAACCGGGCAGCTGGAACAGCGACGTAAAGATAAGCTATCAAAAAGAAATGGAACTGCTCAGCGCCTACTCCGTTGACCTCGCCTTTGTGCCCGTGGACCCCCGGCTCGGGGATCAGTACGCCTGGGGGATAGACCACCTCATGCGGACGGTGGACGTCCGCCATGTCGTGCCGATGCACTTCGGCAAGGCCTCGGACGTTATAGAACGCCTGCTTGATGACCCGGTGTCTGAGTCCTACCGCCACAAAATTATCCCGTTCAAAGAGCGCGGACAGAGCGAAGACGTCGAGTAGGCAACCGAAACCGAATATTTGCCTGACCCGCAGAACCGTCCTCAACAGAGGGCGGTTCTGCCATTTTATGCCGAAGCATAAGCCGAGACGGAGCTGTGCACCTCTTAGTAGCAAGGCGGGAAATATGACATTAAAAAAGTCAGAAAGAATAAAAGCTGGCGAAAGCCAAAATAATTATCATAATCGGAAAGTGATTATTATGAAATGTGACCAAAATGTGACAAGTAGGTGTATAATGGGGCTATATTACAGGAAATATGTGACATAATCGTTCGCCCAAAGTTTGAATAAAGAAAAGGATGTACGAAAAATGAGTTTTTTATCTAAGAGCCTTAGAAAATCAGTTGCCTTGCTCACAGTGATGATGATGCTGTTTTCTGCAATGCCCTTTATCGCCCTGGCGAGCGAAGAAGAGCCTTTTGAGGAAGTGGAAGAAGTA
>Ga0123353_10010058_pt1 | contig 13144 bp, 18 predicted proteins | sample TergutLab28metaG_3_FD_92763 | JGI IMG/M metagenome (GOLD analysis project Ga0123353, IMG submission 92763) | Labiotermes labralis P3 segment gut microbial communities from Petit-Saut dam, French Guiana - Lab288 P3 | ecosystem: Host-associated > Arthropoda: Insects > Digestive system > Gut ...
ATGGCCCTGGCCGTGGCGCTCGACCCGCCCCCGACAAGCCAGAACGATGCCGAACGGCGGCTGGGCCTCACCCGGGCCAGGGCACGCGCTGCCTACATCGAATGGGTGCGCCAAGGTGCGCCGCGGCGCAGTGACGGCGCACCGACGGCGCAGGGGTGAACGGGGGTGTTCAGGTGCGCCGCCGCGCCGCGCCTATATATAGGCGCGGCGCGGCGGCGCACCTGAACCCCTCACCCCCGGCACGCCACCCAGCAGGACCGAAGAACAACCAACGAGAGGAACCACGCATGACTGAAACGCTCGCCGACGCAATGCGCCGCGGCAGCCTGATCGCCGAACTGGTCGCCGCGAAGGCCGACGGCAACCCTGAGACCTTCGGGGCCGTCCTGGACGCCGCCCTGGTCGCCGATGAATCCGTGTACGTGATCATCGCCAACCTGGCGGCGCTGGCCGCGGGCCTGTCGATGGAGATCTGGCACGACGACCACCACGGCGGCCTGACTGACTACATCACCCGCCTGGCCGAAGCCAGTTACCAGGCCAACCACCCCACCAACCCCGAAGGGACCGAGCAGTGACCGACCAGACCCCCGAAACACCCACCGAGCAGCCCCAGGCCGCCGCCCAGGGCGATGTGAACCCCACCCCGCCCACTGATACCGAGACAGCCCCCAAGGCCGTCAGCGGGCCGCCTGCCGAACCGGCTGAGACGCCGAACCGTGAGGCGGCCCGCTACCGCACCCAGCTTCGGGAAGCCGAAGCCGAGCGTGATGACGCCCGGGCGCAGCTCGCCCGCATCCAGGGCACCATGCTGGCGCGTGCGCTCGCCCGTGCCGACGTGACCCCGGAAGCGGTCGCCGCTGCCGGGTACGGCTTCGCCAACCTGGCAGACGATGACGGCAACCTGGACGCCGACAAGCTGACCGCAGCCGTGGCCGACACCGCCGCCCGCATCGGGGTACGGGCAGGCACCACGCCCGACCGCGGCCTGTACGTGGCCAGTCAGGGCCAGATGCCCGAGCGCATCTCGACGCGGCAGGGCAGCGATGCCGCGAAGGTCGCCGCGGGGATGAGCAGCGGCGTGCCCGTCAAGCGAGAACCGTCCACCGGCCCGCTGACCAGCGGGGGAATCGACCGCGCCCTGCGTAGTGCGCTGAATCTGCCGTAAGGCGTACGCTGATTCGTGACGGCGGATGCCGGGCCAGGTGTCCGCCCGCCGTCACGAATGGCCCTGAGGGCCAGCACGCGCGGCCAGGTGCCCACGTGGAGAACATCTCCGCGAAAGGCGCACCCCCGTGCCCAACAACATCACCACCACCACCGACGCCGCATTCTCCTGGCGTCCCGATTTCGTAGCCACCGCGGCGCTCGACGCCGTACCCGACGCCCTGGTGCTTCAGACATCCACCGTCGCCGGGCGCGTTGACGGCGACGAACCCACCGTGCGCGTGCCCTATGTCGCCGCCGACGGCGATGCCGGTTTCGTTCGCGAAGGCGCGCCCATCCCGGTCAGCTCGCCGACGCTCGCTGAATGCGTCGTGCGCACCGGCAAGGTTGCCGACCTCAACCAGTTTTCCCGTGAGCAGTTCCGCCAGGCCGGTGCCGCCCAGCGCATCGGCCAGTCCATCCAGCGGGCCGTCGTCACCAAGGCGAACTGGGCCTACCTCAACCAGCCCGCCCCGACCGCCGACGGCGACCCGGCAGCGGGCCTGCTGAACATCCCCGACATCAGCGAGATCCTGACCCCGGTGACCAACCTGGACGGCCTCATCGATGCCATCGCCCTGATCGAAGAGGCAGGCGGCACCGCCAGCAACATCGTCACCGGCCCGCTGGCATGGGCCGCGCTGGCGAAGATCAAGACCGGCAGCGGGTCGAACGAGAACCTGCTGGGCGCAGGCACCAGCGACATCGTGCGCCGCGTGCTCAGCCTGCCCGTGGTCACCACCCCCGCCATGCCCGCCACCGGCCTGCTGGTCATCGACAAAACCGCCATCGTCTCGGCGGTCGGCGACGTGCAGACCGCCACCAGCGAACACGCCCTGTTCGAATCCGACAGCATGGCCGTGCGCTGCACCTGGCGCTTCGGCCAGAACGCCGTGCGGCCCGAACGCATCGTGAAGCTGACCGTTGCCACCACCCCGGGCGACCCGGGCGAGACCGGCGAGGACTGAAAACAAGCCCCCGGGGTGGGCGACCGTCCAGCACCCACCCCGGGCCACAACATCCCCGGGGCGCTTCGAGGTGTCACGCCCCGGGGACCACACGCAGGGAAGGCAGGCGCGATGCCAAGCCGCGGTTACGACGACAACGAGTACCGCAAGCGCGCTCGTGCCCTGCGGCATCGCCGACAGCCGTGCTGGCTGTGCGGCAAGCCCATCGACTATTCGCTGCCGTATACCGACCCGATGGCGTTCACCGCTGATCACGTTCAGCCGAGGGCGCTCGGCGGCAAGCTGATCAGCGAGCTACGTGCAGCGCACCGCAGTTGCAATAGCAGGCGAGGGGCGCGCGCTGAGCACAGCGGCAGCGTTGAGACGACAAGAAACTGGGCGGCATCAGACAGCGAACGCTGACGCGCTGAAATCGCTGCGTCAACCAGGCTGAGCTGGCGACCAGTTGTAGGGGGTGGGGGTACCCCCTCCCCGCCCAGGATCTCCGCCCACTGCGGCTTAGTGATATCTACTCGTGAGACATAGCGCGCTATGTCACGCCATTGCACTGCTATGTCGCCCTTCGGCTTAGTTTCAGACGCCACCAGGGCCGCTAACCCGAACGCGGGCCACCGACGTGCCGCCCACGCCCGCTAAGTTGCGGGCATGCACATCAACATCACCGCACTGATCACGATGTACGTGGCCGCGGGGCTGCTCGCCCTCATCTTCTGGACGCTGCTGGCCTACTGGGTGCTGCGCCTGGCCATCACCCACGCCATGAAGGCTCACACCACCTGGGTCGAACGCGGCAGGCCCTAACATCGGCCATTGCGTAGGCCCCGTTCCCGCCGCCCTCACGGCCATCGCCGTGCAACTCGGTATGGGTGGCGTAGTCGTAGGGGGATGCCTGATTGGTGAAGGTCGGCTGTCGATGTTCACCAATCTGATTCGTCCCGGGCGGGTTGCCCTGGCCCCGAATCGCGCCCGCCGCCTGCCCCTGTCGGATGGCCTGGCCCAGTGCGCGCTCAGCGCGGCGCACCATTTCGGTGGCGTCAAGCTGGATGCCCTCGCCGCCCCCTTGTCAGGGGCTGCCCGTCAACCTCTACCCACGCAAGCATGGCCGCATGTCTTTCAGCTTTGACGCCAACGCCTTCGGTAACGCCATTAAGGATTGGGCACGCGATTCTCTCGAAGATGAGATGGCCCGTCGCACTGCCGCTCGGGCGTGGTTTGTTCGCAGCGATCGCGTGCCTGATGGCTTTCAGATGGATGTCATCGGTGGCGAAGCGCTCAGCATGGACCCAGCCCGCGTGATCGAGAAAGCGAACATCATTTTGGCGAGCGAGCCGCGCCCTGCCGCGTACAACGTCACCGTGACGCACGCGAGTGTGCCTGGCGTGCTGGCCTTCCTGGTCGCCGACTTCGCTGAATTCGAGCGAATGTTCGCCGCAGAGCCCTGGGCCGACGGGTTGACTCTCGACACCGACGGGCTGGGGTTCGAGGTTCAGGCGGTGACAGGCGGCGACGAAACGGCTTAGTGACAGCAGTGAACCCCAGCGCGAGGCATACGCGCTGGGGTTCTGGCACCCGACGCGCAGCAATCGCGTCGGGGGCATGACGCCCGGCGCTTGGGCACCGCGTCGGGGTCGGTGTCTTCAGGGTACGGCGGCGAGCTGGGCAGGTGCCTCTGTAGCGGCGCTGCAAGGCACGCCTTTGTCTCTACGCTCGCCGACATGACAACCCCCACCCCCGTCACCATCCACATCCGCAACGCCGAGCCGGGCCAGCGCGCCGGTGCCACCATCGACCTGAACCGCGACGACATCGCCGAGCTAGTCGACCTGCTGGAAAAGACCGCCGAGCAGATCCGCGACTGGTACGGCCTGCCCGTCGGCAACCGCAAGATGCGCCGCCGCATCGACGCCGAGCAGCAGGCCCAGATGGCCGGGGCGGCATAGGCAGGCGAGACCGGCGCGAACGGGTGGGATGCAGCCTGGTCGGCAGGTGGCGGATATCCGCCACCTGCCGATCCTGAGCCGCGCCCGCGCGTGGCAACAAAATGGCAACACCTTCTGTGATTTCCGCGATTCTCAGTAAGGCAAAATCCGCGTAATTCCGCGGTTTTCGCCCCGCCGCCCCACCCCGAAAAGCCCCTTAGACGAGCAGGGGACTCATAATCCCTGGGTCGCGGGTTCAAGTCCCGCCCGCCCTACTTCGCACGCAATCGCTGGGAACGGCGGCCAGTCATGGCCGCCGTTTCGCTGTTCCCTGCTTCGTGCAACGATTCGCCGACTGCCGGGAATGACGGGGTGAAGAGTTCGACGAACCGAGGAACCCGATGAACGACATTGAACTGGACGAGGCGCTGGAGTCCGCAGTTGAGCCTCTGTCCGAGGTGGCCGCCGTCGAGGCAGGACGACTGGCTATGGAGACGATGCCGGTGCGCCTCAGACACGGGAAGCGGCCACTGCCGCGATGGCTGCGCCCGGCTGTGTTCGCCGGAGCCGCTCTGGTACTGACTGCTGGCGCCGGCACCACTGCGGTCACGATGTCGCACTGGGGCGAGGTGAGCATGCCGCTCGGGAACATCCGGAACGAGACGCCGATCCCGCTCGACTGGACGAGCGACACCGGCACCGTCGACATCTGCAAGGCATGGATCGAGATCCAAGATCCACTGCCGAGCGACCCGGCGGCTCTGGATGCCGCGGTCAGCGCCCACGATTGGGCAGGCTTCGGCCAGCGCATCTATGACGAGTCGCCTGCCGACCCGAATCAAGCAGCCGGAGAGCGGCAGACGGATGTCGCGTTGGACTCGGCGCTCAAGGACTTCGTCGAAGCGACGTTCCCTGGAATCCCGTGGATGTCACCGGGTGCCACCGGGCGAGCGGTCGTCGCCACCGGTTTCCGCTGCGACGCGCCGGCGCACAAATGAGTCGGCGCGGGAGGGGAACCGAGCGGATCGAGGCGGCGGTGCGGGACGCATCCCCGGACTTGCTCGCCTACTTCGCACGCCGCGTCGACTCGACGGAGGACGCGGCCGATCTGCTGGCGGAAACGCTGCTGGCCGTGTGGAAGCGCATCGCTGCGCTGCCTACCGACGCCGGAGAGGTACGCCCGTGGATGTTCGGCATCGCCCGGAACACCCTGCTGCACTACTACCGCGGGAAGAAGCGGCGAGCCGCGCTGGCGGACCGGTTGCGCGGCATCCTCGCCACTGAGTCGCAGCCCGGTTTCATCGACAGCTCGGAGTTCGACGGGTTGCATGAGGCCTTGCGCACCCTCGGTGAGGTGGACCGCGAGATCATCACCCTCGTTCACTGGGATGGGCTCAGTCTCGCGGAGGCGGCGCGGGTCCTGAAACTCAAGGACGGCACGGTGCGCAGCCGCTACCACCGCGCCAGGACCGCGCTTCGCGAACAACTCGAGAGCTCAACCTCGACCACCGTGCTGTCGTCGCCGGCGTGAACAACGCAGCTGGCAACGTCAGGCACGGTCAAGGAGATCGGCGGTCGCGGGTTCACGCGCCACCTGCCGCAGTTCCGGCATCCTGTCGATTCCGCCATCGTGGTTACGACCACAGAGCGGAGGGGATTGCCATGACCGAACCGATCACGACCATCGACCGGCGATTCAGCATGCCGGAGGCACAGCCGACGAGCTGGGCCGACACCGAGCAGATCCTGCGCGAGGCGCAGATGTCCTGGATCTCGACCGTCCGTGTCGACGGACGCCCGCATGTCACGCCGCTCGTCACCGTGTGGGTCGACGGCGCCGCGTACTTCACCACCGGGTTCCACGAGCAGAAGTACCACAATCTGACGGCCAACCCGTACGTCGTCATCACGACCGGGGACGCGAGTTGGAACCGCGGCATCGACGTGATCGTCGAGGGGAAGGCCGAGCCCGTCCATGACGACGCCGAACTCGCCCGCGTCGCGGCCGCGTTCGGCGAGAGGTGGGACGGCGACAGCTGGCACTACTTCGTCGAAGACGGCCACTTCGTGCAGCACGACAACGGCAGCAACAACGGCATCGGCAGCGAGGTGTTCCGGGTCGCCCCGACGAAGGTCTTCGCCCAGGCCAAAGGCGTGTTCGGCCAGACGCGGCATCGTTTCTGAGGCGACCACCGCCGGCGCCGGCGCGGGTCATCGCTTCCGATCGCGATGCGACTAGCCTCGCGGTATGTCTTGCTTCGCGAGCTGGCGCACCCGCCGCTGATTTCGTCGGCCGCTGTCGGCCGACACGAGCCACCCGACTGACTCGGTCGCGTGGCGTCATCGGTGTGTGTCAAGAAAGCGAAGCAGCATGTTCATCCGCGATTGCGAATCATCGGATCTGCCGGCCCTGATCGACCTGACGATCTCGGTTTTCCGGCCCCTGTTCGAGGAAGATCTTCCGGCCATCTGGGGGCCGGAGATCGTGACGCACGATCATCCGCACTGGGAAGACGACTACCGACGGCAGATTCCGTCCCTGCACGACCCCGCCACGGGGAAGTTCATCACGCTCGCCGAGCAGGATGGCGTGGTTCTCGGCTACGTCGGTTGGGATGTATCCCGGGAAAGCACCGGGCAACTCGAAATGGTCGCCGTGCGTGAGAGCGCTCGAGGCCGAGGCATAGCTCGGGCCCTATGCCAGCGCGTTCTGGACCGCATGGGGGAGCACGGCATCACCGTGGTTCACATCGGAACAGGCGGCGATCCGTTCCACGGGCCAGCCCGTGCGCTCTACGAGTCGCTCGGATTCACGGGGTGGCCGACGTACGATTACGCCCGCACGTTGTAGTCGGGCATGGGGCGGCCGGCCTCCGCCAACCCGCAGCCGCGGCCACGAAACACGGAAGCCTGCTGTAAGGGTGTCTTGTTCAGAGCGCGTTGACGGATGGATTGGCATCCGCGAAGACCCGCTCGTATTCGCCTCGTTCGAACACGAATCCATTCGCACGGAGCGCTCTATGACTGCACGGGTTCTCCTGCGTTCGTCACTACGGTGTATGTCTTCTAGTCGTATCGTGACGGGTGTGGGCGGTGGTGTCTCGCTTGTTGTCAGGTTCGCCCGGGGGTGATGCCGGATGACCGCTTCAGCGCGGCGTGATCAGGACGCCTCACGATACTTCCTCGCGCGGCCTCTCGAACAAGCGCGTGCCATCGCGGCCCGAGTCAGTTCGGCAGTCGCATTCGGAGCCGATGACCCAGACGACTTGCTCGACATCACCGGGCACGAGCGTCTGCGAGCCGCGTTGCAGTCCGAGTTGCCCGAGGCCCGGGTCGACTTCCTCAGATTGGCGAGCGAGGTCGCCGGGACCGCCCGCATGCTCGCCACTGTGGAGTGGCGAGCCAACGGGCATCGGCCGCGAGACTCGCCCACTGTGAGTCGAGGCACGCTTGAGGCCGCCCTCGTCATTCACCTTCATGCGGAGCCGGAGTCCCTCCCCGCGCGGCTCCTCAGCGAGCAGGAGGCGGCCTATCGGTTGCTGTACGGCAAACCGCGCATGTTCAAGCCGACGCCACCGTCCAGCGACGCGGTACGGGAATGGGCCCTACTGAATCGGGGGCACCAGCAGGCGCTCTACGCGTATTGGCAGGAAATCGAGCGAGCGACATGAGTGTCGTTACGTCACTCGTGTAACACGGCCGAATTCAAGAAGGTCGACCAAACCTGGCGGCTCGAGCATCCGAACCCGGCCAAGGTCGCGGCCGAAGCGGTAGGAGTCGGACATGCCGAGAAGACTGGTCCGCATGAACGAAGCTGCTGAGCGCTCGGATGCAGACGAGCCGCTCTTGTTGGCGGTGGATGCCGTGACCTTCACCGTGCCGGATCTCGACGCCGGCGTCGCCTTCTACCGTGACCGCCTCGGCCACCGGCTGCGCTGGCGCAATGACGCGATCGGCCAAGCCGCGCTCGCGTGCCCCGAGTCGCGGACGGAGATCGTCCTGACCACGCAGTTGTCGGCCGAGCCCAACTGGCTCGTGCGCGACGCCGTTGCGGCGGCTCAGCGGATCGAGGCGACCGGAGGCCGGATCATCGAGCCGCGGATCGAGATCCCCGTCGGCACGGTGTCGGTCGTCGAGGACCCGTTCGGGAACCGGCTCGTACTGATCGATCTCGGCAAGGGTGTGTACCAGACGGATGACAGTGTCGAGGTGACCGGGGTCCAGGCCCGCAACTGAACAGGAGACGCCGGCACGTCGAAGTGAACCGATCCTGACGCCGCTTCGTGAAGCCGTGCGTAGGAGCTTTTACTTCGTGATCGTGAGGGGTGCTCCATGTCTCCATCCATCCGCGCAGCCGGCGTCGCCGGCGCGCTGCTTCTCGCCGTCGCCGGCACCGCGCCGTCATCCGCGTCGGCGTCCTCGCCTTTCCTCGGCTCGCTGAACAAGATCGACGTCGTCTCGTCGACGGTCCCCGCCAACGGCGATGTGAATCCCTATGGGATCGCCGTCGTGCCGCATACGGTCGGCGAGCTGCACGCCGGGTCGGTGCTGGTCAGCAACTTCAACGCGGCGAGCAACCTGCAGGGCACCGGCACGACCATCGTGCAGATCAGCCCGTCCGGGGCGCAGTCGCTGTTCGCCCAGATCGACGGCGCGCAGCTGCCCGGCGCCTGCCCCGGCGGCATCGGCCTGACGACCGCGCTGACCGTGCTGCGGTCGGGCTGGGTCGTGGTCGGCAGCCTGCCGACCTCCGATGGTTCCGCGGCGACGGCGCAGTCCGGATGTCTGCTCGTTCTGGACAGCCACGGCAGGGTCCGCGAAACCATCTCGGGCCCGCGCATCAACGGCCCGTGGGACATGACAGCGCGTGACAACGGCGCCACCGCCGAGCTCTTCGTGACGAACGTGCTGAACGGCACCGTCGCCGCCGGGGGAGCCGTGGTCGACCGCGGCACCGTGGTGCGGATCAAGCTCAGCGGGCTCGAGAGCAGGAACGGCAGACCCCACGCCGGCGAGCCGGTCGTCATCGCGTCCGGCTTCCCCGAGCACTCCGACCCGGCAGCGCTGGTCATCGGGCCGACAGGGCTGGCCTTCAACCCGCGCACTGACATCCTCTACGTCGCCGACACGGTCCAGAACCGCATCGCGGCCATCCCGCGTGCGTTGACGCGTCATCAGTCGGCGTTCACGGGCAAGGATGTCTCGATCGGGGGCTCGCTGAACCAGCCGCTCGGACTCGCCCTCGGCCCCAACGGCGATGTGCTCTCGGTCAACGCCGGCGATGGGAACGCCGTCGAGACGAGCCCCTCGGGCACGCAGGTCGTGACGAAGCTGCTCGAGCCGGCGGGCGCCGGAACCCTGTTCGGGCTCGCGCTCGCGCCGCGGCACACCGGTCTCTATTTCGTGGACGACGGCGACAACACGCTCCGGATCCTGCACTGAAGCCCGAAGCACGTCATCCGAGGGAAGCGAGGCGGCTAGGTTCTTCACAGGGGAGGGGTGAGCGTGCACGTCGACGACACGGAACGGCTGATCGCAGTGATAGCGGATGCCGTCGAGTCACGGCTGCGCGTGGAGCAGAACCCGATTGTCGCCGACCCCGTCGCCCGTGACGAGCTGCGTGGGCAGATCGGCCGTCTCGTCGGCCGTGTGCTCGCGCGCCTCGGGGTCGACGGGGACGCGCCGAGGCCGGAACACGAAGAGCATGAGGCGCCGATCGGCACCCGACGTGCCCGCCAGGGCATCCACCCCTCCGCCAGCCTGGCCGCTGCGGATGCCCTCTTCGACGTCGCGCTGCCCGAACTCGTCGCGGCCGCTCCCCTCGCCGAGCAGTTCGCGGTCGCCCGCGCTCTGAACGCGACCCTCCGGTCCGAGGTCACCCGAGCATCGACCGACTACGTCGACGCGCTCGTCGGCCGCCTCGAGCCACGAGCAGATCCGACCCCCACGGGCCCGCGGCTGCCACCGCTCACCGCGCGCGAGCTCGAGGTGCTGCGCCTCATCGCCCAGGCCCGTTCCAACCAGCAGATCGCCGTCGAGCTCTCGATCACCGAGGGCACGGTCAAACGGCATGCAGGGTCGATCTACGACAAGCTCGGCGCGCGCTCGCGACTCGATGCGGTGCGGATCGCCACCGCCGCTGGCATCCTGTAGCCATCATGACGGCCTTCGCGGACAAGCCGGTCTTCCACCCGGTCACCGCCGCCGAGTGGGAGGCGTTCCTCGAGAACGACCCGCCGCACGACGGCGTGCGGCTGCAACTGCGCAAGAAGAACAGCACGGCGCCCGGCATCCTCTACGCCGACGCGCTCGATGTCGCGCTGTGCTTCGGATGGATCGACGGTCAGATCGGACGCCTCGACGACGACTACCTGCTGCAGGCCTTCACCCCGCGCCGGGCGCGCAGCCCCTGGTCGCAGATCAATCGCGACCATGTCGCCCGGCTGCAGGCCGCGGGCTTGATGCGGGCCACGGGAATCGCGGCGGTCGAGCAGGCGAAGGCCGACGGCCGGTGGGAAGCGGCATATCGGCAGAAGGACGCCGAGACCCCGCCCGACTTCCAAGCGGCGCTCGACGCGTCACCCGCCGCGGCGGCGCACTACGCGACCCTCACGCGTCAAGATGCCTTCGCCTTCACCTTCCGACTCGGCCGCATCACGCGCGCCGAGACGCGGGCGCGCAAGATCGGCGAGTACATCGCGCTGCTCGAGGGCGGCCGCAGCCTGCACGGGCCGACGGAGTGAGCGACGAGAGGCCGCACCCGGCCTATTCGATGATCAGCATCTCGTTGTCGTCGAACTTCCAGCTGTCGGCATACGCGACCTCCCAGTAGTAGCCGTCGGGGTCGCGGAAGTACCCGCTGTAACCGCCCCAGAACGCGCGCTCGGGCGCCTTGGCGATCGTGCCGCCGAGACTCTCGATCTTCGCGAACACCGCGTCGACCTCAGCCTCGCTCTTCGCGTTGTAGGCCAGCGTGATGCCCGTGAACGCCGCCTGCGTGTCGACGGTCGGCGGCGGCGTCTCCGCATTGATGTCGGCCGCAAGCAGCTCACGCGGATAGAGCTCGAGCTTGGTCCCGGCGTTGTCGAAGAAGACGATCTCGGGGTTGTCGTCGGTGTTCGGGGTCTCGAACCCGAGGCCGTCGCGATAGAACGCGAGGGAACGGACGAGATCGGTCACGCCGAGGCAGATGAGGTTGACCCGGTTCAGGCGCGGGTTCGACGCCGGACTGTTCATGCGGGGAGGCTAGCGAAGGCCACCGACATCCGGCCAGTGGCCCGAGCCCTCGATCGGCTCGCCGTGCGACTTCTGACAGGGCGCCCCGGGCGTGGACCCGCGAATCTACAATGCCGTCATGCTCGTCGAGGGCACCCTGCGATGGCAGGTCACGGAAGGCTGCCCGTGGGACCTGCTGGTCGCGCTGGCCGTGCGCGATCTCGCGGGCCTCGAGGACGTCGGCGATCCGGCGCTGCCCCGGCTGGTCCCGGCGCTCGAGCCCGTTCCGGCGGCGGCCGCAGCGCCGGCCATGCCGTCATCGCCAGCGCCCGCACGCGCCGCTGATGCCGCCGAGCGAACCCGTCGCGACACCGTGGCCGCGCAGTGGCTCGCCTGGTTCCGGGCCGCCGCCGACCGCGAGCGCCTGCCGCGCGACGGGCTGCTGCAGCCCCCGCACTTCGCGGCCTTCGACCGCGCCGTGGAACTGCAGGACGTCATCCTCGCGACCTACGACGAGGCCTCCGCCTGGGCCCGCGAGCGGGTCCACGAGTTCGAGCGGTCCGACGCGGGCCGGCACGCACTGCGGGTGGCGGATGTCGTCGACACCGTCCAGCAGCGCGAACACGAGCTGCATCGCCGGTCCGGCTCGTTCCGGCTCGAGCTCGATGTGCTGCCGTTCGCGACCAGCGGGGCCTGGATCATCGGCCCGCACACGATCGCCGTCAGCTCGGCTCTGCGCGACGACTCGGCGGCCTTCCGGCAGTGGTTCCGGCCGCTCGCCGCGGCGCTGGTGTGAGCCGCGCACCGACCGCAGTCGCGGGTGTTCGCGTTTCGTTCACGCACACCATGACCGCTGGCTATAGGGTGTCCTCCTAATGGGGGGCGTACCCGAGCGCACCCCTACCTTCAAGGACGAACATGGCTCACCGACCCGGCGGTGCCCCTTCCGCACGCCGCCTCGACACTGTCGACTTCCTCGTCATCGGCGCCGGCCCCACCGGCCTCGGCGCCGCCGCCCGACTTGAGCAGCGCGGCGCGGACTATCTCGTCGTCGACTCGTCCGACCGCGTCGGCGGCGCCGCGGCCGCAGAACTCGACGACCACGGCTTCTCGTGGAGCGTCGCCGGCGCCACGGGTGCCCAGTGGAACTCCATCGCCGAGCGCCTGGTCGACGTCGAGCGGCTCTGGCTCTCGACGCGTGTGGCCCACGTCGACGTCGCCCGCCGCACGGCGATCTTCACCGACGGCCACGCCGTGACCTACCGCACCTGCGTCTCGAGCGCGCCGCTGCCGATGGCCCTCAGCTGGGCCGGCGCCCGCGACCTCGGCGCGGGTCTGCGCGCTCGACGGCTCCTGGCCGTGGGGCTCGGCTTCCGCGGCGACGAGCCGGCGGCCCTGGCATCCGCGCTCACCGCCGAGGTCGCGCCGTGGGAGCGCCTCACCGTGACGACCGAGCTCGCCCCCGAGGGCCACTGGAGCGTCATCGCCGAACTGCCTGTCGTCGGCCGCGGCGAGATCGACGAGCCCGTCGCGATCGGGCACGTCGTCGATGCGCTGCGCGCCTTCGGTGCGGCACCGCATCCGCCCGTCACCACCTGGACCCGCGATTTCTCCCCGGCGTGCCCCGAGGCCACCGACGGCCGCGACGAGCTGCTGCACGAGATCGATGTGCGGTTGCGCGGCCACGGCTTCTTCAGCCGCGGGTTGCTCGGCGGGTGGCGCCCGGAAGCATCCGACCTCGGCGGCGCGTACCGGCAGGGCGGGGAAGCGGTCGAGGCCGCACTCGACGGCGCCGTCGAGCAGGCGTACTGGGCCGCATCCGACGAGGCCGTCCCG
>Ga0123353_10010059_pt1 | contig 13144 bp, 7 predicted proteins | sample TergutLab28metaG_3_FD_92763 | JGI IMG/M metagenome (GOLD analysis project Ga0123353, IMG submission 92763) | Labiotermes labralis P3 segment gut microbial communities from Petit-Saut dam, French Guiana - Lab288 P3 | ecosystem: Host-associated > Arthropoda: Insects > Digestive system > Gut ...
GGTCCGTGGAAGGTTCGCGTTGTAGAGCAGGTCGAGGTCGGCGGCGCCTTGGGGCGAGAATTTCCGCGCGAGGTCGGCGGAGTCCTTGGGCAGGGCGGTCAGCAGGTCTTCGTCGAGTTCGACCGCCTTGGCGGCGACGCGCAGGGAAAGCCCCGTCGGCGAGGATCGCGGAAGGACCAGCCCGGAGCCTTCGATGCGGGCCTGCCCGTGGCGGGCGGTGAATCGTTGGAACTCGACGGTTTCGGGCGTGATCCGCAGCCGGGCCTGGGTGTCGGTCAACTCGTAGGGGAACGCCGCCGGCAGCAGTCGCGCGCCGGTCAGGTCGGCGAGCAGGTCGTACCCCATCGGACCGTCGGCGGATTTGGTGACGCGTCCGGTCAGCCGCTCGACCTGCCCGCGAAGCCCCAGATCGGCGAACATCGTGTTGCCCGCGTCACGGGGTTGTGTCGTCGGTTGGCTGGTCGTCTCGCCCAGCCAGACCGACTGCGCCGAGTCGATCGCGGCGGCCAATTCGTCGTCCAGCGGCAGGCCGGACGCCTCCACCGACAGGTCGATCTGCTGGGCGTCGTGGTGGGCCAGGTTCATCAGCCTGCCGTCGAGCCGGAATCGAGCCGCCCCGTGACGCCCTGTCACGCGCGTGACCGTCGCGTTGTCGTTGTGGATGTGCACGGTTCCGGCCAGTTCCTCCAGCGGATAGCGGAACCCGCTGTAGGTGATGGTCGCGCGGCCGTCGAGTTTGAGGTCCACGTCGACGTTGAGAGGCCCGTCGCGTTCGAGCCGCACGGCACGGACCTTGGCGCCCGCCTGTCCGACGGGCGACAGCGCCTGCCACAATCCGGGCGCGATGTGGTCGGCGGCATGGGCCAGCGATTCGTCGGCGCGGGCGTCGGGGGTCTCGACCGTGATGTTCAGCGGCGCGTTGAAGACCAGTTCGTAAATGCTTCCGCCGATCTTCAATGTGGCCGGACCCTGCCGGGCCGTCATGTCGCGAAGGTGCACGCCCGTTTTATCGAGCACCACCAGACCGGTCACGTCCGTGACGGCCATCGGAAACCAGATCGCCTCCATCCCCATCCCCTTGACGGTCACGGCGGCCTGGTAGTCGAGCGCACCGTCACCGTCGCGGCTGGCCGAGGCGATGACGTCGAACCGCCCACCGTGCAGCTTGAGTTCCTTCTCGATCCAGTCCAGCACGCCGATCAGCGGTCCGCCGACGTCGGCGAGGTCGGGCAGCGCGAGGTCTTTGACGGTCAGTTCGGTGGTGAACGCGCTGTCGAGGGTGAACCCGCCGTAGCGGCCCCGGAGGGTGAACTCGGCGTCACCGGCCTGTTTGAGGCGGCCTCGGACGTTCTGAAACTCGATCCCGTCGCGCGAGAAACGTAGCGTTCCGAAGAGGTGATGAACGGTCAGTCCACCTTCCTCGGGCGGAAACTGGAGCGACACGTCGATGAGATCGCACTGGAAGACGTCGGGGATGATCGGCGCGGAGGTCGAGGCCGCTCGCGAGGCGGTTGACGCGTCCGTTGTGGTTCCGCCGTTTGCGGCGGTCGGGACTAGGCGGATTTCGCCTTTGACGTCGTAGCGGCGGACCCAGTCGTGGTATTTGGGCGGCAGCAAGGCGGTGGATTGCTCGATGTCGATGGTGCCCATCGGCATCAGTCTGCCGTGGCCGAGGTCGATGTCGATGCCCTGGTGCTGCGAACGTCCGGCGTCGTCGGCTGCCTCCCACATCACGCGATAGACGCCCGGTGAGTGGTAGCCCATCGTCAAACCGACCTGCCACTGGAGTGTCTGCCGCAGTTGCCCTTGCGATTGGACGACGCGGAGGTCGCAGTGGCGGACGTGGACGGACGGAAGGGTGGGCCGTTCGTCGTCCGGGCGGCTGCGCTGGAGCAGTGGCAGCAGCCGTTCGAGGTCGATTTTTCCGGTGGTTTCGTCGCGATTGGCTGTCAGGGTCGCGCTGCCGCAGTAAATGTCCGTGGGCTCGAACCGTCCCGCCAGCAGCGCCCAGGGACTGTGTTGCACGCGGATCAGCCTGGCGTGAAAGAACGGCTCTGCCGGCGTGGCGGGGGCGGCGGGCGGCGGGTCGCTGGACATGGTGTCCGCGTCGTCTTCGGGCAGCCAGATCCGAACGCCCCGCATCTCGACGGGACCGAACAGGCGGAACCGGGCGTGGTCGACGCGGACTTTTCCGCCCAGGACCCGCGACAGTTCCCGCTGCGCCAGCCGCGTGACGCGGCGGTCGTTGGTGAAATGCCAGTACGCGTAGGTCAGGCTGACCATCGCGATCAGCAGCAGCAGACTCACGCCCCGCCGCCACGACGAAACATATCGCCACGAGCGACGAGGCCAAACCCACCGGGCTATGCGAGATCCCACACGCGACATGTGCCTGAGTATACCCGCTTTTCGCAAGGGTGTCGCTGGTTTGACGCGAGTTTTGGACATGGCCCTGCCATTAGGCGCTGTAGAAAGTTGTACACGACAAAACGTTTTGTAGCTCACAAGAGTGTGCCCAGATTGTCTGGCACACGGCGAATCATCGGTTTTTCGTCGAAAACAACCGAATCGCCTCCCCGTCGCGCGGGGCCAGGGAGGACACTCAATTCGTGTGCCACGTCGAGCGCACGCGCATACGCTGCTACAGTCTCGATTTGTTTCGGATTTCGTGCTTCGGATTTACAACAGTTCCTTCGAGTCAATCGCTCGAAACGGATAACTATAGATGCGCCCGCCCTGATGGCAGGGCCATATCCAACCCATGCCATACAGATAACGTCGATTACTTCGTCTTGGTTTTTTTCATATCTGTCTCGGGTTTCTCTTCCGTCTCAGCCTTCTTCTCGTCGTCTTTGAGTTTGCCCAGATAGGATGGCAGTTCCACGCCCGCCATGGCCGCGACGTCCTGGACGGGGGGCAGAGATTTGACCAGGCTGGAGATGAAGTTCGCCGTGGACGATCCCTTGTCACCCGAACCGCCGGCGGAATCCCAGACCGTGATCCGGTCGATCTTGATCTTGCTGATGGCCTCGGTCTGGCGGGCGACGATCTCGTCGAGCTTTTCGATCATGAGCATGGTGGCGGCCGCCTTGGCGTCTCCGCCGGTGCTGGTGACCAGCTTCAAGTACCCCTGCGCCTTGCCTTCGAGCAGGGTCTGGAGACCCTGGGCCTCGGCTTGGTATTTCAGCAGGACGCCGTCGGCTTCGCCCTTGGCAACGCGGCGGATTCGCTCGGCCTCGGCTTCGGCTTCAATGATGATTTTCTGCCGGTCGATCTCCTTCTGCACGACCTCCTCGGCGTTGAGCCGCTCGGTCTCGGCCTTGTATTGCGCCTTTTGAATGGCGACCTCGGCTTCGCGTTTGGCCACTTCGGCGATGCGCTGGGCCTCGGCCGACCGAACGGCCAGGCGGGCGTTGGAGTCCGCGATCTCCGCCTTGGCCTTGTTTTCCCCGTCGACGGCCGTCGATTCCTGCTCGGCGACGAAAATACGCTGCTCGGAGACGGCCTTCTTCTCCCCGTTGACCGCGTCGCGTTCCTGCCCGGCCACGTAGACGCGCTGGTCCGCGACGGCCTGCATCTTGCCCTTCTCCGCCTCGGCGACGTTCTGCATCAGGCGAATCTCGCGAAGTTTCTCCGCCTCGGCCTCTCCGACCATCGCGGAGGTTTCCTGCTCGGCGACGAAGACGCGCTGGTTCGCCTCGGCCTGCTTTTTGCCCTTCTCCGCCTCGGCGACGTTCTGGGCGACGCGGATCTGCATCTCTCGCGCGTTCTCCGACTCGCCGATCGAGCCCATCTTGGCGTGGTGGGCCACGTCGACCTTGGCCTTGTTGATCGCTTCGGCGGCGGCCTTTTTGCCGATGGAGCTGATGTAGTTCGACTCGTCGGTGATGTCCGTGATGTTGACGTTGATAAGGTTCAGGCCGATCTTGTTTAACTCGGGCTCGACGTTCTTGCGGATCTCGATCAGGAAACTTTCGCGGTCCTGGTTGATCTGCTCGATCGTCAGCGACGCCACCGTCAGACGCAACTGACCGAAGATGATTTCCTTGGCCATGTCCTCAATGGCGACAGGCCGCAGTCCCAGCAGACGCTCGGCCGCGTTGACCATGATGGACGGTTCGGTGCTGATACCGACCGTGAACGTGCTGGGCACGTTGATGCGGATGTTCTGGAACGACAGGGCGTTCTGGAGCGGGATGCTGATGGTCATGGGCGTCAGGCTGAGGTAGGCGCAGTCCTGGATCAGCGGGACGATAAAGGCCGCTCCGCCGTGAATGCAGTGGGCCGACCGATTGCCCTTGACCTTACCGTAAATGACGAGAATGCGGTCCGAGGGGCACCGCTTGTACATCTTCGCGATCGCGATGACCGTGAAGAAGATAATGAGCACCAGCACCAGGGCGACGATCGCCACGGTGGGAATGTTACTCGGGGCCGCCAGAAGAATGTTCATCGGGACTCCTCTTTCATAGTTATGTCGTTGTTATAAAAGCCAGTAGCCATCAGCCAGTAGCCAACAGGGCTTGCGGTGCGCTACCGTACAATCGCACCTCGCGCTGGCGAGAGTGATCTTGCGGCTTCGCTGACTCGTGGCCCGGTGTCATCCATACACTCCGACAGTATGCTCTGATTATGATCGGCTTCGCCATACCTATTGGCTACTGGCTATTGGCTACTGGCTCGCCTGTCTGTTCGACAATCAGCACGTCGCCCGCCTCGACCACTTTGACGCGCTGGCCGGTTGGGATTTCGATGGCCGGGTCCTTGGCCCGCGCGTCGAACACCTTCAAGGCGTTGCGGACGGTGACCTGCACCTTCCCGATCCCGCCGGGCCGAATGACCAGGTACACCGTTCCCTCCAGACCGACGATATCCCTGGGGTAAATCGTCCCGTCGCTCTGGAGCTTTCGCGAGGACTGGAAAATCTTCGCGATGATGACCATGGTGAGCAGCCCGGCCAATATCGCCAGGACGACGGCCAGCCAGACGCCCTCGGGGTTGTTGCGCAGCATCAAGTACCCGACCAGGCCGAACATCAGCCCGAAGGCGGTCAGTCCGTGAAGGGTCACCAGCTTGAACGTGTCCACGGGCGTGTCACCGTCGGACACGTCACCGGATGCGTCCCCGCCCACGCCGTCGTGATGGTCGTCCCCGCCAAGTCCGATCAGCAGCAGGATCGACCGCAGCAGAAACAACCCGCCGCCGACGATGGCACAGCCCAGAAACAGATTGGAAAGGGTCAAAAATTCCGGCATCGCACGCTCCCGCATTGGGCGGTATCGTAGCGGATGGACAAGCCCGTGTCAAACACATGTCAGGGCCGTATTCTCAGAACATTCGCGGCACGACAGAAATAAACAACTCATCCGTTTCCCCCAAACGATAATGCTCCCTCAGGGCTATCGCGTCAATACCACGGCGCCGGCAGGTGGACCGAACCGCGTTTGGGGCGGGCGTATCCGGGGAAATCGCTGAAGAAGTACTCCCCGGCGCCCGGTGCGTCCCAGCCGACACGGCTCTCTCCGGCAAAGTACGATCCCTTGGGCATCCAGCGGTCGTACCCGTAGTCCCAGTTGCTGCCGTTGGCCCAGGGCAGCCAGAGGGTGGCCCCGTCGATGCGCGTGACATTCGCTCCCTCGGGCCGTCCGGTCCGGTTGATGTGGTTGCTCTGCTTCAACCACGGATAGGTGAGGGCGGGCTCGGTGACATAGACGAAGTCCGCCAGCAGCGTCTGGCCGGGTTCCTGTTTATCTATCGACACCCGGTAGAGCGCGTCACACGCGTACGTCCCGCCCTTGGGCGCGCCAGGCCAGGAGGCGGCGCTTCCGCCCGAAAAGTGATACATGGCATAGAAGGTGTTCCACACTTTTTCCTGGACCGCCAGGTAATCGAACCCGGGGACCTTGGGGAAGTGGTCGGTCCGGCTGGGGCATCGCATCAGTTCGCGGCTGTCGAGATAGCCCTTTCCGTTCGGGTTGCGTATCAAGTGGTTCGCGCCGTTCGGGTCGGGTTTCCAGAGGCGGTTCAGCAACAGGTCCCCCGCGCCGGAGATGGTGTGATACGCGGTGGCGGCGGCGCCAAGGTTGGAGTTTTCGGCCCATCCCCACCACCCCAGTTCGCCCTGAACGGCCGGCAGGGCCGAGTCGTGATCGTGGGCAAACAGGGTCGACCCCTGGTAAATGGCCCGCTGGTTAAAGGCGCAGGCCGTCCGGCGGGCGAGTTCCTTCGCGCGGGACAGGGCGGGCATGAGAATACTGACCAGAATCGCGATAATTGCGATGACCACCAGCAGTTCGATCAACGTAAATCCGCGTCGTCGCGTGGTTCCACCATTTTGTGTACCGTCATAGGGCATATAGACGCCTTAGCATATATTGTGGTACGAAACGGATCAATGTCAAGCAAAAGGTATCATTGACACATCCGCGGGGGAGGGTATACTGGCAATCGGTATAGTTTGTACCATGTCATGATCGTGTCCGATGAGGAAGGAAAGACGAGAAGAAAGGAAGGATGATACGCATGTTCAGCAAACGAGTTCTATGGGTAGCGGCCGTGGCGATGCTGGCGGTTTCACCGGTGCTGGCCGGGCCGATGTACACCATTCAGGCCGAAGTGGTTCGCAGTACCGATCACGGAGCCACATGGGCACCGGTCTCCATCGTGGGGCAGTACCCGGGCGTGGATGGAGCCCCGTGGGAGGTGCTCTTCAACAACGGTACCAGTAATCCGGGGTTTGTCTATTACCCTACCCCAATTGTCTTTGACGAGTCCGGATGCCGTTTCACCTTGGCCGCGGACGCGTACACCTTCAACCAGTTTCACACTCCCAATATCAATCTCGCTCACAGTAGCGTCTATTGGGTTCGAATGTCGGATGTGGAGAACGGTCAGATCGTTTGGTCAGACATGCTGACCAACTGGGCAAGCCTGAGCGACGACGACAGGACAGACGGCGTGTGGCTGCTGAACAACTGGCCGGCCAGGATAGACACGGGGGATGGCGGCGGTCCGGTGACGAAGCCTTCCAAGACGTTCACGATCCCCGACAACGACGAGTTCTGGTCCGAAACCTTCATGCTCGAAGTCTTCCGTACCAATCAGGGAGCCAGCTATCAACGAGACTTGTACGTGTTGACCCTCACGAAGGTGGATGTTCCCGAACCGGCGACGATGAGCCTGCTGGCGCTGGGAGGCCTGGCGCTGCTGCGGCGGCGGAACGGTCGGTAAGGTTTTTCGGCAGGCAAAGTTTTTTACCACAGAGGCACAGAGGAAGCACAGAGAGGGTGTTGGATATTCGAAAGATGGTTCGAATGTCCAGTGTTCTCTCTGTGTTTTCTCTGTGTCTCTGTGGTGAAAATGGATGTTCCAGAACGTTTGACTTCAAGGAGTCTCCGCATGGACGCGACGTGGAAACGATCAATTCTGGTTTTGGCAGTGTTGGCGACGGTCGCGGTGGCATGGACGTTCGCCCAGGCGGCCGAGGACGGGAAGCCGGTTCCGGCGATCACGCCCGTGATCGCGTTTTCCTACGAGTTGCCCAAGGACGGCCTGACCAGCGCGGGCGTGTTCGATGCCGACGGGAAACTCGTCCGCACGCTCTGGCGGCTGACCACCCAGCCGGCGGGCAAGTACAACGCCACCTGGGGCGGCATGACCGACATGGAAGAACCCGCCCCGGCAGGCAAGTACGAAGTCCGCGTCGTGCTGAACAACGGCGTGTATAAAAACGTCGGCATTATCGGAAACACGGGCACACCGCCCAACGAACTTGGACACATTCAGGGCGTCGCCGTCGACCTGTGCGTCGACAACGCCGGCCGAATCTACACGGCCAACCTCTGGGACGAAGCGGGGCACGACTTTAAGGTGTTCAATCCCGACGGCACGACCGCCATTCACGCCAATTTCCAGATTCGCAACGGCAGCATCAGCGGCGGGCCTTACGCCATCGCCGTCGACGAGGGGTTCCTCTATTGCGCCGTGGAAGAATGGCCCAACAAAACCGGCAACATCCGGCAGCAAATCCAGCGATTCACCCGCGACAAAGGCGAACGCGCCGCCTTCACGGACGAGACGCTGGCGAAGAACTTCGCGGGACACATTCAACTGTACGAACAGGCGAGCGGCGTCATTCCCGAGGGCGCCGACCCCGCCGACGCGGCGCTGGTGCGCTCGCCGCTCAAAGCGTTGGCGGTGCGAGGCGACGACCTGCTGTGCGTCGACACGCAGGGCGGGAAAATTTTGTGGTTCAACAAGGCCACCGGCAAGAAGGTCGGCGAGTTCAACGTTCGCCTGCCGCACGCGATGGCCGTGGACGCGAAAGGCCAGGTCTGGGTCGGACATGAGCGGAGCAAGGTGAGCGTCTTCTCCGCCGAAGGCAAGCGGCTGGGCACACCGATTCCCGACGCGAAGTTCGTCAAGTCGCTGAAGTTCGGCCCCAAAAATAAACTCGTCCTCACCGACAGCGAAGCCCGCGTGGTTCGCCTCTACGACGCGGATGTGGACGGTGCGAAGGCTAAACTCACCGCCACCTTCGGCGGTCCCGCCAAGCCCGGCGACTACGACCCCAAGCTGTTTTACAAACTCCAGTGTGCGGCCATGGACGGCGAGGGCAATCTGATCGTTTCGCAGTCCCCGTTGACGGCGGGGTGCCGGATCACCAAATTCGGACCCGACGGCAAGGTGTTGTGGGACCATCTGGGACTGGAGTTCTGCACGACCGGCAGTTACGGCCAGCACCGCCCCGACGAGATGATTACGCAGATGATGCACCGGATCGCGCTGGATCGGAAGACCAACACCTGGTCGTACCGGGGCACGGTGCTCGCGAGTGATCCGAATTTCGTCGCCCGCAATCGGTCGGGCACGCCGCGGTTTACGAAAATCGGCGGGAACGAATTCTACTTCCAGTGCTTCGGCGACGGCATGCAGGCGTACCGCCGAGGCGAGGACGGCCTGTTCCGCCTGGCCGCGATGGTCGGCGGAATCGACCCGCTGCCCGACGGTACCTGGTCCCACGTCCTGCCGGGACCCCAGCGAATTCAGGTCATGCCCCTGTGGTCCTGGAGCGACACCGAGGGTGACGGCGTGCTGAAGCCGGAGAAAGTCACCCAGCACAAGGAACTCGCGAAAAAAGGCCATTACATGGTGTTTGGCCTGAACGCGGACGCGGACGGCAACATCCTGTTCTGCAACCACCACACGGGCGGCATTCACGAACTGCCCCGCACGGGCCTGGACAAACGGGGCAACCCGACGTACGACTGGAACAAGGAAAAAATTCTCGTGAATCGCGACGAAGGCCCGGCGAAGTTTTTCCCGCTGATGGCCGTGCGGTCGGCGGACGGCGCAATCTACGCGCTGGGGCCTGCCCAGGAGGGCAGCGTGTTCCCACGAGCCCTGCGCGAGATCGACGGCTGGGTGTGGATGGGCGGCGAACTGCTCGCCAAATATAACAAGGACGGCCAACGGCAGTGGATCATTCGCATGCCGCAAAAGTGTAATGGCCTGGACGTGATTCCCGGCGGTGGAGTGGTGACGGGCTTTTTCGAGAAGGGCGACATCTACCATGTCAGCGCCGATGGGCTGGTGATCGGCACGGTCAAGCCCGGCGAGGCCGCGGGCAACATGACCGGCTGGCTGGACAATACCGCCGCCATTGCCGCCAACCGGGGCCCGGACGGTCTGATCGACGTCTTCGCCGAGGACAGCTTCCTCCACCGCTTCCTGTGGTACCGCATCGACGACAAGAACATCCAGACGATCAAGGTGGCCGTGGAACGGAAATAACCGCATTCCCTTTTCAGCCGCGAATTACGCGAATTTTCTCGAAAGAGTTCGTGTAATTCGTGTAATTCGCGGCAAAAAAGGACGTGTCGAGTGATGAAAGGGCAAGTCATGCGCAATTCACTCTGGTTTCTCGTCACAATCATTTTTCTCGCCGCCTTGGTTTGTGCCGGCGAAACCGCGGCGCAGACGCCCGACACCTCGACGACAAACGACGCGCCCCCGCCCCCGGCGGCGTATCGGCCCGTCACGTATTGCGAGGAGTTTATCGAGTCGTTCGGCATCAACGCCGGGCCGTTCGACATTCATCAGCCGGAGAGTCCCTTCGGCGAAGGCGGGTCCAAGTACCCGCCGGAATTTCTGTTCGACCTGGGCATCCGCTATTACCGCTGTGTGCTGCGGTACGATCTGGTCAACCCGGATCAGCCGGCGCTGGTGGCCAAATGGCGGCGGCAAACCGGCGCCAGACCCGTGCTGCTCATCGACCAGCGAAAGTCGCTCACCGTTCGTGACCAGGGGCGAGGCATACCCGAGGACGGAAATTTCGACGCCCTTCTGGCGGATCTTCGCCGCTACAGGCCCGGCGATGTGGCCATGATCGAAGGACCGAACGAACTCAACAATAAATTTCCCCCGCAGACATTGAACATGGTTTACAAGGGCCTGACCGACGAAGCCGCCGGGGCCGCCTACCAGCGCGACCTCCAGGCCGCCCTGAAGAGCCACCCTGCGACAGGCGAAATCCCGCTCATCAATTTCACGTCTATCTTCTCCGAGTACGCGCTGGCGCGCCCCTGCTACGCGTTCAACTACAACAACATGCACTCCTACCAGGGCGAGTCCGTTCCCTCGGCGTCGCTGATGATGAACATGACCCGCGCCAACAACATTCTGCCGCCCGGCGCGCCCACGCGGCCTTTCGTCCCGACCGAATGCGGCTACTGGGTCCGCAACGACCTCGCCGACGGCGAGCGGGAGTACCATGACACCCGCCGCACGCAGGCCTACAACCTGCCGATGCTCTTCAGCGAATACTACCGCTGTGGCGTGCGGAGGACCCTGCTGTTCGCCCTGCACAACGTCCGCGAACAGGAGCCCTCGATGGGCACCGGCCTGCTGGAGTCCGATCAAACCACACGGCGGCCCGCGTGGTTTGCCCTTCAGTCTTTCCTGGCCCTGTTCCGCGACGCGACGTGGAACGGCGAAACACTGACCTGGGAGTATCCTGGCCCGCCGGCCCCGATCCGCGCCCTGCCGTTCACGCTCGAAGGGCCCCGTCCACCCTGCACAATGTGGTGTTGCAGCATTCGTCGGGCGACTGGCTCGTGCTGATGTGGAACGAGTTGCAGAACATCCGCGACAGCCGCGAGGTAACCCACCCGGATGTCGAGATCGGACTGGCCTTCGACCCCGCCATGACGCTGAAGGTGGTGGGGCACTGGCGGCAGGGGACGCCCCCGTCCGATGTCTATGCCTCCGACGAAGCGACCCGGTCCGGCGAGTTCCGCCCGACCCCGGTGCCGGTCCTGGACGACGCCAATCGCCTGCGACTTTCCGTACCGTCGCGGGTGGTCGTACTGCGCCTCCGTGACGCGAGCGCGAACGTGAAATCCGCCACACCGCCCGCGCCTGTCCTCACCGGCACGGCCACGGAAAATCGCGTCGAATTGACCATCAAGGCTTCGGGCAATCCGGTGGCCGTACTGCTGTTCCGCGACGACCGTTTCCTGACCGCGCTGCCGGTCGTGGACGGCACGGCAACGTACGTCGACGCGACGGAATGGATTCGGCCGGGCGTTGGTTACCGTTTCGCCGCGCAGTCGGTCGGGCGAAACCGGGCGTTCTCGGAACGGACGACGTTCGTGGCCGCCACCCCGGATCGCCGGCCCGATTTCGGTCTGGAGACGCTCGAAGCCGTCGTAAACGGTGTGCCCGTACCCGCGGGAACGGTCATCGAGCCGGGCGCCAAGGTCCGTTTCCAGGGCCGCGTCAAAAACATCGGCGAAGGCGCGAGTCCGCACGCGACCCGCCTGGGCGACCAGCCCGAGGATATGTATGACGTGATGGTGGCCCTTGTGGTCAGCGTGGACGGCAAGGTGTTCTGGGGCGATCGCGACGGCCGGACCCCTTATAAGCCGGGCGAGGCGCGCGACGTGGCCGTGGCGGGCGGTCCCCACGGCGCGGAGTGGACCGCCACGCCGGGGCTGCACGTTGTGCGCGGCGAGGTGGACGATCTCCGCCGCGTGTTCGAGGACAACAACCGCAACAACAATTTCCGCGAAATCACCGTGCAGGTGGGCCCGACGGCCGGCGGCCGGCTGTCGATGACCTCGTCGGCGGCGTCCCGCGAAATGAACCTGACCCACGACGGCCCGACGGACTGGATGCACGTAGCCGGCTGGGATGGCGAGAAAAACCAGTGCCGTCCCACGCGAAAACAGGTGGTCGGCGACGCCAGGCGGCTGGGTCTTCCGCAGCGGCTCGGCCAGGCCGAGGGAACCATCATGACCACGGTCGGCGGTCCGGTACGGGTGAGTTGGGACGACGGCGACGCCGAAGACGGTGCACGCGGGCCTCGGGCTGGCAACGGCGCCATCTGGGGCAACGGCGTCGGCAATGGAGTCCGCTTTATCGCCCCCGCGGACCAGCGCCTCCGCCGGCTGCGGGTGTACACAGGCTTGATCGAGGGCGCGGGCGGCCGATTCACCGCCCGGTTGAGCGACGGTTCGGCGCCTGAAGTCGTCAGCACGGGCTGGACCGCCAACCGGAACGGACCGCACTTCCTCTGGGCGGCCCAGCCCGGCGCGATGGCGGTTGTATATGAACTGGTCTACTGCGCCGCCGGTGACGGAGCGACGCTGGAAGTGGAATGGTCGATCGAAAACGAACCAAACCGTTTCCTCGGACAATTCCGACTGTCGGCCATTACCCTGACCGAACTGTCGGACGATTGAGCAGGACGTCGCCATGCGGAACTGGTCTACCGTTATCCGATCGCACCGCACACGTCGGCCGCGCATTGGCGGGTCAGGCGGACCCAGTTCCGCACCCGTTCCGGGTCGCGGCCGACCGTTTCGACGTCCTTCAACGTGATGTCGAACGCGCAGCCGTTCCGTGCGAGCGCGGTGAAATCGCGGACCAGAATTCGCCGCACACGCGACGCGTCCCACGAATACGACACCATGTCCGCCGGACTGGGACGGTAGCTCACCACGTAATCGCCGCCGATCTGCTCCGCGCATGAGGCCACGTCCGCAAACGGCGACACGGCGATGCGCCGCAGATTCTGGATCCGCCGCAGCATATCGATTTTGCGCGTCAAATCTTCGCAACACCCGTACGCGACCAGGCCGTA
>Ga0123353_10010060_pt1 | contig 13143 bp, 13 predicted proteins | sample TergutLab28metaG_3_FD_92763 | JGI IMG/M metagenome (GOLD analysis project Ga0123353, IMG submission 92763) | Labiotermes labralis P3 segment gut microbial communities from Petit-Saut dam, French Guiana - Lab288 P3 | ecosystem: Host-associated > Arthropoda: Insects > Digestive system > Gut ...
AGAAAAAGAGGGTTTGCCGCCTTGCTAAGGCTGGCGTCTTTTTACAAAGTAACCCCCGATTACCTGTTGGGCCTAGAGTATTAAAACTTTTTCGCATTTGACGACTCTCACAGTTTCCCCCTTTGCAAAGGGGGGTGCCGCCCTACGGGCGGCGGGGGGTGCGAGATGACGGGGTGTGTTAAACAAAACCACGGGGTGGTTTACTCCTCAATAAAATCCCTCAACCGCTTGGTGCGGGTAGGGTTGCGCAATTTCCGCAAAGCCTTCGCCTCGATTTGGCGAATACGTTCGCGGGTGACTTTGAACTCGCGCCCGACTTCTTCCAAAGTCCGGGGTTTGGCGTCGTCGATACCATAGCGCAACCGTATGACCTTCTGTTCACGCGGCGTAAGACTGTTAATAACGGCAAGCAACTGTTCTTTCAACATCACGCTGTACGCGGTTTGCGTGGGCTCGGCGATTGTTGTGTCGGCGATGGTGTCCGCGACTACCCCGTCGCCGTCTTCGCCCAACGGGCTGTCGATACTTGTGGTGTCTTGGCTTATGCGGCGGATTTCTTCGATGCGTTCAGGGGCAAGGTTAAGATGCGCGGACAGTTCGGCTGTAGTCGGTTCTCGACCTAAATCTTGCTGTAGGACGCGTGTGGCCTTTAAAAGGCGGTTGATGGTTTCGACCATGTGAACGGGGATACGAATTATGCGGCTTTGGTCCGCCATCGCGCGCGTAATGGATTGGCGAATCCACCATGTCGCATAAGTCGAAAAACGGAAGCCTTTGGTGTAATCGAACTTTTCCACGGCTTTCATAAGTCCGATGTTGCCTTCCTGGATAAGGTCCAAAAATTGCAAACTTGTTCGCCCGACGTACCGTTTCGCAATATGCACCACAAGACGCAAGTTGGCTTGGTTCAACTTTGTGCGCGCCTCCATGTCGCCTTCGGACATGCGTTTGGCGACTTCCAATTCTTCGGCACTTGTCAACAACGCGTGCCTGCCAATGTCACGTAAATAAATCTTGACGGGGTCGTCGATGCTTGCGTCCGACATGATTTTTTCGATAATATCTTCGCGAACGCGGTCGTCTTCGCTTGATTGTTTGATGAAGACGCCTTCCTTTTTTAGGGTGTAAAGTGCCTTTTGCACATCATGCGCGGTTGCCCCGTTTTCGACGAAGGTCATAAGGAGGTTGTCTTCGTTGATGTAGTTGTGGGTCTTTCCAAGGTCGGAAAAACGCTTTAAAAGGGCCTCCATTTCGGTTTTTTTGGACCATTCAAGCTTTTCAAGTTGCGTGTCAGTCAGGGTATCTTCCGAAATTTTCGCGGTAAGTTTTTCGATAGCTTCCTTTTTTGCGGACAAATCTTTTGGCAATCGAACGGTTTTTTTCTTTTTTGACGTTAGGGTTTTTGTGGGTTTTTGTGGGGGTTTATGCTGGGTTTTGTGGGGGTTTGTTGTGGTTTTGGGTTTTTGCGCAGGTTTTACTGCGGGTTTGACCGCGGATTTTGTCACCTCCGGCTTTTTTGCGGGGAGTTGCTTTGCCGCAGGTGCAGGTTTTTCTTTTGCCAGAGGCAAAACCGCGGGCTTTTTTTTTGCCGCTTCCTTTGCAAGTTTTTTATCCGCTTTTTTTAGCTTTTCATTTTTCACTTTTTTGTTCTTCTCAGCCATTTTTGATTCTCCTGTTCAGTTCTTGGATTTTGTCCAGCCCTTCATTTGTTTCCTCGTATATTTTTTGTAACTCGTCGCGCTTTTTAATGTTTTCGTTTCTTAGCAAAGTTTTGATACAGTCTTGGTAGTATTTTTCTTGGTCTTGCTCGCTGCCGTGGAATTTGTAATTTAATAAGTGTCCGGCGTCTTCCATGTCGAGGTCGAATTCCAAGGGGGCTTCGGCGTATCGTTTGTGGTGGAGTTTAGATGCGATGACGAAGTCGAGGGTGCGTTGGTGGGCGACATCCTTAACCACCCCGTCACCGCTGCGCGGTGCCACCCCTCCAGGGAGGGGAGTTAATTTCTTGTTCTTGTCAAAAGCAGGCTCTCGATAGCCGCCGGCATGATTTGCTGACCGAAGTATGCTCTCCCGCGACACGCCTGCGGTTTCCGCGACTTTGGGTACGTAGAGTTCCACTTCGGGACCGCGGAGGGTTTTCAAAATCTCGGTTGCTGCGTTAAGATACTTTGTCTTGCCAAGGTTATCGCGTAAATCACTTGTCGACGCGAGGTAATCAAGTTTGAAATCCACAAGAGGTTTGGCGGTATCAATAAGTTTTTGAAATGCGGCTTTACCGTTTTTTCGTATAAAATCATCGGGGTCGGTATCTTTGGGGAGTTGTATGACGCGTACAGACAAGCCCTCCGCCACCAAGATATCCAAAGAACGCAATGCCGCCTTTTGCCCCGAATCGTCACCGTCAAAGCAGATATAGATTTGGTCGCAGTATCGTTTGATTGTGCGAGCGTGGAATTGCGTGACCGCAGTTCCCATGAAAGCAACGGTGTTAACAAAACCCGCACCGACAAGAGAAATCACATCGACATTGCCTTCGACAACGATGAGTTTGTCGATGCTTGCGCCTTTTTTGTTCTTTTTTAATACGTCCAAGCCGTACACGATGCTGCCTTTGTCGAAGGCGACGGTTTGCGCGGTGTTTTTGTATTTAGCAATTTCTCCGGTGTCGTTTGCGGGCAGGATACGCGCTTGAAACCCGATACAGTTTCCGTACACGTCAAAAATTGCGAAGGTAATCCGCCCGGCAAGTGCGTCGTAGATTTTGCCTTTTTGGCTTTTTGCCGCAACGCCCGCGTCGAGAAGGTCTTTTTCGGTATAGCCTTTTGCGCGGAGGTGGGTTATGAGACTGTCCCAATCGGGGCTTAGCCCCAGGTTAAACAGTTTGATGAGTTCGTCGGTGATGCCGCGGGAGTGGAGGTATTCCAGCGCCACGTGAGCTACCCTGTCTTGAACCACCCCGTCACTGGCTTTGCCAGTGCCACCCCTCCATAAAGGAGGGGAATTTTTGCCTTCACGCGAGACAGGTTCCCCTCCTGTATGGAGGGGTGCCCCCGCAGGGGGCGGGGTGGTTAAAACTTTGCAATAGAAATCCCTCGCATCTTCCACTATTGCCAAAATCTTTTGCTTGTGTCGGGTTTTTTCAATCTCGGCGGGGTCGCGCAAAGTTTCGGGAATTTTTAGTCCCGCCCATTTGGCAAGCAGTTTAACAGCATCGGGGAAATCCAAGTTTTCAAGTTTTCGCACCAAAGTTATTACATTGCCTTTTTCTTTACACCCGAAACAATAATACATTTGGCGGTCTTCGGTTACCGAAAAGCTTGGTGTCTTTTCGCTGTGAAACGGACAGCACGCCCAATGCTGCCGTCCTTTGTTTTGCAAGCTCATATAACGGCTTGCAACGGCAACGATATTATTGGCAAGTTTGACTTGCTCGATAAAGTCATTTGGCAATATCATTATGAAACTATATACGTGTAAAACGACAAAATTCCTTAAATAAAGTTTTCGATGTGTAATATATTGCATACCGCAATGGCGATAGTAGTCTTTGTATGGCTTATGCTTAGCGAGATTTTGGCGGTGCTTAACCGATGGTCGTTGACAATCCGCGGTGACATTTTGAAGTACGGGACTCCCTGATGATCGTGCAATACTTCGATTTCAAGCATTTTTGACGGAATGATTCCTGTGCCTATTGCTTTGAAAAAAGCTTCCTTTGCACAAAACATTCCGGCTACCGTTTCGGCTGCCCAATTTTTGCCGTGAATATAATCCAATTCGCGTCGGGTGAATATCCGATTGAGCCGTTCGCGGTCGGTGCTTATCCAATTCGCGATTCGGTCGATGTCGACGATATCAACCCCTACTCTCACGGCATTTCTCCGACGATTCTTTTCTTGACGACTTTGTATTGCTTTTTGGCGCAGCGCGCTTCTGTTTTTGCGTGTTTAAGCTGTTCTTTTGCGTGGCGGTATTCGTCGTGACAGTTTTTATACTCGGCACGTTTTTCCGGGTCGATTTCGCGTTTGTTTTTGTATTCTTTTAGGATTTCGCCTACGTCATCGTATTCAAAGCCTTTGGACACCAAATAGCGGTACAGTCTTTGCAGGTTTTTATCGTCGTATTCGCGGTATCGCATGTATTTTTCGGCAACGGTTCGGGCAAGGTTGCCTTGATTTCCAGTGTCTTCGGTAGCCGCGTCGGCAAGTTCGTTTTTGATGCCCTTTGTTTTTAGTTTGTGTTTAATGGAACGGATGCTCATCTTGACGTGTTTTGTTGCTGCGAACATTTTCGCGTATGCTTCGTCGTTGATGTAATTCATGGTCTTTAACCGTTCAATAATGCGTGCAATCATTTCGGGAGAACAGTCTTTTTTGCGCGACAGAAATCGACGGATTTCGACTTCGGTGCGCGGGTTTCTTAAGATATATACAAGGGCTTTGTTGAACATGTCGTTTTCGCCTGCAAGCCCCAACAGATTTGATAATTCAGCCTCCGTTATATCCATTCCGACGACAAGGCTGTTGCGGACGACGTCATCAATAGCAAGCCCGCAAAAAAAATCATCGTCAACGTACACCGTTATGCGTTCGTTATTGTTTTTCTGTGCTACTAGTTGAGTTATGGTTGCCACCACTGTAGTATAACATAAAAAAATAATTTAGTCAATAGACCTTTTCGATTTTTGGTATAAGTTTTGTCCGCCGATGATAAAGATTTTGTGTTCGGGAAAGTTTTGTAATGCGTGCGGTAAAGCCTTTTCAAATTCCATAACAGAAGTCTTCACGATGCTTTTGCAGTTATCAAAATATTGCTTTTGTAATTTGCCGGTTGTGAAAATTATTTTTAGCCCTTGCCTTATACAACACAGTTCGGGCGAAAAGTAATCGCAGATTATCAATCGTTTGAACGGTTTTGGGTGGATATTTTGCGGGGTGGCTTGTGCCTTTTGCATTGCGCGCCCAAAATAATCGTCGACGTTGGCGCAAAAGTTTTTCATGTCTTCTGCGGTTTGCACCGTGTCAAAAACAACAAAGGGCTTTTTAGATATGGTTTCGAATCTGCCGTTCAATTCAATATTTACAAGGCCGCGGTCGATGTATTGGCGCGCTATCTTGAGCCTTTCGCATATTTCGATGGCGTATGCGCAATTTACCGCTTGGTGATGACCGCGCAAAACGGTTTTGTATATCTGTCCTTTGTATTCAAATCCGATGTAAGCCATGCTGTTTTCGCCAAGCATCCATGAACGGACGTGTTTTTTTATTACTCGAACATCGGAGTGGGCGTGCACGATTTGTGCGGGGTCGAGGGGGGTGTGCCCTGCTTCTTTCAGTATAGAATTAACAACATCGATAGTATTATTGTTCATTTCTTTGATTATAGAGGAAAAGGCGGGATTTGTCAAGAAAAAAAACTTGTCCAAAAATGTCATACTAGGGGATGCAAGTCAAAAACCTCGTGTTACAATGTCACGTGGGTCACCAGTTTATAGATGGTTTATCGTGCTTTTGTAAAAAGTCGTTGATTTTGCAAAAGTGCCGGCACCCGAAAAAGCCGCGCGATGCCGACAGCGGGCTTGGGTGCGCGGACGACAGCACAAGGTTTTTTGGATTAGTCAACAATTCGCGGTACTTCCCCGCGTGTGCGCCCCAAAGTACAAAAACTATGCCGCTTTTTTCGTTCAAACATGAAATCACCGCACGCGTAAAAGTATCCCACCCGAGTTCCGCGTGTGACAGGGGTGAGCCTTGCCGTACCGTCAGGCAAGTATTCAAAAGCAAAACGCCTTGGTGTGCCCACGGGGTCAAGTCGCCGTCTTCCACCGCACAGGTTCCGAAGCACGCGCGGACTTCTTGAATGATGTTGCGTAAAGACGGCGGGAACATAACACCTTTCGCGGTCGGGTTGATGCTGAACGACATTCCGACGGCTTGACCGGGGTTGAAATATGGGTCTTGACCCAGAATCACGACGCGGACGCCGCACGCAGGACATTCGTTGAAGGCGGCGAAGACTTTGTCCCGAGGGGGGCAAACTTTGCGGGTTTTATACTCGGCATCTACACGTTCAAAAAGCGCGCGGGTCGCGGCGGAATCAAGACATTCGCGCAATAAAGCTTTCCAATCGTCGTTTAAATGCATGGAGTCAAGTATACGGCGTATCCGCGCAGATGTAAATATCCGTTATGTGTGGCTTGACATTTTATGGAGAATTCATTACCTTATCAATACATGAAATGGAATCTGCCAAAAAAAGACGTATACAAGGTGGCTACTGTAGATTGGCGCATTACTTCTGCTTGCAATAACAGTTGTCCGTATTGCTATGCTTCTGAAACTCTGCCTGTTGTAGCCGAAAAGCATATGGACAAGATTCTTTTTAATATTGTAATTCTTGGAGCCAAGACGGCTTGTATTACCGGCGGCGAGCCTTTGCTAGAAAAACGAACATACGATATTATAAAAAAGTTGCATCGATGCGGTATAAGCATTTACTTGTCCACGAACGGGAAACTGTATATGTCAAACAAAGAAAAGTTGGAACCGTACATTTCAAAATTAAGTCTTTCACTTGATGGTTATGACAAGGCAAGCGCAACTATTAATGGGCGCGATGCGGACAGTTTTCATGCTGTTATTGAAATATTGGAGCATTATAAAAATAACCCGCGTAAAAACTTTTCAATAAAGATTGGAACAATACTGACAAAAAAGACCTTGAGTGTTGAACATCATCAAAAAATGTTTGATTTGCTTAAAAAGTATAGTTTTGACGAATGGGAAATATACGAGTTCCTTCCTGAAGGATACGATGGGATAAAAAACCGCGCTGATTTTGAAGCGGACACAAAAGATGTTGATAAATTTATTTCTGAAATTAAAGACATACTTAGTGAATCTAAAAAACACTTTAATATGACATTGTCCCGGCGCACAAGGCGGGTTTCAGCGTATTTTATTATCCGCCCGGATGGCAAAGTAATTGTCCCGCATGAAGTGGGGACTTATATTGACGAACCGGTCATAGGGGATATGACGAGCGATGATATTGACGGTATTTTGCATGAATGGGAAAATATCAACAACAGGCTTAATCATTTCGATACAGACGAGGTAAGAAAACCAGTCAGGTTCAGACCACCAGATTTCATTAAACAACAAATTGTAACCGCGGTTGACGACAATCCGCTTGTTTCGGTTGCGGACATGGCCGAACAGCTGAAACTCGATGCTGATGTTGTAAATGCAAACCTGCAGGATTTGTTTTTATCGCGCCACATAAAACGCATTATTCCGCTTCTCAACATAAAATTGTTGGGGTTTAGCTGCAATCTCGTAAATCTATATTTTGAAAAAGGCGTGGACATTGCAGAGATTGCAGAGATATTATGCAATGATCCTGATGTAGCTTGGGTGTTGCAATGCACGGATTGGTCGGAAAACCAGCAAACTATTTTCAGAATTGCACTATTTGTAAAATCTAGTTTAGAACTTAATGAGAAGCTGGACCGGATGCATCTACTCTTCGGAAACAGTTTACTCGATAAACAAGCCGAAGTTGCAGATGCCATCTATTCCTTCGGACAAAAATATGTACTAAACGAAGATACAAATAAAATTTTGTCCGATAGCTTAAGCGATCTTATTACTTTTAACAGGAACGGAAAAGATTTGAATCTCACAAAACAGGAATACGCGTTTATTTGCACTTTAAAGCAGTTGAATATAATTACACTGGATACCATTATGAAAGCAGGGTTATACCGCAATCATAAAGAGATTACTGATCTAATACAAAGTTTGATCGATAAAGGTCTATTAGAGCGTTTTTATGCGGTAATAAACCCTGTGCTTTTGGGATACACAAAAAACTATCGGGCGTTCGTCGGACTGAAGGAAAATGTGCCGCGGGAAGAGTTTATCGAATATATCAGGAAACTGAAAAATGTTGTCTTCATAAACTTTTTGGACAAGTGGAGTGTGGATATCGAGTTTCAAACACAATCCGCATATGAGTTCCTGGAAATCTGGAACAGGATAAAGAAGAAATTCGGAGGTCTTATCGCCCGAGAAAAAGTTCTGCGCGAAGAACATCAATATAAATATGATTTTTTAACAGACGGAATAATGCTCGAGCTTAGTAAACGAGTAATATGATTAAACACTCTACCCGCGTATAAAAGCTTACACGTAGAAAATTTTCATGTTAAGGGTGAACGAAATTGCCTGGATTAAATAACCAAGTTTAATGTGAATGTCTTGGGGGGAACATTCTATTGTGAAGGCGTTGCTGCTTGGATGTTTGCGGCAGCCGTATTGACGCAAAATCGCGGCGATGGGTTTTACGACTTGGGGTTCTTTTAGTTCAAAGATTTTGTCCAATTCCTCGTACGTCGCACCCTCGTCGCTTAGGTAAAAGACGTTTTCGCCCTTTTCGTTCTTTTCGCTTACCAAGTAAATTTCGTACAGCCCGCCGCCAATCTTGTACATGGGGAAAGATATGGCGAATTTGTTGGGAGCCGCCTGGGCTATTCGAATTCTCCGTTGGAAAAATTCTTCAAGTTGTTTCATATTGCACCTCACGTAAATCTACATTACTGCAAATATTATTGCAACTGTTTTTTGCAAAGTTTTTTTTACAATTCAAGCAAACACTTCACCGCGATGTTAAAGAGTTTTTCGCGTTCTTCGGAGTCGTGCCAGTCGCGGTAGTCCCATTTGTCGGGATGGACAAGGTCGCCGGCGTACAGAAGTTGACCGCATAGCAGGTTTTTATGTTTCGCCACAGCATAAAAGGCGGCACATTCCATTTCGACGACATGGCAGCCTTCGGATTTGCGAAGTTCAACCTTGTTGGCGGTTTCGCGGAAGATGCCGTCGGTGGTCCAGGTTTTGACTTTTTGGTAAGACACGCCTTCGCGGGCAAGCGTCTTTTCAATTACTTCGGCAACCTTTGGATTTAATTCAACTTCGCGGCTTGGCGGAAGATAATGGTAACTTGTCCCCTCGTCACGCACGGCGGATACCGGAATCAAAGTCTTGCCGCTTGTGGTGCTGTCGTCAAGGCTTCCGGCACCTCCGCAGACCATAAACTTTTTGACACCTAAGGTTACCATGGCTTCCATGACGCGCGCTGCCTGAGGTGCTCCGATGGGCATAGGGACGACGTATATCATTTCTTTCTTTGTGCCTGCGGGCATGTAGTACACGCGGGGACGGACACCCTCGGTGCGGATTTTGAAGGCTTGGTTTAAAAAAAACATACGCTCGTACCTTTCCACTACGTCGGTGAAATATGTTATTAGGCACCGCGCGCACTTTTCAATTACGAATTCGGGCAGGTAACTTTTTGCTTGGACTACCGGCTGGGAGATTGGGTCGAATTCCAAAATGGGATATTGCTGCTTTAACATATGTATAGCACATTACACATTTTAATAGTTAGTGTCAAAGAAAATCGTTGTAGTTATTTGCATTTTATTTGCGCTTTTGGCGTTCAGCGATGTCGCGGGGTTTGTTACCAACGCCCGCGGGGGGCTTTTATTATTCGGTAATAACGTTTTGCCGGTATTGTTTCCGTTCTTTTTTATTTCGTCGCTTTTGGTGGAGCTGGATTTGTTCAAATGCCGGCGGGCACAAGGGATTGGCATAGTTGCAATCAGTTTTTTAAGCGGATATCCCACCGGTGCGCGAATGTTAGCGGAACTTTATACACGGGGCGAGATTACGCGGGAGAAAGCGATAAAAACGGCGACGTATACAAGCGTTGCAAGTCCGATTTTCATTATTGCGACGGTGGGCACAGCGATGTACGGGGACGTGAGGTTAGGGGTCATTATTTTTGCGGCGCATGTGGCGGGGGCGTTGGTGAATGGGTTGCTGTACACGCGCGGCGCGGCACCCGGCATTCTCTCATTCGTCGCAGGCGTCTGCGGGACTCGGGCGGCTTGTGCACGCCCTCGGCCCTGCGGGCATGTCCTCGACGCTTCTGCGACTGCTTCGAGTACGCCGGGTGCCGCGCCGCGGCGCGAAATGACCACCGGTTTAAGTGACAGCATTTCCCGTGCGCTGTACTCCTCTGTGCAAAACATCATGGCGGTGGGTGGGCTTATAGTCATTTTCTTTATCGCATCAGCACCGCTTGCAACCCCGATTGCGGCGGTTTTGGAAATGACTACGGGAGTTTTTCGGGCAAGCGAGACCGGCTTGGGCGGAATATGGCGCGCTGTTATTCCGTGTTTGATTGTTTCGTTTGGGGGGTTTTGCGTCGCGATGCAGGCTTTTGTTTTTTTAAAAGAATTCAAAATGCCGGTGTGGTTTTACTTTTTATACAAGGTTACTCATGCTGTAATCGCAGCCGGGGTTTGTGCGGTGTTATTGCTTGTAATGACTTAGGAAGTAAATTCGTGCGCGGCCGTATTTTTTGGTACGCACAGCGAAACCGCCGAATTCAATGCCGTCTTTTTCTGATTCCACCACTATTACCCCGCCGGGGACAAGCATTTTGTGCGCGGCGATGAATTCTATTGCCTGTAAGGCAAATGTGTTTTCTTCGTACGGCGGGTCGAGGAAAACGATGTCGAATTTTTGGCTGCGGTATTTTTGCAGACATTCCATATAATCAAGATTGGATATTTCAGTATGAGATAAAGCGTTTATCGAGGTACAGTTTTTTTTGATAACGGCGACTGCTTGCGGATTGATGTCGTTGAAGATGACTTTGTTTGCGCCGCGGGAGACACATTCTATGCCCATTTGTCCCGAACCGCCGAATAAGTCCAATACCACCCCGAAATTAACACCTGTGCTTGCCAAAACATTGAAAATACTTTCTTTTACGCGACTTGCCGTCGGGCGCGTTGACCCGGCCAACACCCATTCAAGTTTTTTGCCGCGGAACTTGCCGCTTATGATTTGCATATTTGAATATATCACACCATGTTAAAAATGCAAATTAATCTAAAAACGGTGCGGCGCAACATCAAGGCTATGCGTGCTAAGCTAAACCCCGGGGTACGGTTTTGCGCCGTTTTGAAAGCCAATGCGTACAGTCTTGGCGACGTCACAATCGCGCGCGCAATTCACGATGATGTTGATTGGTTTGCGGTTGCAAAGTTGTGCGAGGGGGTTGCCTTGCGCGAAGCCGCGCACGTCAAAAAGCCTATTTTGTTGTTCGGGGTTTGCGATGATATAAAGACGGCTATCAAACACAAAATTACTGTATCGGTGAACAGCTTGGAAGAAATGCAGCGTGTTTGCGACATCGCACGCGAAACGGGCAAGATTCATGTCCACATTAAGGTCAACACGGGTCTTAACAGATTCGGAATCACTACCCCGTGGCAATTGCGCACAATGCTTACTTTGGCAAATCAAAGTCCCGAAGTTATCGTTGGCGGACTTTACACACATATGAGTCACGAAACAGACAACATATCGGAAGTTGACCGGCAATTAAAAAGGTTTGTACCTTTCCGCGCCATCATGCGCCGGTATAACCCGTGTGCAATAATTCATGCCGCGTGTACCGGTGCGGCGGAATACCAATGCGCACAATTTGACATGGTTCGAATTGGTAAGGCTAAGGCATGTTGTAGGAACATCATTTATACCTTTTGAACTACGGACCTAAACATAGCCGCTGATTCACGGTAAAAATAATTCTGTCAATGAGAAAATTTGAAAAAATAATATTTGAAAAATCCTCATCAGTAATGCGTTCGCCATTCGCGTAATACCTGGCGACAACATTTACTTCTTTCATATCTTTACTCCTTATACTTTATGCTCTTCATATGTTGCGGACTATAAAACTGCCACAGCTTCCCGCCACAAAACCACCCATTGCGTCGGAAAGATGAACCTCGCTGTCGGCTTTTTCTTTCGATTAGGTTTTAATATCCAGTTTTTCTCCCTGTGTGTCGAAATAAAAAGAACTATAAGTTTGTAAAAAAACACAGAACACGTGAAGGGAGGCATAAGAATTAGTGATGAGTATTGATAAAAAAGCAACCGCCATATATATTCGTGTTTCGACAGAAACGCAAAAAGAAGAAGGTTACTCTATCGAAGCCCAGACCGAAAAACTACAAGCATATTGCGTCGCCAAAGGATATAGTCGCCGTGAGCTTTATATCGATGGCGGATATACCGGCAGCAACATTAACCGGCCCGAGTTACAACGACTTGTTGCCGATATAAAACATGAACGGATAGAACGTGTGCTTGTGTATAAACTAGACAGATTATCACGCAGCCAAAAGGATACACTGTATCTAATTGAAGACACATTCAATCCGCATCACGTTGATTTTGTTTCATTAAGCGAAAGCCTGGATACTTCTTCTCCGCTTGGTCGTCTTATGATAGGCATATTATCAGCATTCGCACAACTTGAACGTGAGAACATCAAAGAACGTACAAAAATGGGGAGTCTTCAACGAGTAAAAAGAGGTCACTGGAAAGGCGGCGTTGTGGCATTCGGATTTGATTATGACAAAGAAAAAGGTATCCTTGTTCCAAATGAAGATTCCGAAAAGGTAAAGCAGATGTATTCACTATATTTAGACGGATACTCGTTTAAGAAAATTGCAAAAATGCTTGGGCTTAGGCATGAAAATTCCGTTAGGGATTGTCTTATGCGAAAGACAAATATCGGGGTTTACGAATATAGCGGTGTTGTTTACGAAAGTAAAAATGAATCCATAATAAGTCAAGAAATATACAACAAAACAATGGACATGATGCGCGAACGGTCATATAAACCAAGTACTGCCGGCGAGCATTTATTGACAGGGCTTATATTTTGCGGTAAATGCGGTGCGCGATTTAAATACAAGTACAACAATACAACCGGGTATAGTTGTTTGACATGTTATTCTGTTACAAAAGAAAAATCATACATGATAAAAGACCCAAGTTGTAAAAACAAAAATGTTAGCATTAAAAATGTCGAACGAGCAGTAATAGATGATCTTTTTTCTATATCAATAAAACAGTCTGACAACAAAATGCAAGGAGAAGTCAAATCTAGTGTAATTGATATACTTAATAAACAGTATACAGATACGAATAATCAACTTAAGCGGCTTTATCTTTTGTATGCAAGTGAAGAAAATGACGCATTGCTTGATATAATAGA
>Ga0123353_10010063_pt1 | contig 13142 bp, 10 predicted proteins | sample TergutLab28metaG_3_FD_92763 | JGI IMG/M metagenome (GOLD analysis project Ga0123353, IMG submission 92763) | Labiotermes labralis P3 segment gut microbial communities from Petit-Saut dam, French Guiana - Lab288 P3 | ecosystem: Host-associated > Arthropoda: Insects > Digestive system > Gut ...
CGCAGTACCACCAGAGCTTTGCCAGTAACACTGTTTACGATAAACCTGCCTCTAGCTCCGCGGAGTGAGGCGCACCTTGACAGGTGAATATCGGCATATTCCAGTCATGCTCGAGGAGAGCAGACAGGCGCTGAGTATGAGTCCAGGGCAAACCTTTTGTGACTGCACCCTTGGGGGAGCGGGTCACGCACTTGCCATAGCAGAGGACATAGCGCCGGGCGGTCTCCTCATTGGCATCGATCAAGATGATACTTCCATAACAGAAGCGCTCTTGAGGGTTTCACAAACGCAGCTTCAAATACAACACGAAATCCTCAAGGGCAACTTCCGTAAGCTAGATGAGCTTCTCCTCAAGGCACGTGTGCCGGGTATTGACGGAATACTCTTTGACTTGGGGGTTTCATCGCCACAGATAGATCAACCAAACAGGGGCTTTGCGTATTCTCAGGACGCCCCGCTTGATATGAGAATGGACCCGGGTAATCAAAACAAAACAGCAGCAGAGATCATCAACACCTCAAACGAAAAAGATCTCGCCCGGATCCTCCGAGTCTATGGAGAAGAACAATGGGCCCCACGAATAGCCAGTCGTATCGTCAAGAGCCGACAGATTCAACCTGTTGAGACAACAGAACAGCTCGCGGCACTCATAAAAGAGGCAATACCAGCGAGTCAGCGACGGGTAGGGGGAAATCCAGCAAAACGCAGCTTTCAGGCGCTTCGCATTGCAGTTAACGAGGAGTTGGCTGCGTTAGAGGAGGGCTTAGAGGCCGCAATCAGGTGGCTCAACCCCGGAGGAAGAATAGTTGTCATCAGCTATCACTCTCTGGAAGACCGCATAGTCAAGCAAATCTTTGCAGAAGCAGCGCGCCACTGCGTGTGCCCTGAAGGGCAACCGGTGTGCACCTGCGCCCACCAGCCGATACTCACCAGCGTCAGCAAAAAGGCCCAGTTGCCTACAAGTAAGGAAATTGAGTGCAACCCTCGATCCGCGAGTGCCAAGCTCCGTTTTGCAGTGAAAGTGGATTCTGCAACATCCGGCTTTGCCGGACGCGCAGGATGAGATAAGAGAGACGTTAAAGCAGATACAGGAAGCAATGAGTAGAACCAACCTGGCATACAAGCAACAACCACAAAGGCGAGGCTATCAAGCCGATCCCATCCCGCTGCCGCGCCCCAAGTTTAGAACCATCGAAGGCCAGGGCAAGGGCTCCGCTGCCAAACCACGGCAAGCACCCTGGGTGCAAACACTCGTGATCATGAGCGTAGTTGTGGCCATGATGCTGGCAACCATAGCAATAGCCCGCGTGAGTATTTCCAATGCCACCGTGCAGATGATGCAAACATCGGAGCAAACGAGAGCTGCCATCAATTCTGCGCGCCAAGTGGGGATGGAGCTGGAGGTCGTTTTCTCTCTGGGCAACAATCCCACCAGAATCCAAGATGCCGCTGCCACTATGGGCGTTCTTCCTTCCCATAGCATAAGCACCGTAGCGGCGCGCGGTGGTTTTACGGTAGAGACCATCTATCAGATGAGCCTGGCTGCCGACGAGGCGCGGGCGCTGGAGCTCCAGGCACTGTATGACAGAGCAGAGCTGGCAGCTGCAGAAAAGCCTGCCGTGGTTGAGAGCGTGCTTACGCCGTCGCCAACCCAGGGCCTCCTGCAAACCGCAGGCAGCGGAGTGTAGACAAGCGCATGTCTGCCAAGGATAAAACCACAGGCAAGAACCAATCAACAGGAGCCCTGAGAGCTGTAGGGCAGAGCTTTGTTGGGCGAGGCGGCACAATCCTGATTCTCTTCGTCATCTTGTCGATGGTGGTGAGCGGCAGACTCTTTGCTCTTACCGTGTTAGACGCTGAGGCGCTGGCAGGAGAAGGAACAGACGTCCGCACAACAGAGATTGTGCTCACTGCCAGCAGGGGAACAATGTACGACCGCAACGGTAACGTCATTGCCATCAGCGTTGAGGCGGTTACCATCTATGCAAACCCCACCAAGATAACGGATCCCAAGAAAACAGCGGAGATTCTGGGCGACATCCTCGGCGGCAATGCGCAAGACTACCTTGACGCAATAACAAAAGACCCGGATTCAACCTTTGTCTATATCGCAAAGAAGGTTGATACCGATAATCAGCAAAAGCTGCAAGATGCCAACCAGGAGTACCTCGATGCGGCAATCAAAGCCATCCGAGAGGAGGGCGATGACGTGCCGGTTGAGATCCTCACGCCGTTGACGGGTATTGAGTTTTTGCCGGATACCCGCAGGGAGTATCCTGCCGGCAACATCGGAGCTCAGATAATTGGCGCAGTCAATGACGAGGGAATAGGTGTCAGTGGCCTGGAGCAGACCTATGACAGTATCCTCAGAGGAGTTGACGGCGTTCGTGTGGTTGAGCAGGCCAAGAGGGTCAGCCAAAACAAGAACCCCCTCCCCATGATTGACAGCATAGTTCACGAGGTGCAACCCATAGCGGGTAATGACCTCATCATCACCATCGACATAGAGATGCAGCAGTTTTTGGAATTAAACCTTCAAGCGGTGGCTAATCAGCGCAAGTGCGAGAGTGCTTCGACCATTTTGCTCGACGGCTCCACGGGTGAGATCATAGCCGCAGCCTCCATTCCGCTCTATGACCGTGACAATATCACCGCAGAACAGGTAGCCAACGGCGCCACCAATGTTAAGGCCATCACCCAGCCCTACGAGCCGGGATCCACCTTCAAGTCGGTGATAGCAGGCATAGCCCTTGAGCAGGGTGTCATGGGTGCCGATGACGTCATCTACTGCCCTCCGTCCCTGCAGATATATGACTACACCATCAGGGATTCGGTGGACAGAGCTGGCATGGAGATGAGTCTGCGCCAGATCATTGCTAAGTCTTCTAACATCGGCGTGAGCCTGATTGAGCAGCAGGTAGGCTCCGCGCTTTTCTACGAATATCTTCTGCGTATGGGGCTTGGCACCTACACTCATGTGGATTATCCCGGGGAGACCCCCGGCACCTTGGCATCCGTGGAGGATTGGTCAGCAGTGCAGGCGGCCAACATAGCCTTTGGGCAGGGGCTTGAAGTCTCACTCCTGCAGGTGGCAAGCATTTATGGCGCCATAGCTAACGACGGCATTATGATGCAGCCACACTTTTTGCTTGCCCGCCCGCAGCATGACATAGAGCTGCAATACAAATCTACCAAGATCTTTGAGCCCGAGACTTGTCGCACTCTGAATAGCATACTGCGCAGCTGTGTAACCGACGGATATGGCGAAAACGCTGACGTCCCCGGTTATGAGGCGGCAGGAAAAACCGGAACAGCAGAGATAGGCACTCATGTGGGTGGCTACGGAACCACGTGGGGTACCTACGTGTGTTCATTTGTAGGCTATCTGGACAATTCCACCAGCAACTACGTATTTATGAGCGCATTTGAGGATCCCATTAATTATGCGGACTCGCCGGCAACCCCCTTCTTTTCGGTTGTAATGTCCTTTGCCGCTCACACGTATATGATACTTCCGCAGGAGAGAGGCCCAATAGTCAAGATTGTTCCGGAAGATCTCTCAACTCTAGAAGCGGTCAGAGAGGACAAGCTCGCGCCGCTGGTTACCCCGGAGAGTGATTCCAAAGTAACTTTGCCTACACCCCAAGCAGGAAGCGAGTGGGTTCTCGACACAACCGGGTGAGGGGGTTAGGAGTTAAGAGTTAAGAGAGAAGAGTTAAGAGTTAAGAGTTAAGAGTTGAAAGTTGGTAGTGTCCCCTCCTGTTGTCTGGCGCACTCGCTGTAGGCGATTGGTGCAGGACCTATAGAAATAGAGTTGTGGAGCAATAGACCTTACTGGTGTAATTAGGTTAGAATAAGCACTCATATGAAACTAACTATTGATCAAATCATTAAATCCACACACTGTGAGGTATTGGTGTCTCCACGCAACGGAGATACTGTTCTCACGTCTTTGGATACTGACTCTCGTAAAGTGGAGCCTGGCGGCCTCTTTGTGGCTATAAAAGGCGAGAAAGTCAACGGCAACGATTACATCATAGAGGCCTTTGAAGCCGGCGCCGGTGCAGCCATTGCCTCAGAGGCTCCTTCGGCAGAAGTTTTGGAGACTGCTCGTAAAAACGAAGCCCTCCTCCTGCGCGCAGCTGACGATGATGCCCTGGAGGCCTTGCTTGAGCTGGCGCGTCACTGGCGCGCTGATCTCAGGGCCACGGTAGTGGGAGTAACCGGCTCTTCAGGCAAAACCACCACCAAGGATCTCATTGCCAACGTGGTTTCCAAGGCCTTTGCCACCCAGGCTACCCGCGGCAACCGCAACAGCGAGATAGGACTCGCTGAGATTATCCTCGACACCACCGAAGAGCACGATTACATCATCTGCGAGATGGGCATGCAGGCACTCGGTGAGATCGACCGTCTCTGCCGTGTTGCCCAGCCGCTGATTGGTGTGGTTACCAATATTGGCGTGGCGCACTGCGAGTTGCTGGGCTCCCGTGAGAATATAGCCCGTGCAAAGGCAGAACTCCTCCAAAGTCTGCCTGACAACAAGGGCATTGCCATACTGCCGGGAGACGACCCGTACACGCCCAAGCTCCGCGAATTTGCCCAGCTTGATGAGCGCATGGTGAGCCTGGTGACCTATGGGCTCGGTGAGCAAAATGACATCCGAGCCACCCATATCGTCTACGATGAGATGGGTTATCCCACCTTTGATATTTGGACGCCGGATGGGCGTTGTTACCCGGTAGAGCTGGGCTTGCAAGGCGAACACAACATCCTCAATGCCCTGGCTGCCGTGGCGGTAGGCCTCAGGATAGGCGTTTCTGTTGCAGACATCACCAAGGCGCTGGCTGAGGCTAAGCCGGCGGCGCTGCGCCAGGAGCTCATAGAGACCAAAGACGGCGACATCATCCTCAATGACACCTATAACGCCAACCCCGACTCCATGCGCGCGGCTCTCTCACTGCTCAAGCGGCTGGCAAGCGCAACCAAACGCATTGCAGTGCTGGGCGACATGTACGAACTGGGCCCAGAAGAGGTCAGCTATCATCGCCAGATAGGCGAATACGCCTTTGTCAGCGGAGTTGACGAGCTGATTGCCGTTGGCAAGCTTGGGGAGGAGATAGCTGCTGGCGCGCTGGCCGTGGGCATGCCACATGAGCGAGTGCATAGCTGCGCAGATGTTGATGAGGCTCTTTTGGTGCTGATACAGCTCAGGGAGAAGCACGCAAAAGCGGCAGCTGATACCCAAAGCACCAACTGTTGTATCATACTCGTTAAGGCTTCGCGCGGAATGCAGTTGGAGCGCGTGGTAGAGGGATTTGCTGGTCCCGGTGCACTGGATAGTGGTTAACCATGTTTGGTGAGACTATGATCTATCAATACCCAACTTTTTTGGTCTTCTTGGCCATTTTTATTGCTATGGCGCTTGCCATCGTCTTGCTGCCTATCTGGATCAGAATCCTCAAGGTTAGGCAGATTGGTCAGCAAATCCGTGCCGATGGCCCCCAACATCACTACGTTAAGCAGGGAACTCCCACTATGGGTGGCGTGGTGATTCTCATTGCCGTGCTGGTAGCTACCCTCATCTGCTGCGGTCTTGCCGCCAGGCCGGAACAAATCTTGCCCCTGATTCTTTTGCTGCTGGTTACCTTGCTTACCGGCTTCATGGGTCTCGTTGATGACCTCTCCAAGGTAATCAAGGAGCGCTCACTGGGTCTGAGGCCCAATGCAAAGATGATCTGCCTCACGCTTATTTCGGTATCCTTTTGCCTTGCTGCGGTGAACTTTGCGGGCATAGAGCCCACGGTGACCATACCGTTCATTTACACCTTTGACCTGGGCGTGCTGACCACCACCATCAACCTTGGAGGAGCCAGCTTTTCCATACCTTGGATCTACCTGCTGTTTGTCTTTTTATTGGTGGCTGGCATGAGCAATGCGGTCAACCTGGTTGACGGGCTTGACGGATTAGCCGGCGGCGCGGTAATGATTGCCATGATTGTCATGGCGGCCATTGCCTACCGCGGTGATCAGCTCTATCTCGCCTTATTTGCCGCGGCGGTAACCGGAGCCTGCGTAGGCTTTCTCTGGTTCAACGCTCACCCGGCAAGCATCTTCATGGGAGACACCAGCTCGCTGGCCCTGGGAGCAGCCTTTGCTGCGCTTGCCGTGCTCACCAAGTCTGAGTTTGCCTCCCTCATAATCGGCGGTATCTTCATCCTCGAGGCGCTCAGCGTCATGATTCAGGTTGGTTACTACAAACTCACCAAAAAGCGAGTCTTTCTCATGGCTCCCTTGCATCACCACTTTGAACAAAAAGGCTGGGGAGAGACCAAGGTAGTCATTCGCTTTTGGATTATCACCGCCTTACTCGCAAGCCTGGGCTTTGCCCTCTACTTTGCCGAGTCTCTAGCTGGGTAGCACTCCCAAAGTCAATATATCCTCCAAGGCGGCTTCATCAAGCACGGGGATTCCCAGTTTCTCGGCTTTTTGGAGTTTGGAGCCGGCGCCGGGGCCGGCAACTACGTAGGAGGTTTTGGAGGACACCGAGCCGGGAGTTTTTGCGCCGAGAGCGCGTAGGGCTGCTTCAGCCTCATCGCGCACAAAGCGTTGCAGTGATCCGGTGAGCACAAAGCTGAGGCCGCTTAAGGGCAGGGGAGCGGCAGAGGCGTCTTGCCCTGCATGGGCGCTGCTGTCCTCGAGATTTAGCCCCAGCTCACCTAAGCGCTTGAAAAGATTCTGGTTCTGCTCAGTTGCAATGAACTCAATTATCGTGTGAGCGATAATTGGACCAACGCCGTCAATGACCTCCAGATCCTCTTGACCCGCAGCCACGAGTGCTTCAAACGAGCCAAAATGCCCCACGATGATCTCTGCCACCTGTTTGCCAACGTTACGTATGCCAACGCCAAAGAGTACGCGGGCAAACGGGCGGCCCTTGCTCTCAGCAATCTGTGCAACAACCTTGGCCGCAACCGTGTCACCTACCAGAGTTGGTACCTTTTCATAATCACCCAGCGCCTCGCGCTTTTCCGGAGGCATGCTGCGGGCAAACTTCTCCTCGCCGGTGGGGGTCAGGGCAATCTGCTCTTGGGTAAGCAGGTAAAAATCCGCAACGTCCTTGAGCAAGCCCAGCTCCACGAGTTTTTCTATGAGCTTGGGCCCCAAGCCGTCTATGTCCATAGCTCCGCGACTCACCCAGTGACTCAGGCGTTCAAGGAGTTGGGCCGGGCATTCGGCGCTTAGGCACCTCACGGCTGCTCCACTGCCCGTGTCGTCACGGTATACCGGGCTGCCGCACGACGGGCACTCATCCGGCATGCACCAAACCGCAGCCCCCTCTGGCCGCAGGCTCAAAACCGGGGCCAATACCTCAGGTATGACATCACCAGCCTTGCGGATAACCACGGTATCACCCTCGCGCACGTCCTTGCGGTGCAGCTCGTCAATATTATGCAGAGTTGCACGGGAGATGGTAGAACCGGCAACCATCACAGGGTCAAACTCGGCAACCGGAGTGAGAACCCCGGTTCTGCCCACCTGCACAACAATAGACCTGAGAATTGTGGTTTTTTCTTCCGGAGGAAATTTAAGTGCTACAGCCCAACGCGGTGCCTTTGAGGTATAACCGAGGCTACGCTGATGATCAAAGCGGTTTACCTTAACCACCACACCATCGGTGTCGTAGTCTAGTGAGCCCCGCAGCTTTTCTGCCTCAGCGCAAAAAGTATGTACAGAAGCTCTATCTTCACAAAGAGCCACAGAGGGATTAGTGCGAAAGCCCCGTGCCTTGAGCCAAGCTAAAAGCTCCCACTGACTGGCAAGCCCCAGTGTCTCAGAAGTAAGCTCAGGCACCGCATAAAAAAAGGTCGCAAGACTACGTTCGGCAGAGATGCGTGGGTCTTTTTGCCTGAGTGAGCCCGCAGCAGCATTCCGCGGATTGGCAAAAGTCTTGGCAGTCTTCTCTAGGGCCTTAGCCTCCCGCTCAAACTGCTCATTAAGCCGCTCAAAAGCCTGCCGAGGCATAAAAGCCTCACCGCGGATTTCTATTGGATGAGCAACTGATGAAGCATTCAACAGCCGCAGAGGTACATCTTTGATAGTGCGCACGTTTGCGGTTATGTCCTCGCCGGTGGTGCCGTCGCCTCGGGTGGCAGCGCGTATCAACTCATCAGACTCATAGGTCAAGGCAATTGAAGCTCCGTCAATTTTGAGTTCGGCAACATATGCCGGCTTGTCGGTAAAACCAGCGGCCTCAAGGGTTTTCTCAACGCGCTCAAACCAGGCATCCAGCTCTGCTGCGTCCATAGCGTTATCAAGGGAGTACATGCGCTCCAGGTGCTCAACCGGGGCAAAGGCCTCTCCCAGGTAGCCTCCCACCCGCTGCGTGGGAGAAGAAGGCAGAGTCAGCTGGGGATAACGCTCCTCCAGTGACTCAAGCTCGCGCATGAGCGAGTCAAAGGCAGCGTCTGTGATCTGAGGAGCATCTAAAGCGTAGTAAAGATAGGAATTGTGCTGGATCTCTTCGCGCAACTCGGTAGCGCGCCTCTGGGCCGCCTCAAAACCCACGAGCACCTCATCAGCACCCGCAGCAAGAGCATCAGAATCAAACAAGGTATCCATGTAACACTCCTCGTATCAAAGTATAGAAAACCGGTATGCAGCAGCGACAGTAACATAAGCTTGCGTTCTCTGCTAGACTTACCAGTTCATTAGAGTATCAGAAAAATACTGTGGGGAGTGACACTGCTCGAATTCAGGAACATTGATTTTACCTTTCCTCGCATGGCAAAAGGCGAGCCCGAGGCGGCAGATTTTGAGCCACAAGACGAGATCCTACCGCAAGGATTTGAGCTTGAGAGCAATCATGCGCTCAGGCGGGTCTCATTTACCCTGGATCATGGCGAGTATGTGGTTTTGATGGGAGCCAATGGCTCCGGCAAGTCCACACTGGCCAAGCTCGCCAATGGCCTGCTGCTGCCCACAAATGGAGAAGTTATAGCAGACGGCATCTCCAGCTGGGAGCATGACAAGCTGCTTCAGCTGCGCAAGACCGTGGGCCTGGTTGGTCAAGATCCGGACAACCAAATTGTCTCCACCACGGTGTTTGATGAGATTGCCTTTGGGCCGCAAAACCTCGGTTGGCCACCCGTGCGCATTTACGACGCGGTGCATGATGCCCTAAGCCAGGTGGGTCTGCTGGAGGATATGTTTGCCAAGCGCGACCCCAATACCCTCAGTGGTGGCGAAAAGCAACGCGTTGTCATAGCAGCAATGCTGGCTATGCAGCCAAACTACCTCGTTTTAGATGAACCAACCTCCATGCTTGACCCAACGGCACGCAGGCAGGTTCTCGACGCAATACGCTTGGCAGCAAAACACGGGCACGGTGTCTTGCACATCACGCACCGGCTCGAAGAGGCCGCAGAGGCAAGCAGAGTACTGGTTTTAGATAGGGGAAGGCTTTGCTACGACGGGCCGCCCGAACAGCTGCTGTCAAACCCAGAAGCTCTCAAGCGTTATGGCCTGCAGCTCCAGATGTGGGTGAGAAGATACAAGCCAAAGCCGCCCACCGAGGGGCAGCCATCGCTCAAGATTAAGATTGGCTCCTTTGCCTATCCCGGAAGCCAATCCAAAGAACCGGTTCTGAAAAAGCTCAGCCTGGAGGTGAGGACCGGGGAGTGCGTTTTGCTGGTTGGCGAAAGCGGGAGCGGTAAATCCACGCTGCTCACCTTGGCTGCCGGCCTCATGAAGCCCACCAGGGGAGAGGTGCTGCTTAACGGCAAAACTCCCAAACCCGGAGAAGTGGGATTGGTTTTTCAGCATCCCGAGTCGCAGCTCTTTGCCCAGACCGTTAAAGACGACATCCTCTTTGGCCCCAGAAACCTCAAGCTGCCCCAGGCAGATGACCCGGATGCCCTGGCAAAAAAAGTACTTTCAGCCGTGGGTCTTGACGCGGATAAATTTATGAACCGCTCTCCTTTCAGCCTCAGCGGCGGTGAGGCCAGACGAGTGGCCATTGCCACCATACTCGCCCTGGAGACCGAGTTTCTGCTTTTGGACGAGCCCATTGCCGGCTTAGACGCCCGGGGCAAGGTCTTCATCTTTGAGCTGCTGCAAAAGCTGCTTGAAGAAGGAAAGGGACTCATCATCGCAACACACGACCCTGATTTCTTTGCGGCGCTTGTTACCGGGAGGATGGACCTAACCAAGAGAGCAGAACCGGCAGAGGAGGAGGAATTATAATGGCTATCCCTCTTCCTTTTGGCAATTATCTGGCACGTGATACACCGGTACACCGCATAGAGGCACGCATCAAGCTACTGCTGGTGGTTGTGTACGTATTTGCACTCTTTGCCTGCAATACCTGGGTGGGCTTGCTGGCCGCCCTCACCATCCTCATCATCATGTTCAGTGTGGCCCGCGTGCCGGTGCGCATGGCGTTTAGGGGGCTTAAGCCCATTTTGTTCATCCTTGCGTTCACCTTTTTTGCCAATGCGCTCACCTTTAGTGCGGTGGATCCGGCAACTGTTGCCGAGCAGTCAGTACTCAGCCTGGCGCCTCTCAATGGTGTGGATCCGCAGGCGCAGAACACTGCTTCAGAAGGGCAACAACTGGCCCTGCTTGCCAGCCCGCTCATCAACATGACCTTTAACCTCAATATACCTGAGACCATACCCCTCATAGGGAGTTTTGGTATCAAGCCGCTTGGCATAATCAAAGGTCTCTACTTTGTGCTGCGTATCAGTCTTTTGGTGCTGGCTACGTCGCTTTTGACCTACACTACCACCATCATCAGCCTCACCGATGCCATCAGCAAGCTGCTCTCGCCGCTCAGAGCCATACGGGTGCCGGTGGAAGACATTGCTATGGTCTTTACCATCGCGCTCCGCTTTATCCCCTTAACCGCATCAGAGGCAGAAAAGCTCATGGTTGCCCAAAGTGCTCGAGGGGCCAAGTTTAACCAAGGAGGCCTTATCACGCGCGTCAAGGCCTGGATTCCCGTGATGATTCCCCTGTTTGTGAACCTGTTCAGGCGTGCTGACCACCTGGCTCAGGCAATGGAAAGCCGCTGCTACGTGGGCAAGGGCAGAACCCAGCTGGCGCATGCAGATATACTCACAAGGGATGTTTTGTGGGCGGTAATTGGCTCACTGCTGCTTATAGCAATAGGGATACTTCTGTAATACTGTTGTAGCTCACGCCAGCTTTGCCCGGCAAGACCTCCGTTTTTACAACGCACCAGTTTGCCGCTACATCCTCACCAAAATTGCACTATGATATACCCACCATGACTGCATTCTTTGCCATATTACGTTTTGCGCTGCCACTCTTAATCTTTGTGGTAATGGCGGTACTCTTTTGGCGCCGCTTTAAACGCGCAGGACAACCAGACCGCATTGACGTTGACGCCAAGGTGGTCAACTCAGAGCCCACAAAAGTCAGCATGGATGAGTATGAACCCTCAGAAGTCTACGTAAAAAAGCAACCCTATCAGCAGGGTGATACAAAGGAGTCTCAATGACACAAGCGGACCATCCCATCAAACGAGCACTGATTTCAGTTACCAATAAAGAGGGCGTTGCCGAGTTTGCCCGCGCCTTGCATGATGAGTTTGGTGTGGAGATAGTCTCTACCGGAGGAACAGCCAAGGCGCTTGAAGCTGAGGGTATTGCTGTGCGGGCCATAGACGATCTAACCGGATTTCCTGAGATGATGGATGGGAGAGTCAAGACGCTCCATCCCCGGGTGCACGGTGGCCTGCTGGCGCGGCGCGATGACCCCACTCATTTGGAGCAGGCGGCCGAGCATGCTATTGGCCTCATCGACTTGGTAGTGGTGAATTTGTACGCCTTTGAGGCTACCGTAGCCAAGCCGGGAGTGAGTTATGAAGAGGCAATTGAGAAGATAGACATCGGCGGCCCCAGCATGCTCAGGAGTGCGGCAAAGAACCACTCAGCGGTAACGGTTGTCATCAATCCCACTCATTATGAGCTCATTCTCACCGAGATGCGCTCAAACAGTGGCGCAACTACCCTTGCAACTCGCAAGCAACTGGCCTGCGAGGTCTTTCAGGCCACCAGCGCCTATGATAATGCCATCTATAATTGGCTCTTCGGCGCGCTGGCAACTGGTGAGGCAGCAACTCCTTATAGGCAAGACAAACGGCTCTTCTTGAGCAAGGTGCAAGACCTGCGTTACGGAGAGAATCCTCATCAAAGCGCAGCCTTCTACAAGCTTGATGGTGGAGGTAATGCCAACACCCTGGCTAATGCCACTCAGCACCAGGGTAAAGAGCTCTCCTTTAACAACTACCTCGATCTTGACGCCGCATGGGCAGCCGTGCGGGAATTCAGCGCTCTGCCTACCGTGGTTATCATCAAGCACCTCACCCCCTGCGGTGTGGCCTCACACAGCAGCCTTGCCACCGCGTATCAGCGCGCATTTGACTGCGACCCAGTGAGTGCCTTTGGTGGGGTCATGGCGTTTAACTGCCCGGTGGGGCCCGAGGTCATAGAAGCCATCTATGCAAACGGACAGTTTATTGAGGCATTGATTGCCCCTGAGTACGAAGCGGCCGCCTTGGAGCTTCTGGCGCAAAAGCCTGATGTGCGCGTGCTTTCAACGCAAGCGCTCAACGAGCCGGGAGTAGGCTTTGACTATCGCAGTGTTGAGGGTGGCATGCTCTGCATGCAAGCCGATGCCGTGCTTGAAGATGAGGCAGGCTTTACTGTAGCAAGTATACGTCAGCCCAGCGCAGAGGAACTAGCCGATCTAGTCTTTGCCTGGAAGGTGTGCAAGTCGGTCAAATCAAACGCCATAGTAGTGGTTAAGGATGGCGTCACCCTTGGCATAGGGGCCGGACAACCCAACAGGGTCAACTCTGCCCGCCTGGCTGCCACGCAAGCCGGCGCTGGCGCAGAAGGTGCAGCAGCAGCCTCTGATGCCTTCATGCCCTTTGCCGACTCGTTGGAGGTCTTAGCCGCAGCCGGCGTAACCGCGGTCATACAACCCGGTGGCTCAATGAGAGACCAAGAAGTCCTCGCCGCCGCCAATGCAGCAAACATGGCAGTAGTATTCACCGGAACCAGACATTTCAGGCATTAGCAACAGAATTGGAACAGAGGGACGGGGTTGGAACA
>Ga0123353_10010064_pt1 | contig 13139 bp, 15 predicted proteins | sample TergutLab28metaG_3_FD_92763 | JGI IMG/M metagenome (GOLD analysis project Ga0123353, IMG submission 92763) | Labiotermes labralis P3 segment gut microbial communities from Petit-Saut dam, French Guiana - Lab288 P3 | ecosystem: Host-associated > Arthropoda: Insects > Digestive system > Gut ...
GAATTGAGAACGGAATATCTTCTCGACCGCGGAGAACACAAACTTTCCGATCTGTTCATACTGGGCATCTCGCTGAAAGCGTGGATATCATCGGATGAAGGTCAATTCATTAAAACGGTTAAGGCCGACAGCGACGGCGAGATGCTTTGCGCATCATGCATCGATCCGAAGGAAATAGCAACATTCATAAGCTCACTGAAAGGAGCGATACACATGTCCGGTACGCTTCAGCCGCCGGAACAGTATGCGAGAACGATGGGATTGCCCGGATCAACCGTGATGAGAATTTACCCGACACCGTTCCCTCCGGAAAATCGGTCCGTGATCTACGCAAAGAACGTAACGACGAAATACGATGACCTTAAGCGGGAAGGAATGCCGGAACGTATTGCCGAGCACATCATTTCGTTGTGCAACGCCGTGGATAAGAATACGCTCGTGTTCTTCCCGTCGTATGCTTTGATGGGCAAACTGAGGCCGATGGTCGAACAAAGAATAGATAAGAAGATGTACTGGGAAGAGTCGGGATATCAAAAGAGAACGATGTCCTCGCTGGACAAATTCAGAAAAGGACGCGACGGCGTATTTTTCACGGTGATGGGCGGATCCATCGCGGAAGGCATTGATTTTCCCGGTGACGAATTATCGTTTGCAATAATCGTCGGGATGCCGTATCCTCCTCCCACTTTGGAGTCGAAGGCCATGTCCGATCTCTTCGATAAAAAATACGGCGCGGGAACAGGTTGGACATATGTGAACGAAGTTCCCGCGATAAGAAAGATGAAGCAGGCCATAGGCCGCCTGATACGGACGGAAAAAGACAGAGGAATGGCGGTGATACTGGATTCGAGAGCATCAAGGTATTCGAAACAGCTTGACGCGAAACCTTCTGACAATCCCGTTGTCGATGCGATAAAATTCTTCGGACGATCGTGACCGCGTACAATCGCGGTCGCATCGCGAATGTGATAAAAACCATCTGATGCACCATTATCTTCACGTCACGGATGATTTTATAGATGGTAATTAATGTCAGAACATGTCGATGATCGATATCCTCAAAGACGTGAGATGGTGGATAGTCGCCGCTCTTGTCTTCGGGATGATCATCGGCGACACCGGAAATGCGCCGATGATAGCGGTCATCACGCTCATGGTGCTGATGTGCGTATCATTACACGGGCTGACGTTCAGCAGATCCGATATCATCGAGAACAGGAAAATAATGCTTTTGGGCATCCTGATATGTTACGGGGTTGCGGGCGGCGTCACGTTACTGGTGGGATCGTTCTACAGCCGTGAACTGTGGTTGGGATGGGTTTTATTGGCGGCGGTACCGTGCGCAATATCGGTCATCACCGGTACGTTGATACTGAAAGGGAACACAAAATCGGCAACCATGACCGTAACCGCCGTTTACTTGGCCGCGTTAATAATAACGCCGCTGATCACTCATGTTTTCATAGGCGAAGCGGTGAGTCCGTTCGAAGTGCTGAAGTATGTGGCGTTGTTCATATTCATACCGTTGATAATATCGATCCCGCTGAGAAATGTTGCTTTCAATGCGGATGCAAAAACGATCTCGATAAACATAATGTTCTTCATCCTGATATTCGTAACATTCGGTGCCAATAAAGAATTCATTCTCGGTGAACCCGAAACGGTATTGTGGGTGGCCGCAGGCTGTCTGGTGAGAGTGGTTGCGATCGCTCTGGTAATGGAATTCATTCTGAAATATGCGAAAATGAGAAAAGATTCAAGAATTCCGTTGGTTCTCATGTCGATATGGAAGAACAGTGCCCTTGCGATGTCGATGACCATGATACTGATCTCAACGACGGAGTCGGCATTGCCGGCGGCGCTATCGCTTCCCATTGAGATGTTATGGTTCATGGCGATGATGTGGTATTATTCGAAACGGTGCGCGCCGTTCAAAGAAGAAAGATGATGAATAAAAAGACCATTCATCAAAAATAAACGAAGTGCCGCTGTCCTTCTTCCTACTCTCCTTATCAATCTCGGCGGCATTGTTGCCAAACAGTTCTTATTACGAAGACGGATTGAACGAGTGACTCGTCGTCATCCTGTTAACTGTCTCCCGTTGCTATTCAGATGATGGTTCAACGGTCGGAATTATATATTGAAACAAGAATCACGAATCTCAAGCGGAGATAGCTAAGCCTGGACCACGGCGCCGGTCTTGAAAACCGGTGGCGGTGACGCCCCGGGGGTTCGAATCCCTCTCTCCGCGCCATCTTTTCTCTGCTCGTGCGGCTCAGATCTTTGGTTCCGTTCGTCCGAAATAAAACAAACGACCCATTCGTCTCCGGATTATTCACTGTTTTGGCAGATAAGATGTTCGTATGCGGTGTCGCCGATACATTCTCTTGCGTGACGGCACCACATAGCACAATTCTGCACATCGTTGTAAGCAACGAATCCGCAATCTTCGCATACCGCTTTCGGATCAACGGAAAAAAGTTCGATCTCGTTTTCGCAATTTGGACACATTCTGATGATCAGCGTCGGAGTCCCTCTGATGTTTAAAGTTCCGGGACACCTTTTCATCGGATTCACGCTCCGTTTCTGTTTAAGATACGTCCGTCGACGGATATCGTTACAATCTCGGTCGGAATTTTTTTCCCGTGGTTGAGAAGTGCGGCATCGATCTTTTTCTCAATACCGCAGCAAGGCACTTCCATGCGCACAACGGTGATCGACCTCACATCATTCATTTTCAGAACGGATGTTAATTTATCGGTATGATCTTCGTCAAGCTTCGGGCAACCGATCATCGTAACTTTATTTTTCATGAATTCCGCGTGGAAATTGCCGTAAGCGTATGCGGAACAGTCGGCCGCGATCAACAGATCGGCGTTCTTGAGATACGGCGCATTCGGCGGTATCAGTTTGATCTGTACGGGCCATTGTCTTAAGTTGTTCGAAGAAACATGTTCCTTTTTTGGTTCATCCGCATTAATGCGCACAAATTCTTTCGAATGTGTCCCGGGACAGCCGCATGCGAGCGTTTCTTGCCGTGATCTCATTTTCTCCTTGACCGCCGCTTCATCGTATGCGGCCGCTTCACGCTCTTCGAAGGTTATCGCTTCCATGGGACAACCGGGTAAACAATCGCCCAATCCGTCGCAGTGATCGTCGCGTAAAAGCTTTGCTTTGCCGTTACGTATCGCAAGCGCACCTTCGTGACATGCGGACACGCATAAACCGCAACCGTCACATTTTTCTTCGTCGATCTTTATGATACGTCTCAACATGATACATCACCTCAGCATGATATCTTTATTATACTATTAGACATCTTTGTTAAGATCTTCCGCATCATGCATCATTCTCAAGTTATTTCAAAAATCTGAGACACATTTTCTTCGGTACGGATAATTCGCAGAAGTAACACAAACGTGTTATCGAAGTAACACTAATTTTCAAAAAGTAATACTATAAATATCAATTAGATATTATACGAAAACGGATAGAATGGCATTCTATAAGATCACGTACAACAGCAAGCACGATTTTGCCACCGTACACAACTACGGATGCACGTTCAGGTGCCCGATATGTTCATACAGGATCATGAGCGGTGCCGACGGCATACCGGGGTTGGCGCATCCTCGGCCTGAAAGATATCTTACAAATAACGAGATAAAGAATGCGCTCAGATCCGTCTCGCCGTCATCCGTGCGTTTCATGGGCGGCGAGCCGACGGTTGCCAAAGCGTTGCCGGAAATGTTAAGTTTCGTGAAAAATGAATTGAATGCCGGAACGATGCTGGGGCACACGAACGGTTCAGATCTGAGTTTGGAAAATCTTGATGCTGCCAACGTAGGTTTGAAAGCATGGGATAATGATGTTCATAAATTCATAACGGGAATCGAGAAAGAGAAAATATACGACAATTTTGAAAAAGCCGCGGAAAGGGGAATGAGACTTGCAGCCAATCTGATATATGTTCCGGGATTGGTGGACATCGATCAGGTGGAGTCGGTGGCAGAATATCTTTCATCGTTCAACGACATTCCGTTCCATATAATGGGATACATACCCGTCCCGGGTCAGCCGTATCGCAGACCGACGTCCGAAGAAATGAAAGATGCGCAAAAAATTGCCAAAAAATACGTAAAAGATGTGAAATATTCTCATTTGACGCCGGAACAATTGCTTTCGATGGAAATGAAGGATGATCGGTTCGATGTGGAAGTGATCGCGGGACAAGGTTCTCCGAGGATGTTGACGTCCGTCGCCAAAAGCGTCGGATCCGTTTTCTGAAATATTCACCGTTGAGGCAATACATGATACCGCCCTGTCAGAAAGATGCGTGGAATAAATTGTATGAAACACAATCCAGGCCGTGGAAAGGTGTCGCATCAACAATCGATTTCCCCTTTGAGAAAGGCGACAAAATACTGGACATCGGTTGCGGCAACGGAAAGACATCGTATGCGCTGATGGAAGCGGGATATGAGGTCACCGGAATGGACATATCGGAAGCCGCCGTGAACTCATGTAAAAAAATATACGGGGATGTGATGAACGTCATCTGCGCATCCTCCGAATCCGTTCCGCTGGACGATGAGAGTATGGACGGAGTTGTGATGGTGCACATTCTTGAACATTTAACGGAAGACGAGATGAAAGCATCCGTTGCGGAGATGGACAGGATTCTGAAACGAAATGCGAAGATACTCGTCCGCGTGTTCCATAAGGATGATATGCGCTCCGATAAAGGTACAAGAATAGATGAGAGCACCGTTCTCAGAGGGAACGGCATAAGATACCGTTACTTCAATGAAGATGAACTGAAGAACCTGTTCCTCCGTTTCCGTACGATCTCAATGAAACGTATCGATGAGATCACGCGATTTAAAGAAAAAAGGTCGCGCGTGGAAGCAGTATTTGAAAAACCGTAACGTTTTATCTCATGATTGCTTTCACGCTCGCATGAGGATAGCGCAGGTCACCGGATTCCTCGGTTCGGGGAAGACGACGTTCTTGACAAAACTCGCAACGGAGATAATAAAGCGGGGACACAAAGTTGCCATCATAGTCAACGACGTAGGTCACATCAACGTAGACCAGAAAGTAATGAGTTCACACGGATTAACGGTAAAAGAGGTTGCCGGAGGATGCATCTGCTGCGAAGTGCAGGGAACATTTACCACAACGGTCGTGAATTTACATATCGGTCATAAACCGGATGTCATTCTCGTGGAACCGTCGGGTGTCGCAATTCCGTGGGGTTTGAAACAGGCGGTCGCGGATGCGGTGAAGAACAGCGGCCTGAACATCGTTCATTCGCCGATAGTGACGTTTATCGATTGTACCGCGATCGAAGAACACATGGCATTCGTCGGAAGATTGATATCGACGCAGATACGCGAAGCGGACGCGGTCATGATCAATAAGATCGATCTGTGTACGGAAGATGAGATAAACAAATGCATCGACATCATCAAAAAAACAGACGATTCCGCATATATCATGATCGGTTCGGCGGTAACATCCGACGGCGTGAAAGAAATGGCCGATCTGATCCTGAATAAAACGTCAAAGAGATATGACGAAGCCATTGAGAAGGGCCTTTTCAAAGAACAGTACGGAGGATGATGAAATGAAAGATCCCGAACTTGACATGCATCGCTCCATCGACGGACTGGGTAAATTCTCCGTCACGCTGAAGGTTGATACGGAACGTGATATTAATTCAAACGAAATATGCGATCTTTTGTCGAATATGATGATTGATGTGACAAAAGCATGTTTCGACAACGGAGCGGACATGATAGGACATGTGAAATCGTGCGCCCATAACGGAGACGATGAAACAAGGATATGCACCGCAAACTTAACATCATTCAAAACAGGGGTCCGAACGAATGACATGATGTCCGGAACGAAGTTCAGCGGCGGTTACATAATGTTGCACGTGATCGTTCACGGACTGTGGGATCCGCAAGTAAGGGAAATATCGCTTCCGGTGATCGACGGACTGATGTCGGACCGCGGTTTGGAATACAGAGTTCTGAGAGATTTCTTCGAAACGGAAAAACGAGTGAAAGACTAAACCTTAACTGATTTCAGGACATGAATTTTGAGAAACGCAGTTCCGGATTAGATCTGATTGAGAAGCTCTACGAATTCTATTGCGGTCGTGTAGACTTCGGACGCTTCCTCTTCCGGATGAGAGATATCGGAGACCGAAACCGAATATCTGATATCAACGGCGTAAGGAGTAAGTATGGCAGCGTTTTCGAGTATCTTCTCTCGTATGTCAGAAGGCGGAAACATTTTGGAAAGCATCAGAAGGTCATGTGTCTTCGGTGGCACCGTTCCCATATCCGGTAGTTTGGCCTTTATACTTTTTTCCGCGTATTGCTGGGAGTGGAAACACATCGGGCCGTACGGCGCATATTCGTTCATTCTGCACATCTCTTCTCCAAATCCTCTGCGGCTCTTTTTCTGAATGTTTCGACATCTACTTTGGCATCAGGTGACATAAACGACCTCTCCCGTGCTCAGTATCTCGGATATGAACGATGCCTCATTGTCTTTGTTCGCCTCGTATTCTTCCGGCGTGACGGCTATTATGTCCATAGGCAGGAATATATCCAAAAGTTTGAGATGGATCGCCGTTGCCCTGCGGTGATATGAAAGTTCCGTATCCATTACAACGAAGATGTCAAGATCGCTGCCCTTTTCGGCAGTACGGTTTGCAGCGGAGCCGAAAACGACTATCAGATGCGGATTGAAATTACTGACTATCCTTTCAACGACCTTATCGACGATGCCGTAATCGAACGTTTTATCACCACGACTGCACTGTTATCGGATTTAATAACATTTTCTTTTTATCTCAGCATCATCTACGGGGAAAACATGAGATGCCCGAAATGTCAGCATGACAATCCCGACGGTACGTTATTTTGCGAGGAATGCGACCACAGGACGGATCAGATATACAAGAAAAAAACGAAGATACCGCCGCTTTATGCGATCGTTGCCGCTCTTGCACTCGGCGTATCATCTTTGATATTCATTCTGTCGGAGTTTGCGTGGTATGTTCCGATGTCATCGGGTGCGGTCGGAATGCTTCTCGGAAGCTATTCGTTCACCGTGGTAAGACTTTCCGATCGTAAGGACAAAACAACACTCATGATGTTTGCCGCCACGGCCCTGGGGTTGTCGGCCGTGGGCTTTATGATAGGCATCACGGGATTCGAATAAACTTCTTCCCGTAAACATTCGGTGACGGAATGGCAATATATCGGAGCAAGTATATCCTGGAAGGATTGGATTCCATAGGCGATGATATGCTGAAAGACCTTGATCTGGCATATGATATCTGCAGGCGTCTGCATGATACGTCCCGATGTGAGATGTGCGGTAAATGCTGTCATCAGCCGAACATAACGATAATGGATTGTGAAACGAAACGGATCGCCGATCGCGTGAATATGAACGTTGATGAATTCACGAAAGAATATCTTTACCGCGAAGACGGCAGATGGCTTTTCAAAAAAACGGATGCGTGTAAATTCCTCGGCGAAGATAAAAGATGCACCATTTGGCAGGAAAGGCCGGAAATATGCTGTGATTTTCCGTATCTTGTGTCGAAGTTCATGAGCCGTGTTTATCTTTCGATCGTTAATGACATTGATATCGATCTTTCGTATATGGATGATGATTGGCCGTGCACACCGATCATCAGGAATTCGATACACGCTTTGATAAAAGATGCGAGAGAGAAGAGAATCACTCGTTCTCTTTGAAATGATCGGCCATCACTTTGTGATACGTCGTCGGGTTCACAATGTGTCCCGCGCCGGGTATCCGATACGATTTGCATCCTTTGATCAGCGAAGTTATCTCATCACCGACCTCCGGAGGCACCATGATGTCGCTGAGGCCGTGTATGCACAAGGAAGGAACAGATATGCCGGATATGCGTTTCCTGCTGTCATAGGCGTCAAGCGCCCTCATTTGATCCGTGATGCCGTCAATCGATGCGGTATATGGCTGTTTATTTCCGTGCGTGCCTTTTTCCTCTCTTCTGAGAAACACGGATTCCGGGAAGCACATGCCCTGCATGAGCATGGATAAAGTTTCAATGTCCGCACCTTCCCTGACCGCTTTGATCATGGCGTTCATCATATGACTGGAACGTGCCGGACGTTTCATGAATGCGGATATCAATGTCAGCGAGATGACACGTTCGGGATGTCTCAATGATAACTCCTGCGCCATACAGCCGCCCATTGACCAGCCGACTATGTGTGCCCTGTATATCGAAAGGAGATCCATCAATGCGATCACGTCATCCGTCAGATCGTCAACGGTGAATTTTCCGCCGTAAACGGTTTTTCCGGAGCCTCTGTTATCCAGCCTCACAACCTTGTAACGATCGGACAGCAGAGGCACCAGGCCGTCCCAGTATGAGATATCGCCTCCGTAACCGGTTATCAGTATCACGGGAGTTCCGTTACCCGTGACCTCATAATTTATTCTCTGTCCGTTTATTTCAGCTGCAGGCATTCTCCGTGGCGATTATTGAACGCATAAAAAAAGTTACTGTTGAAATGCGCCAATTTCTTATACATCAGTTCATATCATCCTGCGGTATCTATATGTCATCGACAGACAAACTGGGCAAAAGAGTCCGCATGTACAGAGAGAAATTGGGATTGACCGAAGAAGAACTGTCAACCAATTCCGGTATAAGCTTGAATTTAGTGAAAGACATCGAAAGCGGTAAGACGTATCCTCCCATCGGTTCGATAATAAAACTGTCAAGAGCGTTGGGTCAAAGAGTCGGAACGTTCATGGACGATCAGTTCATCAAAGATCCGCTGATAGTAAAGGCCGGCGAGAGAAAGGAAGAGACATCATCGCACAGAGGTGCCGACGGACATTACCATTATTATCCGTTGGGTAAAGGTAAAACGGACAGGCACATGGAGCCTTTGTACATTAAAATAGAGGAAGACGGTAAAGAAGATCTTTCGTCACACGAGGGCGAGGAATTCATCATCGTTATGTCCGGAAATGTCAAACTGATATACGGAAAGGATGTGTACACGCTGAGTGCCGGCGATACTTTGTATTATAATTCGCTGGTACCGCACCATCTCGGTTCCGTCAACGGTCCGGCGGAGATATTCGCGGTGATCTATGTTCCGGTGTGAGACAGATGAAGCGGAAAGATATCACGACCGAAGAGACGCTCGGGGAACTTCTCGAAAAACGGGCAAAGGAATTCCCCGATGTTGATGCCGTTGTCTACGTTGACAGAGACTACAGGATGACATGGAAACAATTCAATGAATCCGTGGACGACATCGCAAAAGGTCTGATGGCGTTGGGCGTCAAAAAAGGAGATAAGCTGGCAATATGGGCCACGAACGTTCCGCATTGGACATCCGTGCAATTCGCAACGGCGAAGATCGGCGCCATATTGTTGACGATAAACACAAATTACAAGACTGCGGAGATAGACTATATTCTCCGCCAATCCGAGACGGAGCATCTGATGCTCATCGACGGTTACCGCGACACGGATTACGTGGGAACGATATACGAGCTGATACCGGAACTCAAAACACAGCCGAGAGAGAAATTCCGTTCGGAAAAGTATCCGAATCTCAAGAATGTGATATTCCTCGGCCCGCAGAAACATCGCGGAATGTATTCGATGACGGAGATAATGTCACTTTCATGTCAGACGACGGATGAGGAATTCAGGAAACGGAAGGAAGACATCAGTTGCCATGATGTGGTCAACATGCAGTATACCTCGGGAACAACCGGCTTCCCGAAGGGTGTGATGCTTACGCATTTCAACATAGCCAACGACGGATTTTGGATAGGAGAAAATATGAATTATTCTGAAAAGGATCGGATATGTCTTCCCGTTCCTCTGTTCCATTGTTTCGGTTGCGTTCTTGGCGTTATGGCGTCAGTCAACCACGGGTCAACGATGGTCATTTTGGAACAATATGATCCCGTCGTTGCAATGACGGCGATAGAACAGGAACGCTGTACATCGGTTTACGGCGTTCCGACGATGTTCATCGCCATGCTGGATCATAAGCTTTTCAATAAATTTGATTTCGGTTCGTTGAGAACGGGCATAATGGCAGGTTCGCCGTGTCCGATAAAGACGATGAATGACGTTGTTGATAAGATGAATGCCAAAGAATTGACGATAGTCTACGGATTGACGGAATCATCTCCGGGAATGACACAGACAAGATACGACGAACCGAGTCTCGAACGAAAATGTTCGACCGTCGGTGTTGCTCTGCAGGGCGTTGAAGTTGAGATCATAGATCCGGAAACGGGGAACATTTGTCCTCCCGGCACCGCGGGAGAATTCTGTTGCCGCGGATACAACGTCATGAAAGGATATTACAACATGCCGGAAGAGACCGCAAAAGCGATCGACAAGAACGGCTGGTTACATTCCGGCGATATCGGAATAAAGGATGAGGGCGGATATTTCTCCGTTACCGGCAGGATAAAAGATATGATAATACGCGGAGGCGAGAACATATATCCGAAGGAAGTGGAAGATTTCCTTTACAACATGCCCGGCGTACGTGACGTTCAGGTCGTGGGAGTTCCGAGCCAAAAATACGGTGAACAACCGGCGGCATTCATAATATTGAAAGATGGTGCCTCAATAATGCCCGAAGACGTGCAAGATTTCTGCAGAGGGAAGATAGCATGGTATAAAACTCCGAAATACGTTGCGTTCCTCAAGGAATTTCCGCTTACCGCAAGCGGAAAGATAATGAAATACAAACTCAGAGATATGTCGGCCGAGATGTGGCCGGATGCATAAGGTGATGAAATGAAAGTAGTAGCATTCAACGGAAGTCCGAAATCGAACGGCAATACGGCGCAGATGCTGAAGCTTGTGCTCTCCGACATGGAGAAAGCAGGAATAGAAACAGAATTCGTACAGATCGGAGGAGAACTCATCCACGGATGCAAAGCGTGCGGCGCATGCAGACAGAATAAGGATCTGAAGTGCGCGATCACGACTGACGGGATGAATGAATGGATCATGAAGATGAAGGAGGCCGACGGCATTCTGATCGGTTCACCGACATATTTCGCCGCCCTCACTCCGGAGACGAAAGCACTCATAGACCGTTGCGGATACGTAAGCAGATCGAACGGTAATTTCCTGAAAAGGAAAGTGGGTGCGGCGGTCGTTGCCGCAAGACGTGCGGGTGCCGTTCACGTGTTTGACAGCATCAATCACTTCTTCACGATATTGGAGATGATAATCCCCGGTTCGTCTTATTGGAATCTCAGCCTTTCATTGGCTCCCGGCGATTTTGAGAAGGATCCGGAAGGCAATGCGACGATGCATACGCTTGCAGAGAACATGGCATGGCTGATGAAGAAGTTGGAGTGATACAATGTCGGCGGTGAAAAAGATCCTGTTCGTGGTGATGGACGGCTTGGGCGACAGAGGGTGCAAAGCTCTCGGAGGAATGACTCCTTTGCAGGCAACATCAACGCCGAATCTGGATTGGTTCACCGAGAACGGCGGTTCGGGAGTGATGGATATAATCGCTCCCGGAGTGAGACCGGGGAGCGACACTGCGCATTTATCTCTGCTGGGCCACGATCCGTATGAAGTGTACACCGGCCGCGGGCCTTTCGAGGCCGCCGGCATCGGTATGTCCGTTAAACAGGGAGATGTTGCGTTCAGATGCAATTTCTCGACCGTCAATGAAAACTATGAAGTAACGGACAGAAGGGCCGGGCGCATCAAAGCTCCGGAGACCGCGGAATTGGTGAAATCGATCAACGGCATGAAGATCAAAGGCGTAGAGATATTCGTGAAGGAGGGCACGGAACACAGGGCCGCTTTGCTGTTAAGAGGAAAAGGACTGGTTCCGAACATAACGGATGCGGACTCGCACAACCTGGGTCCGGTCGCGGCATCCGAGGGCAAAGGCAAGAAAGGAGAATTCACCGCTTCGATTATAAACGAATTCGTACGCAGGTCGCACGAGATGATGAAAGACCATCCCGTGAACCTTGAAAGAAGGAAAAAAGGATTGCCGGAGGCGAACATACTTCTGCCGAGAGGAGCGGGTTCATTCCCGAAGATAAGATCATTCGGTGAAAAGAACGGAATGACGGGAGCGTGCGTGGCGGGTGTCGGCATGATCAAAGGGATTTGCGGCATATGCGGATTGGATGTGATCGATCTTCCGAAGGAATGCACCGGCGGCCTCGACACGGATATGATAAGAAAGGCGGATGTTGCACTGGATGCATTGCAAAAATATGATTTCGTGCTGATGAACATAAAAGCACCGGATATTTCGGGCCATGACCGCGCGGCAGAGCAAAAATGCGAAGTTATCAAAAGACTGGACGAAATGGCAGGCCATCTGAAAGATAATATGCCCTCGGATCTGGTGATCGTGTTCACGGCGGATCACTGTACACCGTCGGAAGTGGGCGATCATAGCGGAGATCCCGTTCCGGTGACAATATACACGGAAACAATGCTGAAAGACGAAGCAACAAAATTCAGTGAATCGGGCTGCGCGAAAGGAAGCATCGGACGCATAAGAGGATATGATCTGCTTCCGATATGTATCGACCTTGCTAACCGTTCGGAAAAATTCGGCGCATGAGAGGATATTTTGTATTGTTTCAGTCGGTTGATGTGTATCTTTTATAATCCGTCCGCCGTTAACTGATACATGTTCGCCGATGCCTGTGAAAAAGCCATGAAATTCACGAGACCCGTCATAATGTCCACGAGACAATATGACGGGAATGTCCATTGCTCATGCGGTGCATTCATCGTTCTGAATGACGAAGGATGGATATTGACGGCGGGGCACATCTTCGATTCGTTCATGGCGTATCAGGAACACAGCAAGAAAATAAAGGAAATGGAAGAGCAGAATAAGAGGGGGTCCGAAAGGCGCAGTCCGATGATCAAGATAGAGCCTAAATGGATCACCAACCACTCATTCTGGTGGGGATGGGACGGAGTCAGGTTGAACGATGTGTTCGTCGACAGGAAATTGGATGTTGCAGTCGGCAGACTTGAACCTTTTGACAAAAAGTGGATAACCGAATATCCC
>Ga0123353_10010066_pt1 | contig 13139 bp, 7 predicted proteins | sample TergutLab28metaG_3_FD_92763 | JGI IMG/M metagenome (GOLD analysis project Ga0123353, IMG submission 92763) | Labiotermes labralis P3 segment gut microbial communities from Petit-Saut dam, French Guiana - Lab288 P3 | ecosystem: Host-associated > Arthropoda: Insects > Digestive system > Gut ...
AGGCTGCGGTTACAGTTTTTAGTACTCCTGATGATGGGTGCTGTGACACCCGAAACATGTAGAGTGACTTTGCAGTAAATAAATATCTGCATACTGTTGAATCTGGTTGGATTTTTTTTAACACTGCTTAGACTGTTACATAAACAGCCAAAATAACAGATAGTGGTGAGCAGACATCTCAGATAAATACACGAAGTGCTGTTGCGTGGCGTCAAAGTTACGGTATGATGTGCGGTCAGAACAACAAGGCTAATCGGACCCAAATTCTTTTCGGATGCAATAAATTCGGAACGATGCAGGGAATAAATTCTCGCGTCACATTTTGAAATTTAAGTGATGAGAGCGAATAGGCTACGTATTCGTCCAACAAGATGGAACAACTGCCCTTGCAGCAAACAATTCAGTGACCGCCTTATGTAAAATTTCTAGGGACTGAATTATTAGTCTTCCATTGTAGTATGCTAGTGAATCTAATTTCTGTTTCGGGATGTTTGAAGGACAGAATTTATGACTACAATGCTGGCGTAGAACATGGCGCTAAAGATATTATCTGGGGTGTATTATCGGCAGTTGCTAGACACGAACTTCAAACAGTTTTTATTAGTGTGTTCACCAGGTGTCGAGCTTGTCAGAGAGCTGCAGGAGGCCATTTCCAACACCAGCTGTAACATGCAGCAATTTGTACTATTTTCGTGTAGTAAGGCTTGTTAATGTTGATTCTTTGACGGGGATCCGCGTTGAGTTGGGCGCTTCGTACAATATACTTTACGATAAGTTTAACATAAACAGATCTGTTGTAGTAAATTAGCAATTTTTTTTTAATCACCACCTAATTGCTCCCGATGTTTCGCGATCCGGCCCCGTAGGAGCATCACTTTGTGTTAATCTAAATGTCAGTCCAGATCTTAGGTCACGTGTCATTTTTCCGAATATAAACTCTAATTTTTATGTTGACATTGATGCTACTTACTAAGTACTTAGATGTAAGCACCTGATTTGGTACCAATGGCAGGAAGCAAGCAACTCGAATGTACAGAGTTGTAGCAGATATGGGCTGTAGGTAACCAGCTTGAAGTTACATGACGTATACAGAATCGAGAAGCCCTGTTTGTTTCATCCACTTATCCATTTCTTCTTCGGACGTTGAGCCTTCTGTGAGTAGTAGTATTGCAGTCTGTTTGAACGTAGACAAGTAGACTTCGTAATACTGTAATTTGCACTCTGCTGGTTCATACTACGCTGCCAAAGAGGTAGATCTAACTTACAGCTGTGCCTCGCAGAAAGCAGCCTGATAATCGTAGCGATTCCAAACCTATTAATTCCAACGTTCTTCGAATCGTTGAACCCACTAGCACTGCCACTTCCTTCTTTGTACCACGACAGTGTGTAACTTGTTGAGATGTTCTTCGTAGGCCAGGGATGGACAAAATTTATATAAAAGAATAAGCATAGAAGTTGCATTTCGATGGGGCAGAATGAGGGAAATGCCTCAATTTAATTATTTGTAACAAGCAGAAGACAGAAGCATTACACTAGTGTGCATAAGGATACCAGTGCAAATGAAGTTAGTGCGACACGTGGTGTTGGTTGTGATTGCTGACAAACGTCCTAGTATGTAGAAGCTGCGATGCGCAGAGCTACTCCAGAGTTTTGTTTCCCATACCCTAATTTCGGGTTTTTCGGGTTTGTTACTCTTCATAAGACGAATCAAGTTTCCACATAAGCGTTTGTGTACGTGGATGCAAATATTAGACCTTCCTTCCAAAGCCCTGTAAGTTATGAACACCTCACTTAGTTCTATGTGACTGTGCAAGTCTTTTGGCTCCTTATGTCGATTATCCGGTGCCGTTTCGACGGTAAGGTGAAAGGAGAAGGTCACGGGTCAATGGTACGTTCTACTTTTCGGAACTCTTGCAATCCGTGATGGAATTCAGAGTGAAGCTTATGAAGGGCATCACTGTTCGTATGTACTGTTCGCACCAGAACATGATTTGTATAAAAGTTATTATCCACATACGTTGCTTGAGATTTATTTGTAAGAAGCCGAAACAAATTGTTTATATTACAGGAAAAAACCCCGAAATAGCTGAGTTCAAGGGGAAAGTTCTCTGGCTCTAATTTACCCATCCCTGACGTGGAGTGACCTGATAATTTGGCTCATTTATTAATCAGCGGGCTTCGTAACAAGTACTTCTGCCGGTCAGCCATGGATGCCCAAAGTGTAGGCTATTTTGCAGCACTCAGTGGAATAGCGTTGTTTGATATATGGAAGGTCCTGCGCCCCATACATGTTTTCAGGTCTCCACGGAAATTTAAAATGTGTCAGTTGTTGATTGGTAAATGTTACTACATTATTTATTTTCTTTCTTTTTTCTTTCTGTCTTTCTTAGTATGACGTCTTTGCTTATTCATTGATCACACTCAGTGACACAAAAACACAAACACACACTCGGTAGTACTTCTCTGGACGAGGGTCAACAACACACATCACTTACAACAAACATCCGTTCCCCCGGCGGAATTCGACAATCCCAGCAAGCGAGCGGCCGCAGACCCACGCCTTAGCTTGCGCGGCCACTGGAATCTGCGGACCAATACACAAGAGTGATAATGCGATGCGTAATTTGGGGAATCTTTTCGGTTTTGCTTGTTTGCTGGACACACGTTTCAATTAGACTTCCATAAATTTTCATAAGAGATATTTCTTTTACATTGAAATCACTCACTAACTTTTGTGTAAAGGAAAAGAGGGATAAAGAAACAGAAAAATTGGAAATAAAGAAATAATGAGGAGCGGAAGAAGGCGATTCAGACAAGCTGATATTGAGTGGAAGCGAATAAAGAAACAACCAAAATAAGTGAAATAATATGGTAATGGTTCCTTTTACACTGGAAGACAGAAGCATTACTACTGATGAACCAGAAATATCCCAGTGACCAAAAGAACGTTAAACTACTTTTTATAGATAAAACTGGGACTGGCAGTTGTCTTGGAAAGTGGGCTGATAAGGAAAGCAGCGCATTTATTTAGTGCGATGTGTGCATATGTTTTGGGATGGGTTGGGCAGGGATTTTCTTACTAATCTACAGAATCCCTATCAGGTGCTGTCCTTCATATCCAAATACAGCTTGCTGAGATTGTTATGATTTTGACTGTTGAATTAATGATGCTGTCCGTATCTACGACACTATAGCGTTGATGGTAGGTTGACTGGTGAATGGTGAACAGCAGGGGATTTGGAGGGAAGCGCTCGTGACCAGGTCTACAAGTATTCTACCTCAGGGAACGCTGCTCTTCGGGCAGTGTAAGGAAATCTAACAATAAGAACAGAGTAAATTGCCATGAAAGCAGATTCTTTGCTTATCGCTTTCTTCATATATTATTTAATTTCATTCTTAATTGGCATTGAAAAATGACTAAATTTTGTATAATATAAACTGTATATACATAGGATTATGGAGACCAACACACAAATATGAAAAGGCATTGGACGGTCTTTAAAATTTTTGTGGTTCTCTTTTGGTTATAACGGAGCTTTTGGTTATAACGGAGAGTTCATGTGCTGCTACACGCTGTTAGATGCCACTATGCTGCTGATGCAAGCGCTGAAGTTGACCACACATTTCATCTACAAAAAAACTGTATTCCCGTACATTTGTGTTACTGCTTTAATCTTCGTAGCACCACTAGATATCATAATATGCAAATACATATGTAGCATAATCATAATCATTATAATCGTGGCCTTCGTAACCGGTCAAGGTTCTTTCTTTCAAGAAATGGAACAGTTCCTTCCCATTTTGCGTCGCATATGCCTGCATGTTTGTCCGTCGGTGTCTGATAGAGCCGCTTCTGTTATGTCATTTTCATGCGTTCTTTGCAAATATTATAGGTATGGTTCCTGTAATATTGTCACTACATTTATGATCCGTCATTCTGAATCCTACGGTCGGTTTGAGAAAGCCCATTTCTCCCGCCGTTAGCTTGCAGTATTGGAGTAATTTGAAACACTGGTGTGGCTCTTACAGGGCAGAATTTTTGTTGGCCTTGTTTTGATTTTGCGTTAGTTGTGTACGTTTCGTGGCATTAAAACCGTCTCTCTTGTAACCTGTAACGGGGTCTGAACAATTGAAGGTTTTTGTCTATTGGAAATACCATAACTAAAACTTCTCAAATAGCACCAATATTTGTGTACGGACGGTTGACGGAGGGCGTTATTTTCGTTGTATGTGGAAGAAATAGGTACAGTACAATTGAATGCAGATGACTTGCGTGTATATACCCAGCTTCATACTTGCTGACATATGAATCGCTGTTCGGACTTGTTAGAGGAAAGTCGCTGTTTTGGGTGGGCCGGAATAGCGTAGTCGGCATAACGACGCGCTACGGGGATCGAATCCCTGTGTGGGCGAGGTTTTCCGCACCCGCCCAGACTGGCCCTGGGGCCCACCCAGCTTCCTATATAATAGGTACCGGGTCTTTTTCCCGGGAGTAAAGTAGCCGGAGCCTGGCGTTAACCTCCCACTTCCATCTAGCGCCGACGTTAAAGAAAGAGTAGAGCGATAGCTCTACACTCCGTCTGAGCCTTCACGGCTTGTTCTAGGGTGAACTTTACTGCTTTATGTCAATGTTTTGGTTGGTCAGTTTCAGAAGGGCCAAACATTGCGCCACTTTGTACACCCCTACGTCTGGCAGAGCAGTGGAGTCGAGACCAACTCGAGGGTAAACAGTAACGAACCTAAACAAGGAAGAAATGCGAGTGCTTATATGCTGACATCATCAGGTCCATTGCAACATGTGAAACGAACATTTATGTAAACCATTTTTTTTCGGCGAATTCTTTGTCAGTTCCTTCAAACTATTCAGCTCGTTTACGAAGTGCCCCGTGTTTGGATTATCTGGCGCCCGCCATTGAACAGGGCAATAGACAGACTGCTCATTGAGAGGCTGTTTTGCGATACGTTATCAACTGCTGTGGTACCCATTGTTTCATGAGATAGGTAGGTTGGCTGTTAATGGACGGAACGGGATGTGTTAGTAGTTGTGTACTGCAAACCCTACCTGAATTTGCTGTGTGATTAAATCGGTGTGAGTTCCGGTAAAAGTATAGCGTTTGTTAGGCATTTGGTATGCATGGGGGAGAAAAATTGTGCATAAAACTTTGGTATGAAAACCTCGTGTACAGAGATCACTTGAGAAAGCAGAGAAATGGGTGGGATGGCTATAGAGTTTTGTGGACAGAGACGGTGATGTGAATTTCATGGGGCCCAATTGTATGATTTATTTTTATTTTGAAACGGGTCGGTTCAATGCCAGCACAGCACGTCACATGAGACGTGACAAAAATATTCTGTATTTGTTGTAGGGACGACTTCTATGGCCATTCATATTTATTAGTATTATTATTAGTTATAGCCTTTATACAGGCTGTTTGCATTATATATCTGGAAGAAACCACGTATCCAGGGTATAAAATTTTACAACTTTTCTGTGGTTTAAGTATTTGGTACGTGTGATGTTACTTCCCATGATAGTGTTTTGTACTTTTACATTACTACGTTTCTGAGTTATTATTATTATTATGTTATTATTGTTACTAATATCAGGCCCTTTTTCCTGGTGATTATCCTCTTGAACCTGTGGTGTACCCCACAATTGAGACTTCAAGTTTCAAATTATAGCACATTCCCTGCTATGTCTGATGTGCCCAGTATAGCTGTTTTTTGCAAAGTATATTGTGTGCTTCCCTCTTTCATTTTCAATTACTTTTTTAGCTCATTAGTGACAATTCCTATGGCCCCAGTGATTACTGGTGCATGAAAGAATTTCACGTTCCACGTTCGTTGAATTTCTACACTTAAATGTTTGTTTGAGTTTCTATTACACTTTCTTTTGTATTGCGGTCCTATCCGATGGTATTGCTGCATTTATCAGTAAGAAATTATTATTATCATTATCATCATCATCATCATCGCCATCATTGTCGAGGTAACCAGTTATGACGGTGGTTCGGATTGTGCTGAAATTTGGCATAAGCGAAGTGTGTGTTTATTTCGCCACTTAGCTCAGAGCACGACAAAGAACAGTAAGGGCATAGCTATTTGGTGAGTGAGGAGCCGACACTTATCGGCCTGCACTCGGATTAGTATGCGCGCAGACACACAAAGTGCCGCGTTTATTTTAATACCTCAAAATTAGGGCGGTGGCAAAACTGCCTAAGGAAGCTGTGGTTCAAACGTTATTCAGTATATTTTTTACTTTTTGTTTGTTTGTTTGTTTGTTTAATCATGAGGCTACTTTCCTTCTCGAAAAGGAATATTATGAGGCTTTTGAGGCCACTGTGCTGTGTGTGCACATATGTCTCGGTGTCCCACATATCAGAATTTTTGAATCACTTGATTCATATTTACGAAGACTGGCGCGACCAGTACGCCATTGGAGGTCACCTCAATTTCACCATCACTTTATGATCCCGCAATGTCGTATGCTGATTGATCTTGGGAAAATAATGAAATTGTGTGGGGAAATATTTTGAAGTATAAAACAGTATGACGGCTTCCATTGGTCGGATTTCCATGAAATTTGTATTTGGGATTTTTATTACAATCTGCCGAGAAAATTCAACGTCGGTTAAAACCACAAGAGGCAGGCAGTTTACATTAGGACTTAAACATACTTATGACATCTCGCTGAATGCTTCTTGCGTGTAGAAAAGATTTAGGTAAAAGCTGTGGAGAAAATAAAACTACAGTTTTACGTCAAGTATATTTTCTCCGGAAAAAATCGTGCTATTTACGAGGTACTTGTTGCATTCCACCGGTTGAAATTTTCAGGTTAAGATGCATTTCTGATGAAGCGTAATTACTTCAAAATTATATAGTTATAATGTTTAATATTTATGTGTACTTGATTATAATTACATAATAATATGGCGTCACAGATCGCAGACTGACATTTTTTGTATTATGGTGTAACAACCAAATATGTAGATGTCGTGTGGTGACGTCACTTTCTCATGCAGTTATTGATATTTTTCTTGCCGTTGTCTTGATGAATATTTAAGAAAATTACATTTACTGTCATAATACTTCAAGTTTGTTGCTTGTGTTTAGCAATATGAAATTGGTGTGTGGACAGAGTATGAATTTGCCTATAAATTGTGTACGTAATATTGTTTGTAAGTCTGAAATTACAAAACATTTAGTCGGGCTGCAATTTTGTCGTTATGTATCACCGATAAATTCAGCAAAACAAAATCAACATAAACATACCGGTTTTTTTTCGAAGAAATTTGGCAACATACCCCAGTAATAGTAACAGCATTCTATAATAGGAGCCTATATACAAAATGCGAGCAGCAACATTTGAGACCACAGGGGACCGTCTGAAAAGAGTCCAGGATGCTAAAATAAGAAAGACGATTAATGCTACGTTATACACACTTTTCCTGTCCTGACAGCTTCCGGTACGTTAGCGATAAATAATGAATTGTTGGATCTAGGCAGGTGAAATTTGGTATTGGAACATGAATATGCCTGCCCATTGTGTCTGAAACGTTGTTTGTAAGCCAACATTAACCAATATGGCAGTAAAGCGTAACGATATATATATACACTGATGGTTGCCAAGGGATACAGATTTTGCCTTGAGCGTGGTTGGGGACCCCTGACTTCTTGGAAAACTTGAGTATGAAAGATGCAGTTCCTACCAAAAACATAAGTCTCTATCACCATTGGTCGCCAGTTGTTAGTTATTCAGTTTATTAGAAGCATGGAGACGAATTTATGCGCATCTCTGAAAATGGTTTCTCGCGTAGTAGAATCAACAGGTCCTCTGAAGACACGACTGCACCTCAGTCCAATGTGTTTTGAATTGCAGTACATCGATTACTGGTCATAAACATCTAACGGCTTGACTTACTTCTCCGAAACTGCTACCAAGGGCAAAGTCGTACTTCTGAGTAACATACATTAATCAGTTTTCACAAAAATTAAATTGTAATAGATATAGAGACGATAACATGAAGAAGACGTAAACAGCTACTGCATGACCTGAAGGAAAAGTGAAGATTTGAGATTGAATTTGAAAGAGGAAGCAGTACGTCGCACTCGGCGGAGAACTGGCTGTAGAAGAAGCTATGGACCTGTCTCAAGACAGACAACAAATAAAGGGGGTTTTACTCATAGTGTAAGAAAGTAGGCTTTATGAGTTCTGCTTGGAACTCATGGTTCCTTTTCTTTATTTGTTCTTTTCCTTCCGCGTTGTATCTTGTTCTCGCGTTCATCACTCCTCTTATCTACTTTGTGTTTTACTGTCTCTTTCCTTACATTACTTCTTGTTTTCTTTCCCGCAAGTTCCCAGAAACTAATGGCAACTATACAATACCGAAGACGTTATACTGTTTCAGCAACTGTGGGTTACTCACCACCGACATCATAACAACAACAATGCTCTTAATAATTCCCTCCCTTCCTCTGATGTAGCCCGGTTATCAAACGGCCGGTTAACAAGGTTTAAGTGGCTAAATGGCGGATGAACTAGCTGGAGGTAGGACTCGCCCCGTCGGACACAGAGGCGCCAACACCACATGTCTATGTTCCCGCCTTTGCGTTCACAAGTGGCATATGACACAGGTAGCTGACATAATCACAAGCCATTTTCTCCTTCAGCCTTTTGTGTGAAGCTGCTCGTATCGTGCGACCCAATTCCTGGTGTCTCGTGGAATCGAGTAAGTGGCTCGAGCTGGTTTGCGTCTTGTTTTTAAGCCGAAGGTAACCAGTTTGTGACACGAATAACCCAGCCTTTCCGATGAACTGGTTAAATCATCTCTGGTTGAAATTAATAACAAGACATGCAGTGTACGTATAACGTAGCACTGTTGCGTATTTCCCTACCAATTGTTGCCGCGTAATAGCAATTAGTATTACACATTCTGAGTGTGTGTCTGCAGCCTTAGTTATCCAGTATGCAATGTCCATGCGCCGTATTATATTGCCATCGGTGGTCCGTCTGGTTATACCGCATTTTCCCACATTATCTCATTAACGGCATGATTTTCGGGAAAATGGTATTGAACATAAAATGCGTGTTTTGATTTTCTCTAAACTTTTGTCTGAAACATTTCTCATCCTGGGAAGAACTCATCGTTGTATCATATATGTACATACGTGTACGTCTTCATGTAAAGCGTATGTTGTTCGTGTCATATTTTAATTAAACTTGCATTTTCTTCACAAATGTTCGAAAAATACTAAAATATCCATTTAGTGGAAATCCGTCCAGTGAGTTTTTCCATGCGGACGGATGGACGGACGGACATATATGACCTAGGTAATAGTCGCTTTTCGCAGTTTTGCCTACGCGCTTGACAAAAGAGTCCTGACCTGAAATAAGAAAATTAACGAAAAAAAATTAGAATACGTTTGTATTAAGAATGTAACCTTCCATGGCATCATTTAATGTAATAACTTTGGGCTTTCTTCTTTATGTGGTCTTAGATATGTCAATCTTCACATATCAGCACATTCAAATAGAACACTTCAACGTCGGACGGTTCGTGCGGTTGTATCGACAAATGAAAAAATTGTGTGTGTGTGTGGTCGTATATTCTTCATACTTCGTACGTCTCTGCATCCGCCGATTTATCCTAATACACTTGAATTGCATGATATCACCTTCAATGACGAGTGAGGTCAGATCATTACTTGTATATTTTTGTATTTTCAAATTAAATGTCAGAACAGAAGCTTCAAAATTTGCAACTGTTATGTGTGCCCATATTCCACTCAATTTCCTGTTAGCACATCTTCCGCAAGTGCATGTTTTCTCTCACTGCGCACTAGCATATCTCGCATGTTACGACTGCACCACTGTCCTTTAGCACTGCTTCCAGTCACCAAGTTTTTCTGCAGTATGTCCACAGTATTGAACGCTGCAGATTCCAGAGAACGTGTAACTGTCTTCGTTTTCACATTCGTAGCACTCTGTCTCTGAGTCTGAAAAATTGGTTATGGTATTTTTTTCCAAATTTTTTTTGGCACTGCTGCCGTGAGTGGAATCGTCACATGTTGCAATTCTGTAGTCTTATTTTGCTTCATCCTCTCTTCATTGTCTATATTCTCAACAAAGGTGAGCGAAGTTACAATTTTTTTTCCCCTGGATGGATTATTTCTTTCGTTTGTGAGGAACTGTCAGTAGGTCTTAAAATGGCATCGGTCTTGATTACAATGGTGACTTTTCTTCTGTTATTTTTGGTGAGCTATCCACAGACTACTTTATTACTGCTGGTAAGAGATTACGGAACTGCATGGCGTGGGCAAATGTGATGCTTGGAAAGATAGCAGATACATTTCTGGAACTGCAGATGGTTGAGAGTGCTGGACAGAAGAAGGAGTTTGAATTATTATGGAGAGAGATGGTAGAAGTTCATGTTCTGATACAGCCTTGTTGAAAGGACAGGGAGGAAACCCACTTTCTGTAATTTTCGGTTGTACAGCGTTCAGCCATGTCGACTTGAGATGTTTTCGAAGCGTGTAAATACGTCCTTAATATTTTGACAAGAATGTCGGGTCATTTAATACGCGTCTTGCGATAGCTGAATTCTCCTTATCGCGCCATATTGATCGTGTTTTTTCTAAAGGATATCTTTTCTTTCAGTATGTAAAGAAAAGTAAATTATATTGACCATCAGTGAGACTACAGATAATTAACACAAATATGTGAAATAATACGTGGGCTATGGTACCACACTTACTGCACTTGAATCTGACAGTAGTAACTCCACAGCTCAAATGTATATTTACGGCACAGCTGATTATGCCCATATCTGAACATGGAACTGTCTGAACAGTGGCTTAGAGTGACTACTGGTAACTACAGTTACGAGGATTGCCGATTTCGCCTGCTCTGTCATGATGTGGTTTTGTAAGCACTGAGCATAAGATTTGCAGTGTAGACTATGTATCAATCATTGGACGATGAGAAACGTGCGTCTAATTTTCATCGGAAATCCGAATGGGAAGAGGAGACCAGAAGGGACCTAGGGTAGAAGGAAGGAGAATTTTAAAATTGATCTTGCCGAAATAGTGTGTGCGAGTATGGAATTTGTTCATTTGGCTCAAGGTTGGTACAGTGGTTGGCTGTTGTAAACACGGTAATTAATCTTCGGGCTTCACGGAACGCGAGGACTTCCATAACGAGTTGGGCGACTGTGAGTTTCTCAAGAAGAACTTTGTTGCATGGAGTTAGTCGGATGTAAATGTTAATATGAGCGGAAATGCTGATCTCTTCGCCCTCTTACCAGCTAGGAAACTACGTTACAAGTTCCGAAATCATGTGGCGTGTTCGTTGTAGGTATTGGCTGATATGCTTTATAAGTTATTGCGTGTAATTAATATATCTACTTCTTTATCTGTCGCTGAACGTGAAGTCTCGCCTGTTTCTACCCAGCGTTACTAATGAAACGGTGGTTCCTTTAACATTCTGTAGTCCCCTTGCATGGAGGATCCGGCCCTGCCAGATGTGTACCTGCACTAGACGTGAGTTGTGTGCCCACACGGGATTCGAAAGCATGATTCCATTACTCTAGTTGTCCGGAGACGCTATATATATGCTTTAATTCGAATGTCGGCTAGAAAATAAGTTTGCCTTGCTTGGACATATTTTGTATTAACTGAAGAATAACAACCAACTAAATGCTACTTATTATTTTACTGTACTTCTTATAGGCTCAACATGTTTCGGGCACTACTATGCCCATCATCAGGAGCTCGCGACTATAATGTTGATTACCACATTGGTCATTTCGTTCTTGGTGTGCTGTAGGTTGGAGGTTAGGTGCGGGTAGGCTGGAATAGTGTCCGGGCTGCAGGCACCTAACCTCCAACCTACAGCAAACCAAGAACGAAACGATCAATGTTGTAATCAACATTATAGTCGCGAGCTCCTGATGATGGGCATAGTAGAGCCTGAAACATGTTGAGCCTATAAGTAGTACAGTAAAATAATAAGTAGCATCTAGTTGATTGTTATTCTTCAGTTATCACAAGGATGCACGGTCCAGCAAACATAAAATATTTTGTACTCCAGCCTAACTGCACCTAACCTCCAACCTACAGCAAACCAAGAACGAAACGACCAATGTGGTAAACAACATTATAGTCGCGAGCTCCTGATGATGGGCATAGTAGTGCCCGGAAAAATGCTGAGCCAATAATAAGTACAATAAAATAAAAAGTGGCATCTAGTTGGTTTTTATTCTTCATCTGTCTGAGAGACTGTTTCTCTGGAGTGGTCAGATTAGTTGCATTATTACAGAGAAATTTCTTAGCCATCTGTCCCTACTGAATAAGCAGAATATTTATAGCTACATGATGAGTCAGAGGAAATGGACTTGTTGGCTCCACTGGTGGTCAGAGATACAAATTTGTCAGTTTATTTCGTGGAATAATGTGCTTAATTGTTATACGTATGTTGTATCGTAGTGTCTCGAATATACAAGAAGGCACTTAGGCTCTACGTAAGTCGTGGTTCTTTAACGCCGTACACTTTTTCTGGGAGTTACCTGGTTCGATTTCCGACCGGGCTACTAAATTTACTGACTGAGATTTTTCACAATTTTGCCTCTTGCTTTACGAATGATCTCAAATATAGGGTGATTCTGTCGCTAGAGGCCCCAAACTATTGTCTATGTATACAGTCGAACAGCGCGGGTTTCTTGTTCGTAAATACTGGCAAACAGGTTCATTTATAGCAAGCCAGACGGCATTTCGAACGGAATTTGTGAAAGACGTGCACCATCGAAGTGTTGCATCCAGAAATTGGTTAAAAAGTTAGAGACAAGGGGAAGCCGATCTAACGCCTGCCGACTTCTTTCTTTGGGGCCTATTGAAGGGCAAAGTGCACAAAAATACACCCCGCACAATCGAACAACTCAAAGACGCTATACGCCGAGCGATTCAAGCCTTCAACGTCGACACTTTGGGAAAAGTATTCCAGAATTTGGAGAAAAACATTAAAGTGTGCTTGGATGTGAAAGGAGACCAGTTTCAGCATCGATTATGAGCAGGTCCTGTTTTGCATCGTTCCCGGTATGTGTATATAAATTTTCAAGTCATTATCTCAATAACATAATTTTTTA
>Ga0123353_10010067_pt1 | contig 13139 bp, 10 predicted proteins | sample TergutLab28metaG_3_FD_92763 | JGI IMG/M metagenome (GOLD analysis project Ga0123353, IMG submission 92763) | Labiotermes labralis P3 segment gut microbial communities from Petit-Saut dam, French Guiana - Lab288 P3 | ecosystem: Host-associated > Arthropoda: Insects > Digestive system > Gut ...
AGCACAGACACTGTTTCGTCTGCGGCAAGACGCATACGGGCGACGGAAGATTTTGCAGCGAAGCATGCAAGGATGTCAAGAGAGCGGACCTGAAGAAAAAGAAGCGCCAACTGTGGGTGATAATGGGTCTCGCCGTTGCGATGATGATCTTCGCAATTTTCAGTGTAATGTGATAATATGAAAGCAATACTGGGCGGAACGTTCAATGTGCTGCACGAAGGTCATAAGGCTCTTATCAGAAGGGCCTTTGAACTTTCGGACGACGTCATCATAGGATTAACTACTGACGAATTTGCGTCACAGACCAGAAGGAGAATAAATCCGTACTATCTGAGAATGAAAGGGCTTATCCTTTTCGTTGAAAGCATGATGAAACATGCCGAGATCGTTCCGATATCGGACGAATTCGGTGCAGCAACGACCATGGAGAGAGGTCACCTCATTGTTTCAAAGGAAACAGAAGGCAACGGCGTCAAGATAAACAAGATAAGATCGGACGCCGGACTTGAACCGATGTTCATTTCGGTCATCGACATGGTGAAGAACCTTCACGGTAACGAGATACACTCGACAAAGATACTTTCCGGCGAATATTCAAGAGCAGGCGATAAGAATGCAATGCCGATAGCCGTCGGATCCACTAATCAAGTGAAAGTGGAAGCTGTCAGAACGGTCATGGAAAGAATATACGGTAACGTGAGGGTGATACCCGCGGATGTATCAAGCGATGTGCCGTCACAACCGTTCGGTGATGATACATACAAAGGAGCGGTCAACCGTGCCAAGGCCGCTATAGGCGATCATGCGCTTGCCGTCGGGATCGAAGCAGGCGTCTTCGAGATGTACGGCCATCTGTACGATGTGCAGCATTGTGCGATCGTGGACAAGAACGGTGTTGTTACCGTAGGTATGAGCTCCGGTTTCAGGTATCCCGATAAGATCGCGGATCTCGTAAGAGGAGGTATGACAGTAGGCGACGCAATGGCGGCCGCTTACGGCGGCCCTGTGAGAGGACAGCGGGACGGCGCGATAGGAATGCTGAGCAAAGGTCAACTTGACCGTAAAACGCTTACCGAGCAAAGCGTTACGGCAGCAATGGTGCCGAGACTGTGGGACGAACCTTAGAATAACCCCACGGATATCTTTTCGGATGCGTACGAAACGTCCATCTCAAAGAATATTATAGGATTGTTCACGCCGAAGTCCTCTATCACCTGCGGCGACATCTCGCCGAAGTATCCGGCGACCTTTCCGTCAATTATTATCTCAGCGCCGCGCCCGTCGATGAACGTCTGATATTTGCACTGCCTTAATTCGTAAGGTCTTCCCATCTCTCTGAGAACGGATTCCGCTATTGATTTCATTTCCGTGAATGATGTTTTTGAATGCGTGGCCGCAGCACATAATCTGCGCTGTTTCTTCGCATCCGAAATAACATCGCCTATTTCGAATATTCTCTGCGGAAGGTCGCGGTGCTTGTTCTTCTTCACCACGCGCATAACACTCGGAAGTAACGAGGAACGAAGACATGTATGATCCTCAGTTATAGGATTCCTGACCTTGACAACATCCTTCTTCGGTAATTTGGGGATATCGAACTCATCTTCTTCGGAACTGAGCGTGAGTGTTGTGATCTCCGTATAACCGAGACCGATCATCACATCCTTCAGCCGATCGGATACCTTTGTTATCCTGCTTTTTCCGCCGGTCGTTTGGGTTAACGTATGATCGGAACCGAAGTTCTCAAAACCGTATCCTATCGCAACGTCCTCGTAGATATCCACAGGATGCATTATGTCCAGACGTGTCGCAGGTATGAGAACTGAGATCTCATTACCATTCTCAGACGCGTCCAGGCCCATTTTCCTCAATGCTTTTATGATGCCTTTCGCTTTCAGCGGTATTCCGATGAACCGTTCGCATTCTTTTACGTCTATTTTCCGTTCCGACGGCGAAAGGTCGGGAGAATCGCATTTGATCGTTCCTTTCATCGTCACTTTACCGATCTTTCCGCCGCGTTCGGCCAACGCCGTAACGAGGATATCCAACGCACCTTTCACGACCTTCATATCAGTTCCCGTGACGTCTATGAATAAATTCTTCGTTACTGCGGTGACTGTTGTCAAAGCTCCGTTGATTATCGGCGGGAACGATAACACATCGTTATTCGAATCCAGTATCACCGGATACTTTTCCTTTCCGTCAAGTAAATGCGCATAATCCTTACCTTTCTCATGCTTCTTCAGTATCTCGTTCAGATCCCACTTTTCCGTCTTCGCAAGCGGGATAAAAGATAATTCCGTCGGAAGCACCGCTTTGTAAACGAACGGCGGAGATATTTTATCAAGATCATGAACGCCTATCGCTATCTTTGATCGCTTTCTGCCGATGGTCAGATGCAGCTTCTCCTGCATCTCCATTAACGACCTGAGAAGATCGTCCGTCATCTTGATGTCGTGAACGGCGGCGCACAGAATGAACGGTCTCACGTCCTTCACGCTCTTATCAACCGTTATCATAATTTTTGTGTCCTCGGTCTCATATCTTTTCATCCCTTCTTCGATGCCGAGGAACGCTCTCAACGCTCTCGCCAATCCCTCAACAGAATACAGGTCGGGACGGTCCGGGAAGAATTCCACGGACATGTCGTCAACGTCGCCGTCAGTGTCATGCATGTCCGCACCGATCATCGGTATCCTTTCCGTAAGTGTTTCGACGGGAACGTTCTTCCCGATGAGAGCGCAGAGGTCGCCGTACTTGAAGTTGATGACAGGCATACATGCTTGAAACAAAAGAACAGTATAAAGTCATTTTGCGTTCTCCGCTTCCTTAAAGCGCTTTTCGGCGTCCGGAAAAGGTGCATTTATATCCTTTCTTCACTTATCGCAAAGTATGAGGATAGCCATCGCACAGGTCAGGGGCCAGCTGGACGATCCTGCGGCCAACGTGTCTAAAGCGAAGATGATACTGAACAACACCGACGTTGAGTTGTTAATATTTCCGGAGATGTTCGCCACAGGTTACGACAGGAACTGCGGCAAATTCATGAAAAATCTGGATATGTTGTTCACGGAAAAGTTCAACCGCAACATACAGAACAAGAAATGTCACGTTCTTTTCGGAACTCCTGTTGAAGAGAACGGGAAATTATATGATTGCGCCGTTCTCACCGACGGAGCGAACAGACAGGTGTACAAGAAGATACACCTCGATATTAACGAGAAGTTCACGGAAAAGGATGTTTTCACTGCCGGTAATGAGCCGAAGATCTTTGAATGCGGTCCTTTGAGATTCGGCGTCGCTATCGGTAACGATGCAATGTTCGGCGAACTGTTCAGATGGTACGCGGCGAACGGCGCCGACATGGTGATATGCATATCCGCCGTATCGAAACCGGTCATGGAAAGATATGATAAGGTTCTCCCTGCCAGGTGCGCCGAGAATTCCATGGAGATGATATTCGTCAACATGGTCGGTCCCGATGCGGGTTTCACAATGGCCGGCGGCAGCAGGTACATCTCATCCAACGGCAACGTGATCGAAAACTGCACGGACAGCAGTGACGTACGTTTGATAAAACTGGATGTCGATCGGATAAAGGCGGCAAAGAACGGAAGAGGTTTCCTTAAAGAGATACGGAAGGATATCAACTGGTCCGTTTAACGCCCCAGTTCACTGTGCGCCGTTCCCAAATGACCGGCGGCCTGTGCCGCTAATGTCGATAATTCACCTGCAAGTACTGTGGCAGCCGTTATCTCAGCCAGTTTTCTCGCCTTTCCGTCGCCGAGACAGTCCATTATCCTCAGCGCTTCGGATTGGCACGGTAATCTTGTTCCTCCTCCGACGGTGCCGACCTCCACGGAAGGCATCATCACGGATATGTAAAGATCGCCGTTCACCGATTCGCAAACGGTCATTGATAAACTTGCTTCGACAACCTGCGCGGGATCCTGTCCCGTTGCAATGTATAAAGCAGCGGCCATGTTCGCCGCGTGCGCGTTGTGTCCTATGGAACCGGCCATGGAACTTCCGATAAGATTTTTCCGAATGTTCGTTTCAACTATTCTTTCGACCGTGGTACGCAATTTCTTTGTTACGATATCTGACGGTATTATCGCCTCGGCCACCGCTGTTTTTCCGCGGCCCTCGATGAAGTTGATCCACGCGGGTTTCTTGTCAATGCACATATTCCCCGATACGGAGACCAATACGGCACCGGTCTCCTTCTCTATGAGCTTGCAGACCGCTTCTGTTGCTATAGTTACCATATTCATGCCCATTGCATCCCCCGTCGAATAGGACATCCTGATGAAAAGGCTCCGCCCGTTAGGGAATGCTTCGATATCCCTGATCTCGCCGCGCGATGTTGTCCTCTTTACCGTTCTGCGTATTGCATCAGCATTATTCGATATCCACGACATGACCTCTGTTGCGTGCTCGATACCGTTCACGCGGAATACCGGACCTCGGGTCATCGCATCTTTGAACACTCTTACCTTTGCGCCTCCGGATGATGATATGACGCTCATCCCTCTGGACACGGATGCGATCAAAGCACCCTCGGTAGTTGCCAACGGAACGATGAAATCACCTTTCGCATGATCTCCGCATATCTTTATCGGACCGGCGAATCCCAACGGCACTTGAGTTACGCCTATCATATTCTCAATGTTCTTTTCCGCCGCTTCAGCGGAAAAAGAATATTTTGCGATATGTTCAAGCTTCGTTCCGGTGAACTTTTCAACAGCTTTCCGTCTCTCGTCGGCGTCATTCTGACCGCTGCCTCTGTTCTTTAATCCGATACCGTCAGACATTGTCTCTCAATCATTCGGATGATAGATAAACTTCTCTATCGTCATGACCATCTTTTTATTGTTGTATCTGTTCAAGCGCTTTCGGTGACAGCATGGAACATAAGGATGCGAACTCAAAGGACCGCAACGTGACACGTGCTGTTCCGTATGTTATTCTCGCATCGCTGATATGCGGACTCGCATTCGCGGCAACGGGCGAATTGAAGATAGGTCCGTTCCTTCTGAGATTCTGTTTCCCGTTCGTAATGGGCTTTGCGGTCCTGGGAGCGTATGCGTTCCTCTTCAGAGAAAAAGGCATCCTGGACAGACGTATGACCGCCGTTGCATTCTTGCTTACGCCGGCAGTGATATCCTTGTTCCTGCTGTTGTTCACGACGTACGTATTACCGGATCTGTTCAATCTTTTTGACAGACTGATGCCTGACGGAACGAATATCGCAGTTACCGCATTCGTTACCGTTTATTCGTTCACGCTTGTTATGACATTGGCAGGCCATGGTGTTATTTCCACCGTGGTCTCATATTTCAGAAAATATACCGCAAGAATTTATCTCAGCATAGAGAAGATGAAGAACGACGGGACGGACACCCGCAGGAACAAGATAAGCAGATGGGTGTACGATATACCGAAAATAATCGACATTGAACGAATTGAATTGGAACCCGCTGAGGATGACGGTAAATTTCCGATGAGAACGTTCTATACGTTAGCGTTAAGTACATTTTTGTTGGGACTTGCGGTAAGTTCGTATATATTCCTGAATCCGATATTCGAGATGACGATGACGCTGGAGGAGGCCATCATCGTAACTTCACTGATAACATTCTTCATTCCCGTGCTAGTGGTGCCGTGGCTGATCACCAGGGATATCGGTGCAAAAGTAAAGAGCCAGGCAAGGGATTATTACTTATGGAAAGGAATGAAGAGCAGACTTTATGCAGGTGCGTTCGCGTTCATGATGTTCTTCTCCTTGTTCGCCATTTCCATGTACTTCGGTTACGATATCGTAAGAGCAACATACACGTACGTCGGATACGTTGCAATAACCGTTTACCTTTCCCTGATATACGCGTTCATTTACACGAACTATTATCACAAAGGGTTCAGGGAAGGTATTATTAAAAATTTCAACGAGGCGAAGAAACGAGATCGGTGAACAATCCTGCGTAGTTTCCTCCGCGTTCCCATATCGTTTCGCTGTTCATAATGTAAATACTGTCTGAAAGTTCCTCGAGACCGCCCGCGTCATCGTTATTTATTATCACGGAGAACACACGGGCATTATTCATTTCCTTCAGAAGATCCCATTCCGCGGTTATCGAAGGATCGCTTACGATGGAATGACCGTCGGATACGAACATAAGGTCTGCACCTTCCCATTCCTTCTCTCTCAGCGCTCTTACGCCTTCACGTAACGCGATATTGAAATCAGTTCCTCCGCCGAATGTGTATGATAGAAATTCTAAGAACTCACGGCCCATCTTTTCCTTTGATGTAAGGGATATCTCTGTTGTACGGGTTGAGAAAAGGATCACCTTCACATCTCTTTTTTCAGGGATCATGCGTCTCGCTATACTCAGTGAAACAGCTTTTGCGATGAGTTCCGGTTCTCCGTACATGGAACCGGATGTATCAACAAGTAAAACAACCGGTCCTTTTCTCGTGTTCTTCGGAGGACCTGATACTTTTTCTCGACCTCGGATGTCATACGTCATTAATTTTTTTTCAGAGAATTTGGAATAGAACGTCATCTCCAGATCTGGATCGGCAAGATTTACGATCTCATACGGAAGCATTCTCTGTATGTCGTCGGAAAAACGTACCGAATGCACTTCCGAACGCCCCTGTTTCGTTATTTCCATCCTCTTCGTTCCCAACTCCGTTTCCATTCTGCCGACTATATCCACAATTCTGGAAAGATCATCGTTTCTGCTGACCAAAGATGCATATTCCTCAATATTCGATAAAAATTCTTTATGTAATTCGCGAACTGAGAGATCGAAAGCGTTCCCCGGAAAAAGAAGACTGAGAAGGTCCATTGTCTTTACGTCCTTGCTGACCTTCGTTTCCGTTTCATCTAATTTCTTTGAGATTACTTTGCTTACCTCTCCGTTCAATTCTTCTTCGTCATTCTCTTCACTCGTTTCTTTATCGCTTCGCTCGTCGCTCCATCTTTGTTCCTGTATCTTCTGAATGTTTTCCGCTGCGGCGAAACGTCCTTCCATGATATCCAGTATCTCAGGCAATATCATTCTTAAAATTACAATGGGCATGAGATCGTTGCGTTTTGCCGTTATTTTAAGAATATCCCACTTGCCGGATGAACGTAATGCGAAGAGAATGTTGAACAGAAGTCCGTATCTTTGAATAAATTTTTCATGATCTCTTATCACGTACCCGTTCAGTAATTCTTCCGTAACTATCTCAGCTGTTTCGCTTCTTATCTCCCGAGGAATATGACGGGGCACCGCAAGGAGTTTTTGAATTTCCGATGAATCGATTACCTCTGCAACACCGATCCTCGTGTGCTGATCGGTCATGACATCATTCCAGTAATGCCGAAGTATCTTTCATTATGCTCTCAATTTCATTCATTATCGTAAGTCTTCGGCTGAACATCATCATCATGTCATTTTTATCACGATCGGATAACCATATGTTCTCGTTGAGTTCTGATAACAGCGCATTACGGTCCTTTTCGTGCATCTCAAGAACTTCATCTTTTCTTTTACGGAGGTCGTTTATCTCTTTCAGATAAAGACGCGACTCGGGAGCGCTGCGTTTCTCGGTAAGTTTCCATCCGTGTTCCCTTGAAAGCATTTCAACAAGTTCTTCGAACGAGTACCGTTTATAATTCTTCCTTCCGCCCTTGGCATCATCGTGCGGGTCCATGAACGAATGCTTTGCCGTCTCGGAATGATGTTTCCTTAACGATTCCAATGACGTAAAAGCACCGTTACAATCGGCGCAATAAACTATTCTGGGGAATCTGAGATCTGAGTTCACGATACTCATTGAACCCAAGGCCAATTTGAATAACTCTTCAGCTTCATTCTTCAGTTTCGAAAGATCGGTACCGCCGGATACGCATGAATTCAGTAACGACGTTCGTATCTCTTCCTTCTCGTTCGGAGATTCCCATAGCATGTGCTGCATCAGCGGTATGAACGTTATGTCAGCTTCTTTCTTTCCTATCGCCGCGGCGGCGATCTTCATTACGGAAGCGGCCTTCTTCCAGCGTCTGTCGGAAACATATCTTCCCTTTCTTTTCATATCCTCTCTCATTGATAATATCACAGATATCGTATCGTCACTCAGACGGACGTTCTCGGATGCTTTTCTTATCTTGTCGATATCGCTTTTCAATATTTTTACCGGAGGAACGAATTCGCCGTCGTTTGAATTGAGAACTTTAAGGAACTTTCCGCTGTCCGATATCTGATCCACGAAATACCTGAATAGGAAACGATCATAGAGCGCCTGTAATTCCTCTCCTTCTTCGGGAAGCTCGTTCGATGCGCCGTATATGGAATATAACGGAACATCCAGCGTCTCACGTCCGTTGTGGAATTTCTTTTCATTCAATATCGTTAAAAGACTGTTCAATATGGAACTGTTCGCTTTGAATATCTCATCCAGGAAAGCTATGTTCGCAGCCGGTAAATAACCGTCGATCTTTCTTTTGAACTCATCGTTCTTAAGTCCCGCTAATGAGAGAGGACCGAACACTTCCTCCGGTGATGTGAATCTCGTAAGCAGATAATAATACAATTCGCGTTCGCCGAGACATTGGCATATGTCCCGGGCAAGCATGCTCTTTGCAGTTCCCGGAGGACCGATGAGCAAAAGATGTTCCCCTGAGAGTAACGCAAGGACGGAACCTGATATCTCGTCCTCCCTTTCCACGTACCTTTCGTTGAGCGAACGGATCATCTGTTCCAATTTCTTTTTCATCGCTATCAATACCTGCAACTGAATGTGCGTATAAAAATCATCTTTTTTTCACGGCGTGAAAGGATAATCATTATCATGCGTTGAAATGATATACGGAATGATAATGATCGGAAAAGAAGGAGAAAGGACGTTAAGTCTCGGCATAGATGCCGGCGGTTCGTATACCGATGCGGCGGTAATGGATGCAGATGAACGATGTGTCATAGCATCCGCTAAAGCAAGAACGACTCATGAAGACCTTATGACGGGGATGTGTGAAGCGATGACGAAACTCATCGCAAAGCGTTCCTTTAATCCGAAGGACATAAAATTTACGGGACTTTCAACGACATTGGCAACGAATTCCATATTGGAAGGAAAAGGCGGAAGAGTCGGGTTGATCGGTATAGGATGGGTGCCTGAGAAAGATTGGACATTTGACGTTATTTCGTCGATGTTCATCGACGGCGGACATGACGTGAAAGGTCATCCGCTTGCTCCGCTGGATATTGAAGGATTGATGAAGGCGGCGAAGAAGATGGACGGTTCTGCCGACTCGCTTGTGATATCATCAAAGTTCAGCTGTTTCAATCCGTTACATGAGAATGAGGCAAGGGCCGTAATACGCAAAGAATTGAACATACCGGTGATCGCGGCACATGAACTTTCCACCGACCTCGGTATATACGAAAGAACGAACACTGCGATCTTTAACGGAATGCTGTTACCGGTGATCAACGATTTTCTCAATGACGTGGACATAATGCTCTCGCGTTTTAAGATACGATCCCGCGTGATGGTGATGAAAGGCAACGGAACGATGATGGATATAGCGTCAGCAAAGCTCAGACCCGTGGAAACGATAATGTCCGGACCGGCGGCATCCGCCGTAGGCGGGAGATTCTTATCATCAAAGGACACATGTTTCGTCGTGGACGTCGGATCGACGTCCACTGATATCGCACATCTGAGGAAAGGATTACCGCCCGTGAGCAAAGAAGGTGCTGTTGTCGGAGACAGAAGAACACACGTTCACGCAATGGATGCGTATACGATCGCATTGGGCGGCGATTCTCACATACGCGTTGATGAAACAGGGAAAATGATAATAGGACCGCGGCGCGCGGTCCCGTTGTCGCAGGCTGCTCATATGTATCCCGATCTTCTGAAAAAGATGACGGCAACGAAAAAAAGTTCGTTCATAATTCCGCATATGTCCAGAACATCATTCCTTTCTCCTCATGGTTCTGTCATTCTTAAATGGATACGGGAGAACGGCCCGTGCACGCTCGAAGAGATAGAGAAGGCACATCCGGAGATGTTCACTTACAAAAGTGTTGTTCAAGATCTCACAGACCGCGGCAACATAATCCTCACCGGATTAACACCGACGGACGTATTCATAGTCAGAGGAATACTGAACGATGAACGTAAAGATGTTGCAAAAGAAGGCACACATATCGAAGCGATGAAACTCAACATGAGCACCGAACAATTCTCTCTCAAGGTGATAGATAGAATGATCGTCACCATCGGAAGGTCGCTCATAATGAAAGCGATAGCCGATCAGACGGGCGACGACGTCATGGGAAAGAATCTTTACAAAGTGGCGGAATCGATCGCCGGAGGCGGTCTGATGGATGCAATGAACATATCTGCGGAATTGAATATTCCGGTGATCGGATTGGGAGGTCCCGCAAACGTTCTGTTACCTGCGTTGGAGCACCGATTATCCGCAAAAGTGATCATACCGTACGACCACGACGTCGGTAACGCCATAGGAACGATATGCAGCAAGGTGTCGGAATCCTCAAGTGTTCAGATCAGAGCGGTGAAAGGAGGCGGTTACGAATTAGTATGTTCCTTCGAGTCTCCGATAAAGATACAATGTCTCCAGGATGCATTGGACATGGCAAAAGGAATGGTCACCGATAACGCATTGAACAAAGCGGTACAAGCGGGCGGTGTTAACGTTACCGTGGAAGTGGAAACGGATAACAGTAATTTTTCCAACCACGCTGACGCGTTCGTTGATTGGATAGAGGTGCGTGCAAGAGCAACCGGAGACCCTATGGGAAGAGCGTTCGGTTTTTGATGTGAATAGATTATTATTTTCCATCACTATCACGTGCTATGCCCGATGGCGCATATGAAGCGATAACACGTGCAAAGAATCAGGTCAGCGGCGGCAATCCCGAAGGTGCTGAAAAGACGCTCGAGGATTATCTGAGAACGGACCCTCATAACACTAAAGTGAGATTGGCGTTAGCTCAGATATTATCCAATCATCTGAAAGACCGTAACGGTGCGTTACTCCAATTGGATATTATTTTAGATCTCGATCCCGACGACATCGATGCAAAAAAAGCGTTGGTCACGATACTCAAACCGGAGGCCAGGAACCGTAAGGAAGCGAACAAACATTTCGGAGAACTTGTTCTCTTATGTCCCGATGACGTTGATCTGATGAACAGTTATGCGATATTTTTGAAAAATCAAATGGTAGATTTCAAAGCGTCGGCCGAAATGTATGAGAAAGCGTTATCAACAGATCCGAAGAGAGCGGACATACATTACAACTATGCGATCCTTCTGTACAAAGATATTAAAAATTACATCAAAACAAAAGAACACCTGGAAGAGGCCATCCGTATAGATCCCGCGGATAAGAATTTCAGAACGGCGTTGGAACGTCTGATGAAGAATAAATTCAAGGACGGGAAACCGAAGAAGAAGCTTTTTGAATTCGGAAAAAAGGATTAATATATAAAATATATTTAGAAAGTTAAATATACTACTAGCCCTTCATTATGACCCGGTGATACCAATGGAGCTTAAAGGATCGAAGACAGAGACGAATCTGGCTGCCGCATTCGCAGGCGAGAGCCAGGCAAGGAACAAGTACAGTTATTTCGCGTCACAGGCCAAGAAAGAAGGATATGAGCAGATCGCTGCGATATTCACGGAATCGGCGGACAACGAGAAAGAACATGCAAAGATGTGGTTCAAGCTTCTCCACGGCGGAAAGGTTCCGTGCACTGTTGACAACTTGAAGGCCGCGGCAAGCGGTGAGAATTATGAATGGACGGAGATGTACGCCGATTTCGCAAAAACGGCGGAAGCGGAAGGTTTTCCGGACATCGCAAAGCTTTTGATCGGCGTTGCCGAAGTTGAAAAGGAACATGAGGCAAGATTCCTTAAACTTCTGAAGAACCTTGAATCGGGCGCCGTATACAAGAAAGGCGACACCGTAGTATGGAAATGCCGCAACTGCGGACACATACACATCGGCAAGGTTGCACCGGACGAGTGTCCCGTGTGCGCACACCCTCAGGCGCATTTTGAACTAAAAGCAGAGAACTACTGAAACTCATACACCGGGGCAGACGCCCCGGTCCTTATTTTTACCGTCTTTTAACAAGACGATCCGAAGATCATTTCAGTCTTATCGTTTCCAGATTCAGCGGTGCCTTCGTCTCAATATTGAATCTCTTGTATATCGACGATGCGAGATCAGTGCATTTGCGGTCCTCACCGTGGCCGATTATTATCTTATCCGGTTTCGGATCCAGCGAAGCGATATAATTCATCATCTGTTTGCGGTCCGAATGTCCCGAGAAACCGTCCACTGTTTCACGATTGATCTTCACTTCCAGGTTTATCGGATTGCCGCGTTCGTATAATGTGATATCAGTACGTCCTTTCTGTATTGTTCTTCCGACGCTTCCCTCAGATTGATAACCGACGAACAATAACCAATTATTAGGATCGTCGCACCATTCCTTGAAGTATTCCATCACGGGACCGCCGGACATCATACCGCTTGTAGCAAGCACTATGCACGGATCGGGTGAATGGCAAATTTCCTCTCTCATCGCCGATGTTTCGACACGTCTGAATATCGGCGAAAGGAATGGATTCTCGTTCTGCTGGAATATTTGTGTTCTCAACTGACTGTTCAGGTATTCGGGATATGCCGTATGAATGGCAGTTGCTTCCCATATCATCCCGTCTAGATACACAGGAACGGTAGGCATACGGTTCGTTCTCATCATTTCCTCAATGACAAGCATAACTTCCTGCGACCTTCCGACGGCGAACACAGGGATCAATACTTTTCCCTTGTTCTCAGCTGCCTGCGCTAATATTCTCGTTAACTCGTTGGCAGCATCCATCCTGCTCGGCTGTATATCGGAATGACCGCCGTATGTTGATTCTATCACCAACGTCTCCAACCTGGGGAATCTGTTGTTCGCTGCGTTGAATAACCAAGAACGTTCATACTTCGTATCACCGGTGAATGCAACGTTGTGCAGACCGTCACCGATGTGGAAATGCGCTATCGCCGATCCGAGGATATGGCCGGCGTTCTGGAATGTTAATCTGATATC
>Ga0123353_10010069_pt1 | contig 13138 bp, 9 predicted proteins | sample TergutLab28metaG_3_FD_92763 | JGI IMG/M metagenome (GOLD analysis project Ga0123353, IMG submission 92763) | Labiotermes labralis P3 segment gut microbial communities from Petit-Saut dam, French Guiana - Lab288 P3 | ecosystem: Host-associated > Arthropoda: Insects > Digestive system > Gut ...
CGGCTTGCGCAGCAAGACGGGGGGGTGGGTAAAGCGGGTACATGACCCCTGTAGTTCCTCTGGTACGGCCAACGAAAATGCCAACCCTTGCGGGGGGAGGCGTTCATTTCATTCGCTACGCTCACCCCAGCCTATACAGGTCAATGTCAAATTTGTTTAATGATAGATGATCCGTAAATTTAAGCCCCTGAATGAAGAATCATTCAGGGGCTTACCGGTGACGCTTTGCGTCAGAGGGTCACAGTCGCCGGATGGAGACCTTCGGCCTCATCTAATACGCATGTCCGGGCTATGTTTGCTCACCAAGGGCACTTGGGCAAAATGTTTCTTGCGTATATTACTTTGGTTTTATCCGTGGACCACTTAATTAAGCGATCCGGATAGTACGCATTTCCTGACAGAACCCATGTAGCGTTCCCATCTACGCGATGGCCGGCTATCCAACAACGGAAGAGTTTTTCAGTACCCGCCGGCATTGTATCCACAGTGCGGCTTTCTTCCCCCGCAACTGCCCTTGGATTTGACATACCCGGAAGATTAACGTATGACGGATTATAGCCCGTCTTATCGGCCTGTGCCACCGGAACAAAACCCACACTTCCAATAACCATTGCTGAGGCCAACAGTGCGCTTGAGAAAAAACTCTTTTTCATGATGCTCTCCTTAATGAATGATGGTGAGAATAACAACCGTTATGAGTATCTCACCGGGCTGCCCATAACGTTCTTGCAATGCATTCATTCCCGTTGCACCCCAAACCGCACCATTGCGCGGATCAGGGGTTCCGGCGCGGATATGGGTATGGCAGGGATGCAACTGCCCGTGAAAAATCCGGTGACTGCCACAATGGGGCAGGTGTCAGCAGACGCCGACGATTCACACGATGCTGTCTCGCGCCCCCCGGGTGAGCGCGCCGGGCCAGGATGGCGACGGACGTGCCCGCTTCGTGGGGGATTTTGAGGTGGCGCGATGCCGTGGTGTCTGTGGGACAGGCCGGTGCCGGGACGGCGGCAACCTGGCCTACGTTGCGCTGCCCGCCCTTGCCGGACAGCAGCGGCTGCGCTGGCAGTGTCCGTTGCCCAAGGCCGTAAGCGCGCGGACCATTGACTTGTATGCAGGTGTAATAGAGAGAGAGAGAGAGAGAGAGAGAGAGAGAGAGAGAGAGAGAGAGAGAGAGAGGGGGGGGTGAAGGGCTTCATGTCGACAATGCTAGCTGCGTCGATATGGCATGTCAACCCCCAGATGCAAAAAATATGTTCAGCATGCGTAGGATGGGTAGAGCGCAGAGAAACACATCATTTGCCTCAAATCAGGATTGCGATGGGTTTCGCTCACGCTCTGCCCGTCCTACACGGCTTCATCGTAAACAAACTCCGGTTTGAAACCCCGCCCTTCAGGGCGGTGGAGTCTGACCCCGGCCTGAAAGCCGGGGTCAGACTGCTGACAAAGTCTCCGCGCATGAATGGCAGGGCGGATGTACCTGTTTAGCATATACCGTATAGGTTGGGGTTCGCTTCGCTCACCCCAACCTATGCAGACCTGCCCCCCCGGAAAAACCGGGGGTTCGTCAGCAGTCTGGTGATCAGTTTCATCATCGTTGCTTTCGCGGTGTTCATGCTGGTAAAAAGCATCAACAAACTGCGTGCGCCAGTAGTGGAAGACTCTGTACCGTTCTGTCATGCCCATGCAAGCCTACTCATCCCTGAGTAAATCTGCTGCTGACTTCCTGCTTCGTCGAGGCCGGTTTCGTTCCGGTCTTTCGATCGGAGCCAGAACCCTCCTCTCCACAGGCTTCACATCCGGCGGAACTCGCCGTAGGCGCTGTCCATTCGGAACCGGATTTATACGCCTGTCGAGCAGGAGAAACCGTCAGCGTACGCCAATTGTACCAAAACGGAATGCGCCGTCCATACCTGCAAATCTATCTGCTTTGTATAGATTCACGTGCATTTGAGTATATTTCGTACGAACTGTTCAAGCCCGTCACTACCAAAGACTGTCCGTACTGCTGTAGCCAGATTTCCCTGGCCGCCACCCGTTGCCCGCATTGCACGTCGGCACTGGAGTAGACCTATAGGGAGACGCTGATTTATTCTATCCGGGCATCGTAGGTGCGGGTTTCAAACACGCCCATGTCCGTTCGTCGGCTTGCAGACCATGTGTCAGGCTATGTTTTGGGCGGGTTTGAAATCCGCACCTGCGATGCCAGAACGCTCAGGAATTGTTCAGCGTCTCCATAGGGACAGGGCACAATCGCCAGTTTTTTTGAACAGTCCGTTGGAAGCGCAACTTCAGTGGGAGGTGGATGAGCGCACCTTGTTGTTTACGATTGAATGGAAGCTTGTTTAAAGGAAGATGACATGGCAGCAACAAACTTCAAAACCGAAAATAATACTTTTCGCAAGTTGTTCGGTAATGGGCTGACCTATCGTATCCCACGGTTCCAACGCGACTACAGTTGGGAAAATGAGCACTGGGAAGACCTTTGGGCAGACATTCTGGCCATGCTGAAAGAAGGTGGCGAAGGCGCACATTACATGGGCTATCTTGTCCTGCAATCCTCGGACGATAAGTCTTTTGATGTCATCGACGGCCAGCAGCGTCTGACAACCATTAGCCTCATCGTTCTGACTATTCTCAAAAATATCCAGCGTCTCATCGACTCGGGCAACGAGGCAGAGGCGAATACCAGACGCCTGAATCAGATTCGTCAAACCTATGTTGGCTATCTTGATCCCGTTACGTTAATTGCGCGTCCAAAGCTGATGCTTAATCGCAATAACAATGATTATTTTCAAACTTACCTCGTTCCGCTGGAGCGTCTGCCGCAACGCGGATTCCGTGCCTCGGAACACTTGCTGCGCAAGGCGTTCGAGTGGTTTGACAGGCAGGTTGCTGCCTATCTGAAGAATAGTACCGGGGACGAGGGGAAGCGACTGGCACAATTGGTTGAGGACATCAGCGACCGGCTGTTTTTCACCGTCATCACTGTCACGAACGAACTCAATGCTTACAAGGTTTTTGAAACGCTGAATGCGCGCGGTGTGCGCCTGTCTGCCACCGATCTTTTGAAAAATTATCTGTTCTCTGTTCTTGATCGTGGTGGCGAGACAGATCATGAACTGCGCAGTCTGGAAGATCGCTGGGAAAGGATCGTGGGACGCCTGCAATCGGAAAATTTTCCGGATTTCTTGCGCGTACATTGGAACAGCCGCCATGACTTTGCCCGGCAGACCGACCTGTTTAAAACCATCCGTGCCAGGGTTGCGGACCGGGAAGCCGTGTTTCAGTTGCTTAGAGGCATGGATGAAGATCTGGATACCTATCTGGCATTGTCTTCGCCCGAGGCATCCGAATGGCCGCAGGATGACAAACAACTGTCTGGCATCCTGAAAACCTTCAGAGTGCGCCAGCCATTTCCTCTGTTACTGGCAGCAAAGCGTACATTCGATCCGGCTGATTTCACGGGATTGCTGCGTGCCACGATGGTCATATCGTTGCGTTACAACGTCATTGGAACGTTCAGCACTGCCGAACAGGAGCGTACCTATAACGCTGTTGCCGGGCGAGTCGCCAGGGGAGACCTCAGCCAACTTTGGCCAACGCTACAGGCCATGCGAGGGATCTATCCCGATGACAGAGCATTCTGGGCTGCTTTTGCCGACAAAACCATCCGCACCACAGACTCACGCAACAACAGGGTTGTGCGTTTCATCCTCTGCGCTCTGGAAAAGCATTTGTCCGGGCAGGATTACAGCTTTACCAGCGACGCCTTCAGTATCGAACATGTATTGCCCCAAAACGCCCCGGACGGTTGGGGAGGCTTCAACCATGAAGAGGCCAACAGTCTGACCTACCGGCTCGGTAACATGACGCTGCTGCAAGCAAATGCGAATCGTGACGCAGGTACAGTTGAATACACCGACAAGCGCGCTATCTATGAGCAAAGTGGTTTTGCCATTACGCGAAAAATGGCCCAGGAAAACGCCGAATGGACGCCAGAGCGAATTACCACATGGCAAAGTTGGATGGCAAACCAGGCGACTGCCATCTGGCGCATTGCACAATTGAGCTAAGCAGGGAATCGGGATGCGCAACAAACTTCGGTTTGAAATCCCGCCCTTCAGGGCTGAAAGCCGGTTCTGGGTTCTGTTCTGAATAGTTGCCCATGAAACTCATCCACTCTTCCGATTGGCACTTAGGCCAGACCCTCAAAGGCCATGACCGCCGCGCTGAGCAGCAGGTCTTTCTGGGCTGGTTGCTCGACACCCTCGTCGAGCGCGAAGCGGATGCTTTGCTGGTGGCAGGCGACATCTTCGATCAGGCCAATCCCTCCCCCGAAGCGCAGGCGCAGTACTACCAATTCATCGCGCGGGCAAAAAAGGTGTTGCCCAACCTTTCCGTCGTCGTGATTGCAGGCAACCATGATTCGCCTTTGCGGCTGGATGCGCCTCATCCAGTGCTTGATGCTTTCGGTGTCCACGTGGTTGGCCGCCATGATGCGCGCGCGCCACTGGATGAACGCCTGCTGGAACGGTTGGCGGTTCCACTCATGGATCGCAATGGCCGCATCGGTGCGTGGGTGCTGGCCGTGCCGTTTTTGCGTCCGGGCGACCTGGTGCGCGTGGAAGGCGGCAGTTACGAGGATGCGGTGCGCGATGCCTATGCGCGCTTGGCCGATGCGCTCGAACCCTGTCGCGGTTCCGATGCTGCGCTGATTGTGATGGGGCACTTGCACGCCCAGGACGGCGTGGTATCCGGGGATTCTGAACGTCGCCTGATCGTCGGTGATGAAGAAGCCCTGTCATCTTCAGTCTTTCCACAGTGTGCAACCTATGTGGCGTTGGGCCATCTGCATAAGCCGCAGGCCATTGGTGCGGAGCATATCCGTTACAGCGGCAGCCCATTGCCGCTGTCGTTTACGGAAATGGACTACAAACATCAGGTGCTCGAAGTGCGCTTTGATGGCGCACACCTAGCCGGCATCGAAGCCTTGCGCACGCCACGGCCAGTGAAGCTGTTGCGCGTGCCGGAGCGTTTCGCGCCGCTCGACGAGGTGTTGCAGGCGCTAAAGGCATTGGAGATCGACGCCGCGCAGCAGGATTTGCAACCGCTGCTGGAAGTACAGCTGCTGGCCTCGCTGCCGCCGACCGACCTTCGCGCGCAGGTGGAAGCGGCATTGGCTGACAAACCCGTGCGGCTGGCGGGCATTACGCGCAAGCGTCCAGAGCTTGCCGCCCGTAGCGCGGAAACTGCCGGAGAGTCTGCAACACGGTTCGATCTGTCCGGCCTCAAGCCGCAAGCCCTGTTCGAGCGCCTGTTGGGCGAGCACACGGACATCGAAATACCGGAAGAAGTCCGTGGCGCTTTTCATGAACTGCTCGATGCCGTGCATCAGGAGGGCAGGGCATGAAAATCCTTGCAATCAGGGGCAGCAATCTGGCTTCGTTGGGTGGGGAATTCTTCGTTGATTTTACGGCAGCGCCACTGGCCGATGCGGGCGTGTTCGCGATCAGCGGCCCCACCGGCGCAGGCAAATCGACCCTCCTTGATGCTTTGTGTCTGGCGCTGTACCACGATACGCCGCGCCTTGCGGCCGTCAACGAAAAGTCGGTCAATGTGCCGGACGTGGGCCAGGAAACCCTGACTCCGCAGGATGTCCGTACGTTGTTGCGACGTGGTGCGGCACAAGGGCATGCTGAAGTGGATTTCATTGGCGTCGATGGCCGCCGCTGGCGTGCGCACTGGGCAGTGCAGCGTGCGCGGCGTAAGCCACAGGGGAAATTGCAGAACGCTACGGCCAGGCTGGAAGACCTCGACGCTGGGCAAGTCATCGCAACCCAGGTCAAGGAAGTTCGTGAAAGCATCGAACAGCGGGTTGGCCTTTCCTTCGCGCAGTTTCAGCGTTCAGTCCTGTTGGCGCAGAACGACTTTGCCGCGTTGCTGAAGGCCAGAACCGGCGAGCGTGCCGAACTGCTCGAAGCGCTGACTGACACCGCCATTTTCACACGCCTGTCGATACTGGCGCACGAACGTTGCCGTGAGGAGGATAGGGCGGTGGATGCCTTGCGTGCCGAATTGCAGTACATCGACGTACTGGGCGAGGAACAACGCGCCGCGCTGGAACAGGAATTGTCCACGGCGAACGTGGCTGCAGGGGAAACCGCTACCGTGCTGAAAGCCGTTGTGCTCGAAGACAATTGGCACAAGGAACGCCAGCGGGCAGTGGCGCGGTTATCGGAAGCGAAAGCTGCAACAACCAAGCTTGATTCGGAATGCGAAGCCCGACGCGAAGCCTTCGCAGAACTGGATACATACCTCGCTTTGCGGCCACTGGTTTCCGATCACGAACGCATCAAGAAATTGGCGCAATCCATCGCGGTACAGAAAGAGGAACTGAAACAACACAACGACGCGCTGCCGGCCAGGTGCAAACTCGCCGAGCAGGCCAAGGCCAATGCACATAGCGCCGAACAGGCATTCGCTGCCGCCACAAAATTGCGCGAAGACGCAAAACCCATGCTGGCAAAAGCGCGTGAACTGGACACGAAATTGAAGGTGTTGATTGAGCAGTTCAAAAACGAAGCGGACGCTATTAAGAAGGCGCAAACCGATCTCGACAAACTTTCGAAACAGATCGCAGGGTTGACGCAGGATCAGGAAAAGGCGGCCAATGAATTACGCCGGTTCCCAGACGAGGGCTTGCCTTCATTGGACGATAAAGCCTTGAGCATCGAACAGGAGCGGTTGCAAGAAAGACAGCGCAGCCTCGACCTTGCCGGGCAGCTCATCGGGCAGTGGGCGCAGTTGCAGCAACGTCGCGCATTGACGTTGAAAGAGCAGGCCGCTGCCGACACCGCGCTTCGATTGGCGCGCGATCATGCCAGACAGGCATCGGAGCAGTTGGCAACATGCGAGAAAGAACGTGAGGCCAGCCGTATAGCACTGGAACGCGCCAACCTGGCTGCTGATGCGGTCACGGAGCAACTTCGCGCCGCCCTGGTTCCCGGCGAACCCTGCATGGTGTGTGGGGCAACCGAACATCCAGGCGGCGCACATATCGCCACCGATGCGGTACTGGCCGAACTGGATCGAGCAGACAAAGCTGCCGCGCAGGCACTCAGAGCCGCGCAGACTCGCGAGAAGCAAAGCGCCGTCGAACTACGCTCACGCGAAACGGCGATGGGAGCAGTGAACCAGAACCTTTCCCAAACGCAACACGACATCGAAGGAGTGCGTGCCAGCATGGTGTGCCAAACGCCCGAACTCGATGCAGTGCTATCGGGCACGGATGAAAGCGAAGCGCCCGCAGCGCTGCAAGCATGGCAAACCACCGCGAAACAGACACTGGAGCGCGACAGGCAGCGTGCGCAGGCGCAATTGCGTGTAAAAAAGGTTTCCAGCGAACTTGGGCAGGCCCAGGAACGGCACGCCCAAGTGAAGGCAGAGCTTGAGCCACGCAAAACGAAAGCGGGCGAACTTGAAACGGCAACCCGGCAAGCCCGAAACGAACGTCAGGCAACGCTTGCCGCAGAAAACGTAGATGACCATGCGTCCTCGCTCGATGCCGCCGTCAACACTGCGCTGAAAGCGCGGGATGCGATGCAGGGACGCTTGAGCACATCGAACGATGCCCTGAAACAACTGGAGAGCCAGATCGCCGCTGTTTCGCAGAAGATCATGGCGGATACCGGCACGTTGGAAGACGAACGCGCAAACTTGACCGAAAAACTGAAATCATTGCGGTTGCAACTGGGGGAGTGCGCTCCTACGCCTGAGACGCTGGGCGAGCGTTTGTCAGCCTTGCCTTTCGATCTCGACAACCGAATAAAAACCCGTGAAAACCTGCTCAACCAATGGCGCGAAGCGGGTGCGGCGCAGAAAGCGCACCAATCTACCCTGGTTGAGCTTGACGCACAGGCCGGATCAAAACGGGATGCGGATACCGTGACGGCAGCGCTGATAACTGCCCAGCAAGCCGACAAAGAAGCCAACGAAAGCCAGATCAAGTTACGTGAAAGATTAAAACAGGACGATGACCGACGCACGAAATCCGCCCAGCATCAAACCGCGATCCAGAAACGCGAGCAGGCCGCGCAGCGCTGGCGCACGCTGGCCAACCTGATCGGCAGCGCGGATGGCGCGAAATTCCGGGGCTACGCGCAGCAATTTACGCTGGATGTGCTGCTCGATTACGCCAATCAGCATCTGGATCGCCTCGCGCCGCGCTACCAATTGCTGCGCGGCGACGAAAACCTGTCGCTGCTGGTAGTGGATCGGGATTTTGCAGAAGAAGTGCGTAGCGTTCATAGCCTTTCAGGCGGCGAAAGTTTCCTTGTCTCGCTTGCCCTGGCGCTAGGACTGGCTTCGTTGTCCTCAGAAAAGGTGAAGGTGGAATCGCTGTTCATCGACGAAGGCTTCGGCAGCCTGGATGCCGACACCTTGAACGTAGCGATGGAAGCACTTGAGCGCCTTCAGGCCGATGGCCGCCGCATCGGCGTAATCTCCCATGTCCACGACATGGCCGAGCGCATCGGCGTGCAGGTGCGGGTTGAGCCTGCCGGCGGGGGCAAGAGTAGGGTCAGGGTGGTGGCTTGACATGGCGCCTCCGCATATTGGGCGGGTTTTTGGTCGTAGCGACTCTGCGTCCGTATCGGTCATAATCGTTTATGTGAACTGCACTGAAGGCCACAATCTCAAAGGTGCTGAATACTTCTACCTGTGGTAGCGCAATCGGCAGGCACTCTACGCCGTTGCCAACCCCGTGCTTACGCCGGGATACGGTGGAGCCGGTAATACATAATGATGGGACACAGTGGGACATTTGATAGGGGAAAATGTGCAATGGCAACGATTCAGCAACCCAGGCAATGGCCTTACCCCGGCTCCCGCTGGTGGAAATTCGATTTCCATGCACATACGCCTGTGTCGCACGATACGCCGTGGTACAGGCAAAATCTGACGATTACCCCGGAAGATTGGCTGCTGCGGTACATGGCTGCGGAAATTGATTGTGTGGCAATTACCGACCATAACAGCGGAGCGTGGGTTGACACGCTCAAGACGGCCTATGCGGACATGAAAGCGCAGGCTGACCAAGGACAGCCGCCCGCCGGGTTTAGGGAACTGACGCTGTTTCCTGGAGTAGAACTTTCCGTTCAAGGCGGCGTGCATGTATTGGCTCTGTTTGGCCCGGAGGCCACGACCAGTGACATTGATACATTGCTGGGCCGCGTCGACTATAAGGCTACCAAAGGTGATAGTGATGGCGTGACCAGCAAAAGTATTGAAGCAGTGATCCAAACTATCCTGACTGCGGGCGCGGTAGCCATCCCCGCCCATGCGGATGATGTCAAAGGATTGTTGCAATGCGAACCGAATTCCCGAAAAAGTGAAATCGATCCGAACACTTTGCGCCAGGCCATTTCTGTGGAAGGCTTGCTGGCCGTGGAATGGCGCAACAGCAGCAATTCCTGGCCACAGTGCGTAGCAGCGGAAGAAAAGCGTTTCGCGAAAGTATTGGGCAGCGATTGCCATAGCTTTCAAAGTCCACCTGTGCCGGGATCGGCTTACACCTGGGTCAAGATGGCAAGCCCAACGCTGGAGGGCCTGCGACTGGCTCTGCTGGACGGCAATGAAGTTTCGATAAGGCGCAGCGATGAAGGAAACTTCGATCCTTTCAAGATACCTGAACATGTGATCACGGCCATCGAAATCGAAAATGCGCGCTATATGGGCAACGGCCAGCCAGCGCGAGTGAATTGCTCGCCGTTTTTCAATGCCATCGTCGGTGGTCGTGGCACGGGAAAATCCACCGTGGTGCACGGTTTGCGGCTTGCAGCAGGGCGTGTCCAGGAACTGACGGCATTGGGTCAGGATAGTGAACCGCGCGTACGTTTTGACGAATTTCGCAGGATTGCCAATGGGCGTGATGACAAGGGCGCATTGCGTGCCGAAACCGTGATTCGGCTGGAATGGCAACACGGAGAAAAAAGGCTGCGGCTGTTGTGGCAAGCCAGCGGGCAAGGTGTGAAGGTAGAGGAGTGGTGTAACGAACAGTGGCAGGCATCGCCTAGCCAGAGCGTGAACGCGGCAAGGTTCCCTGTACGTATCTTCTCCCAAGGACAGGTCGCAGCTTTGGCAGGCAGTGGGCGGCAGGCGTTGCTCACCATTATTGATGAAGCTGCCAATGTAGGGGGGTTGAAACAGGCGTTCGAGGAGGCGAAGCGCACGTACTTCACGCAGCGCGCCCTTTTGCGTGAGTTGGATGGCAAGCTGGCCGGACAGGCCGAGCTTGAGCGCAAGCTGGATGAAACCAACAGGAAACTGGCTACGCTGACGCAAGCCGACCATGCAGCAGTGCTACATGCCTACGCACAGGCACAGCATCAGGAGCGGGGAGTTAAAACGCTGTTCGAGCAACTGCGTGAGGGTGCTACGCGCATTGCTGAATTGCCTGAGCATATCGTGCCGGACGATTGGCCCAGTCAGCACTTTACGGAGCAAGATGCCGACCTGTTGGCTCTGCGCAAGGATATTGATACACAGATTGAGCAGATTCGTATCCATTTTTCGGAGCAGGCGAAGAAGTTTCAGCCCTGGATCGAAACCCTGGAAAAGGATAGCCGCCTTTCACAATGGCGGGCGCGCACCCTGGCTGCTCAGCAAGCATATGCAATGCTGCAACAGCAGCTTGCGGAGCAAGGAGTGAGTGATCCCCAGGCCTTTGCCCGCCTGACCCAGGATTGCCAGCAACTGGAAGAACAGCACAAGGCGCTCCAGAAGATGAAGGGTGACCGTCAGGAATTGGAAAGGCAGATCGAGGCACAACATGCATTGCTTTCGGAAAAGCGACAAAGCATTTCGCAGGCGCGCCAATCCTTCATACAGAGGACTTTGGCTAATAACATGCACGTGCGCATAGCGGTTGTGCGCTTCGGTTTTGAAGCCCGGCAAATCGAGCGTGAGTTGCGTGAACTGATTGATGTCGATGAGCATTTCTCCAACGACATCCTTCGGTTCGATGAAAACAGTGAGCCTTCGGGTGGCATGGCGTTTGATCTGGCAGATGCTGATGCTGATGCTGATGGTGTTGGGAAGGAGGCGGCTATTGCTGCCGCCAGGGAAAAATTGCTGCGCGAAGACGCAAATCTGGGAGGACATTTTCGTAATCATTTGCGGCGTAAACGCGAAAAGCCGGAGTTTGCCGACCATGTTCTGACCTGGTTTCCAGAAGATGACCTGCGCATCGATTATCAGCGTGACGGGGACTGGCAACCTATCAACCGGGGGTCGCAGGGGCAACGTTCCGCTGCGCTGTTGGCTTTTCTGTTGGCGTTTGGCGAGGAACCCATTGTGCTCGACCAGCCGGAAGATGACCTTGACAACCATCTGATCTACGACCTGATTGTGCAACAGGTTCGGGAAAACAAGTTGCACCGCCAGCTTATTATTGTGACGCACAACCCGAACGTGGTAGTCAATGGCGATGCAGAACTGGTGCATGTCATGGAATTTGGACGCGGGCAGTGCTTTGTGCAGCAAAGCGGAGCGTTGCAGGAATTGGTGGTGCGTCGCGAAGTGTGTCGGGTAATGGAAGGTGGGCGCGAAGCGTTTGCACGGCGCTGGAAGCGTCTTGGGACGGAGGTTTGAAATGTTGGCAACACGTAGCGAGTTGCTGGAAAAAATCAGGTTGGGCGAAGACAGCTTTCTGGAATTGAAGGAAGTGAAATTTGCGGGCGGAAAAGTAAGAGGGCCGACGCAGAACAATTTGGCGGACGAGTTGGCTGCCTTTGCCAATAGCGTGGGCGGTGTGTTGTTGCTGGGCGTCGAAGACAGCAGCCGGGAGGTGATAGGTATTCCGATTGAGAGCCTTGATGCGGTGGAGAGTGTGGTGCGTGAAGCATGTGAGCAATCGGTCAAACCTGCCTTGGCACCGATCATTGAGCGCATGACTCTGCCGGATGTCACAGGCACGGAGCGTCCCATCATCCGCGTTGCGGTAGAGCGAAGCTTGTTTGTTTACCAAAGCCCTGGCGGCTATCTGCATCGGGTGGGTTCGTCCAAGCGGCAGATTCCACCAGACCAACTCGCGCGGCTTTTTCAGCAGCGCAGCCAATCACGCTTGATCCGTTTTGACGAAACACCGGTACCTGGCACGACGTTTGCGGATTTGGACGAAGTATTGTGGCGGCGTTTTGCGCCTGCGCAATGCATTGATTCAATGGAAATTCTGTTAAACAAGCTGGCGATGGCTGCCCGTGATGAACAGGGAGCATGGCGACTTACCATAGCGGGGATGCTTCTTGGCAGCCGTATGGCGCATCGGTTTCTTCCCGGCGCATTCATCCAGGCTGTAGCGTATGAGGGGACAGATGTCGTGCCTTCAGGTGAAGATATCTATCAATGGGATGCTCAAGACATCGTCGGCTCTCTGGATCAGCAAATTCTTGATGCTTGCGCCTTCGTGCGCAAAAATATGCACATGGCCGCCAGAAAGCGCGCAGAGGGCGGACGGGAAGATCTTCCGCAGTTTGACATGCGGGCGGTATTCGAGGCTGTGACCAATGCAGTGGTGCATCGGGATTATTCAATGGCAGGAGCCAAGGTTCGGCTGCGACTGTTTGACGACAGGCTTGAGCTTTATTCTCCTGGCATGTTGCCAAATACCATGACGCCCGAAAGCCTGCCTTTTCGCCAATCTGCACGTAATGAAGCACTGACCAGTTTGCTAGCGCGTTGTCCGATTGACGACAACGTGCTGGCGGGGCATCGGCAACACATCATGGATAAGCGTGGGGAAGGCGTATCCATCATTCTGAATGCGAGTGAGCAACTTTCGGGCAAGCGTCCTGAATACCGTCTCATCGATGAAAGCGAACTGATGTTGACTATTTACGCTGCTAACGCAGAGCAAAAGCTGTGGAAGCGCTGAACAATTCCTGAGCGTTCTGGCATCGTAGGTGCGGGTTTCAAACCCGCCCAAAACATAGCCTGACACATGGTCTGCAAGCCGACTGTCACCTTTCGGCATATTCAGGCCATTTCGATTTCGGCATAATCAGGCCAGAACCCAGTCATGTCGGGGCTGCCGATTTCGGCATATACCGGCCAGTCTGATTTCGGCATATACCGACCA
>Ga0123353_10010071_pt1 | contig 13137 bp, 7 predicted proteins | sample TergutLab28metaG_3_FD_92763 | JGI IMG/M metagenome (GOLD analysis project Ga0123353, IMG submission 92763) | Labiotermes labralis P3 segment gut microbial communities from Petit-Saut dam, French Guiana - Lab288 P3 | ecosystem: Host-associated > Arthropoda: Insects > Digestive system > Gut ...
CTGCATAACGGGGAGCTAAGTGATCTGTACTCCTCACCCAATATTGTGCGGGTGATAAAATCGAGAAGAATGAGATGGGCAGGGCATGTGGCGCGCATGGGGGAGGAGAGGGGGGCGTATAGGGTCTTGGTGCGGAAACCGGAGGGAAAGAGACCACTGGGGAGACCTAGGCGTAGATGGGTGGATAATATTAGGATGGATCTCCAGGAGGTGGGATGTGGGTATATGGACTGGATAGGGTTGGCCCAGGATAGGGACAGGTGGCGGACGCTTGTGAGTGCGGTAATGAACCTTCGGGTTCCATAAAATGCGGGGAATTTCTTGACTAGCTGCAAACCAATTAGCTTCTCAGGAAGGACTCTGCACCATGGAGTAAGTAAGTATTATTATTATTATTATTATTGTTATTATTATGCAGCTGTTTTCATGAAGTTAATGAAATGAACTCACAACGTTGAGGTCGTGTCCGTTCCATCTTTTAGACTGTCTGCACATATGCTAAATTGTCGCAATACGTTTATAATTACAAAGTCAGGAAGTTTGTATACAAATCGCTGAAACAGAAGGAAGTTTGCTTACAGGTGACTAAAAAATGTATGCGCATGTTACTGCGAGTGGCGTTCATTTAAATGTCCTTAGAACAAATAGAAGTTTGTTTACAGATGACTGAGACAAGTTATACCCTGGCCCCTGATAGAGAATGCGTGTTTCTTGCATGTCGCTGAAACGAAAGTTCATTTCCACGTGACTAAGATGGAGTTTATGTACAGGTCGCTGAGAATGAGTGACGTTTACTTACAGATGACCGACAGCTGGACTTGTATTTGCAGGTTACTAAGACAGAAGTTCATGTACTGGTCACTGAGAGGGGATAAAATTTCTGTGAATGTCAGTGAAAAAGAAATAGGTTTATTACAGATCGACGAGGCAGAAGGAAGCGTATTTGTAGTTCACTGAGACAATGGATAAAAGTGAAATAATGTGAAATGCCAACTTGATGCAACTAGGTAATTTTATTGATGTATTCTTAGCTCGACATGTTTCGGGCGCATACGTCCATCATCAGGAGCATTAGATGTTGAGTTGCAGCATATGGTTTTCTGCGCCGAATTTGTGGATGGGTGGTGGTCTTGAGAGCCGCTGCGTAAGGTCGTGTGTACGGTGCGGATGGTGCCATGCACTGCACCATCCGCACCATACACACGACCTACGCAGCGACTTTCAAGACCACCACCAATCCCAAAACTCGGCGCAGAAAACCATATGCTGCAACTCATCATCCAATGCTCCTGATGATGGACGTATGAGCCCGAAACATGTCGAGCTAAGAATACATCAATAAAATTACCTTGTTGCATCAAGTTGGCATTTCACTTTATTTCATGGGACAGATGCACGGTCAAACAACCCTCAAATAGATAATAGTGTTTGAGGTTTATGAGAGAGATGAACTATTTTTTTTTACAGTCTTATCGTTTGTGAGTTAAAGAAACCCGTGTAATGGAACATCTTGTAATACAAGTAAACGTAATAACATCCCACTCTTAACGGAGGTGTATAAAATGAATTGATAGCACCTGTGTTTGGTTCGCTAAAACGCCAACAGCAATGAAGAATTTTTTTGGATCTCCCACAGTACCTTTCATTCACAGTCGAATTTCGACCACAGAGTAGTTACTGCACCGAAGGATTTTATGATTTACCTCAGTCCTTCCATGCACATGTCGGTATAATAACTTACAGCATGTTACAACAGATTTCTTGCAGGCCCCTTCTTATTAATTTCTTTTAATCTTTTCATATTCATTTCTAAGCCACACAGCGGTAAGTAATGCCATAAATAATTCAGAGAGTGCAAGCAGTATCAGATTAGTTTCACGTACAAATGTGACTGTATATTGGTTGCAAAATTGAGGAATATCTTATCAGCTGATGCCGAATGTAAACGATAATCTGTCATTTTCAGTCGATACAGAAATCAAGGTACTTTATTTATCTTGTACTTTGAACTGTCATATTGAAAATATAAAGGATCGGTCTGTAACCTTATGCTAGAATTTATTCTGACGTCTATTTACTGAAAACAAGTTAGGAAATGTCAGCATAGCAAAACGATACTTGGGACGTCACCGTGTTGTTAGTGTCACCGTAAAGATTAATTTGTTAAACTGCTTCACTAAAGCGCCGAAACATGTAGTTGTACCTTATGTAGTATAGTATCTACATACGTCTATCAACAAATAAAGTTATGTTGGACAGGTACATAAGCTCCTTTCTAGTTAATCTAATAATACAACGGGGATGACAAACCTCATTATGCTTCACTAAAGGTTTCTGGACAAAACGTGTGATTTGTTTCTGCGATCTTTATCCGAGAAGTATGTAGCGGTTTCACTCGCGTGGGTCCAAAACGCGTGCAGACCTTCATGTAAAGTGACCATTTATGTTGTTCAGTGTAACTGAAATTCTTGACGTGTTGGCAGATTTCAGTAAGCCTTCTGAATATGAAATTTCATGGAATTTTTTTTCAACTGGTCTCCAGTAGATGCGTACATATGATTACGTTTATTAATTACATGGTAAAGATAAGAGGCTCATTAATGCAAATCTTCGTTCATTGTGTGCCAAAATTAATGCGCGCTGTTTCGAAGGCAGGCGGTGTCTCGGTCTGTAGGTTGGAGAAAAACATATATTTTAATGGCCCTTGGATGTGTAAGTGTAATTAGAGAATACGGTAGTTAATTGTAGTAAACACTACTTCATCGTGACAAATCGGCGTAGAAAGCATTAACGTAATGCTTAAAGTCGAGGCTTCAGCGTCACAGATAAGCCAACTACACACAGAATAAGGAAGTGGTTTATATCTCTATCGGTTATTGCAGAAAGGGGCTAAGGCATGAGAATCAAGTTGTGGACGATGAAGAAATACAGCTGAAGCCTGGTACCATTTATGTTGTCACAGGACGCTAGAATAGCATTCTAACTAGCGGCGAAGGCCGGACGAGGTTTTTTGATGATGAAGACGTAATAGGGTTAACAGCTTCACTGAATGTACTCAGCTTCAAGTGCGCAGAAACGCATATTGGTGACCAGCAATAGAATGTTTAACCTCTCCAGGCAAAGTGCAAGTAACTCTGCAGCCGATAGTCAGTCAGTCAGTTTGTCTTAGCGTCGAGCCGCCATCGGGGGAGGGGTTTTGTGACCAGATCTTATTTAAGTAGTGAGTCTGATCAGACCAATCATAATCACCTTGGAACGTATACCCCAACGAGAGGGCAGGTCTCTCTTTTTGTAATGTCTCTTCCTATGGCCAGCATACATGTTTAAATATGTATATTCTGGGGCGACTAAGTAAATGACACAGTATTTAGAGTAGCGCATATGTACAATATATCAATATATACAAGAACTCCGTCAGTCCAGGCTTTGTCAGGCAGATTATAAGGTAAATCTATCTCTGTACAGGCCTGGACAGACCCGTAGGGCTCCAGGAGGTTGGTAAAAAGGTAAAGTGATCCCGTTACAGGCCCGGTTTGACCCAGAGGGTCGGTAGAGGTATAGCTCTACTCTTCCATGACTGCGTCACTAGAAGGGGTTGAGTGGTCAGAGGCACGCCTCGGCCGCACGTTACCCCCGGGAAAGACCCGGTACCCATTTTACAGGAGCCTGGGTGGGCCCCAGGGCCGGGCTGGACGGGCGGAAAATCTCGTCCCCACCGGGATTCGATCCCGAACCGTCCAACCCGTAGCTCAGTCGCTATACCGACTGAGCTACCCGGCCCACCCAGGAGGTTGAGGCTCTCAGAATTTCTAGACAGTCGGCACGTGAAGGTGGTAAGGTTGTCAACCTTACGCACCGGGCGCCTTACCCCCCCCCCCTCCTCCAGAAGGAACTTCTGATACTCATTTCTGTTAGAGGCTGAGTCGACCACTAAGGCCATACTGCGGCCGGAAGGATTGAGTCAATGAAAATTAAAATGACCCAGTCGGGAATCGAACCCGCGACCTCCTGCCCTGTGGCGCATTGCCGCGCACTCCGTAAAGCAGATTGTGCCTTGGGTTGATTAAGCTAACTTTCTCGTAAAATGGTGCGTAGTCACTTTGAAAGGTTGTTCGCTTGACTACCTTCAAATTATTTTTTGTGTTTGGTTTCGCCATGTCCAGTGTTCCAAACTTTTTCATTACCATAATTTTTGAATGGAGCGTGCTTTCTGCTTGCATAATTTTTATGAAAAATCATACGTACGGAATCTGCACGTAAGGTTCTACCCATTCTGTGTCCAAGGCTTCACCAGGGGGGTAGGTATGAAAATGAGTTTGTTACTCGCTAACATAACCGTTGTGTCCCTTGCACCACGCCAGCAACGCATATGGAAAAATTCGATACAAAGCCGAATTCATTCTTAATCTCAACGGACTGGGATGAGTGGCCATCTGCATGCTCCGCCAGCCAAGCACACATTGAAAGAAGGCTGCGCCCTTTGGATCGGAGAAGGTAGTCTCCATAACCATTTTTCACGAATTCGATAATAAATATTTCGACATTCCTTTATTAACCCTCATCCTACTAACGTGGAGAATATGGTGAGCTCTTAATAATGCCAGTAGATGGCAGATGGGATTTAATTCGACGTTCAAAGCGTTAAACTTTTCAAAAAAAAGAATTTGTGACAACGCAGTGACAACGGTATATTTTATACAACCGTGAAAGGTCGATCAAACAGTAATACTTCGGGCGTTTATTCGGTTCATTGTGGGCTGAAACACCGACTAAACTTATGTAAGTTTTTTCGTGGTTTTACTCAGTCCCTCAACGCGAATTCCGGGATACTATGTCATATTAGGCTACGATCACATCATTCTAAATTTTTTTATTCGCTAATAAGAAGTCGCTGGGCAAGAATGGACGTTCGTAATTAAGGAGGCCAAGGCTTTCCAGAGGGACGTTCAGGCAAGGAGTAAGTACGGAAGTATTCGCTAATAATTTTACTTTCATCTCGACGTAATATGAACTGATGGTAGGGAAGTCCAGGCAAGGAGTAAGTACGGAAGTATTCGCTAATAATTTTATTTTAATCTCTAAATAATATGAGTTGATGGTAGTGTCGTTAAATGGACATATCGCGAGAACTTAAGTGGTGTGAGGTTTGACGTAGTGTGCAGACTTTACTGGGGTCTTCTTTCCTTTCTGCACATTATACGGCGTCACGGCGCATGCATATAGTGTCTTCAAGCCCGTAAGAAATGTACGGACTTCTTGTCACCGATTGTGGCGAAGCTGACAGATGATCAGCGGCACTAATTTCAGAACTCTTAGGCTGATTTTCAACCAAGCCGGACAGTAAATATGTAAACTATGGATGGAAATGTAGTTAACGCCTCGGAGTATAGTAAGGCTTACACCCTGCCGATATACAAGAAACTTAGTCCAAGTTGCGTCAATTCAGGCTTCCGCCGCTAAGAAGATGAGAACTGCACTCTTCTGGGTCATTACACAGCGAGTAGTGGTAATTTCTTACCGAGGTTTCGGGACAACCTATCGGTTCCATCTTAGGGTTGAAGGGTCCAAAAGGACACTTGACCTCTGAAGAAAGGACGGTTAGGTTGTCCGGAAACGCCGGTAAGAAATTACCACTACTCGTTGCGTAATGACCCAGAAGAGTGCGGTTCTCTTAGTCCGAGTTCTGAAAAAAATTCTTTTGTTGGGTTTTGTCCAAATCCTGGCGAAGAAGGTAGGCAACAGGGTTACCCTTAGCCGCCGAACTACATATATATATATATATATATATATATATGTCGTGCAGTGAGCCCTTTGAATGGCCGAACGGCCATTAAAGTGGACGGGGGGGGGGGGATTTAATTCCGGCGTCAAAGATTAATTCCGGCGTCAAAGGGGTAATGTTTAATTTACGCCCAAATATGGGTTTCACTGCAGTGATTTTCACGAATCTGATAATTCCTGACCGCCATGCTGCGGCGATCTTCTGTACCTGATGTAACACATATCGGTCAAGGTATATGAAACGTAATGGGTATAGACTTATGTACACCATTCAGTAAGTATCACTGTCACTTTGTCGATTTTCAAGTAACTCCTATTTGCATGACGAATTGTAAAGAACGCATGCGCCGAGATGCATGACAATCCGAGAAAAAGCGTAGGTCACATAGACGGACGGACGGGCGGGCTTGATCTCCACGTACGGCGCCTGTTTTTGCATCCTAAGGAACGCCTAATAAATACGCTTTCGTATTCGCAATAAATATTAGTCTGGAGCAAAGGTGGATATAGATTATGAAGGTAGAGTTCACCCTACAACAAGCGACGAAGGTCCAGAGGGGGAGTAGCTGTATAGCTCTACTCTTTCTTTAACCTCGGCGCTAGATGAGGTGTGTGTTCAAGGCTACGTCGCGGTCTCTTCACCCCCCCCCCGAAAGACTCGGTACCCATTGTACAGGAGGCTGGACGGGCCCCAGGGCCGGTCTGGACGGGTGCGGAAAATAATGCTATCACCGGGATTCGATACCCGGACCGTCCAGGCCGTAGCGAGTCGCTATACCGACTGAACTATCCCGGCCCTTTAGATTATGTAACGATGATATTTCATTTGCAGATATGTACGGTGGAATGAGGTTCGGTCACCACTATAAGTGTTTTAGACGAGTCCGTCATGGGATACTTAACGTACTTTTACATGGAACTACGGAGGAAAACTCGGCCCGGCAGAGATTTTAAACGGATGACTGTTCGAGTTTACGAGGCTGGTGCTACACCAGCCTGCGTTTACACTTTTATTTTCTGAGTGCACAATTATGAGTGGACTTCTTAAATTCAAACAGAAAAAAAGACTATATTTGCCTACTGGCATAAAAAATGGATATTTAGGTATGTACTCTTAATGCTTCTTGCGAGCCTGGGACAATTTCACCTGGTTTTTTGTACCGATAAAGACAAGAGAGAATTGAAATATTGAACATTGTGGTGTTAAGTTGCGAAATTTTTAGTAGTCTGGTACTCTCCTCTCAGACATTTATGGTGTATTTCTATCATTTGATAAACACATCGGGTTACTTCGCGTTGTGAAAAGTTATCGTCATTCGGACCTTTATTTTCCAAACTGTGTTTCAAGGACTCTTTGTTTAGCACAATTCACTGTAAACTAGAGATGTGGAAATTACAGAGAACTCTAACATTACGCCTTTGTCTTAATTGACGACGCCGTCGAAGTTTGATCCGCCGATGACTGTAATGTGTATCGAACACGGTCGTTGGGAAACGGGCATAGAGATGTTTGCGTATGCGTCAACGACATTTGGGAACTCAAAATATCAAACCCAGCTCCAACGCTGAAGCCTATTTCGAAACTTATAAAATATCCCTAGCAAACAACCTAACCTAACCTAACCTAACCTAACCTAACCTAGACCTAGACCTAGACCTAGACCTATGTCACCTCACCGAGTGTGTACGAAAACTGTCGATTAAGGACATACAGGAACAAAGAGTACGCAGAAGCTTCTATACAGGACCAATAAACGTCAGATGGTTTTGGGTACGAATTTCTTTCTGGTGCAGACGCTTCGTATCTAAAAATGTTTTGGTGATTTCTTTTCGCTTTCAGGGTCATTATTTTAAATGGCAAGTATCGTTTCTCACTTCCCTCTTTTATCCCTTCGCGCGAATGGTCGGTCGGCTGTGTGGCCTACGTTAATACAATAAGCAAGCTGACAGGAAGTTACAAGGAAGAGTTACCAGATAAAATATTGTCCCTGTATAAGTGGAAGCCGAAACCATACGAATAAAAGCCGACACGGGTTTCGAATTTGGCTTTGGTTTTTTTTTTTAATGCGATGTGTGTTCTGAAAATGGATGATAAGACTCAAAACGCTCCAGCAGCACGGGGGTGCCTTCCCTCAAAGCGACGCTTTCGGTGAGTTCGCTTTGCACTAACTTACTGATGTATGGCACTAACGGAGATGAGGGCACCACCGTCGAAGTCATATGAATATTGTAACTATAGATGTTTTGAACGCTATTTGGTGAGACGAAGAGAGGTGTTAATGAGGTGGAAGGAAGAAATCATGGAAAAGGAAGTTCAGCTCAGAATTTATAGTGTTGCGTGTGCTGAATAAAACAAACGAAGTTAGTTATGCAAATATGTGAGCAATAACTAAACTGTCTTATATTTTAGAAGCTGTGGTATTTTTTGTATGCCACTGCGGCGTTCTTGGCGGACCGCGTATAATCGAATTATCCGCGTTCAGTACGTAACTCTTCGCGTTTCGCACGTATAACCGAATCCGCTGTTGAAAAAAAAACCACGCTGGTGGAGGATTTTTTTGTGTGTCGGTAATGCGCATGTCAGCCACATTCGATACTGAAGAAGAACTGAATGCAATTGAAGGATACTATGTACTGTCTTGAAGTTAATCTTTCCCAACATTATAAGCCAATTTGACAACCCAGCGTAACCTAAACTCATTTAATCATTGTATGAAACGAAAGTACCTAACCCACGCATGGGATACTCGATGTCGCAGTAGGTTGAGGCATCGCGTTACAAGCCAAAAGGTCGCGGGTTCGATTCCCAATGAGGTCATTGGGATTCTTTATTGACTTAATCCTTGCGGCGTTGGGGTCGACTCAGCCTCTTAACAGAGGTGGGTACTAGGGATATATCCTGAGGGTTAAGGCGGCCGGTACGTAAGGCTGACAACCTTACCACCTTCATGCTCCGATTGTCTATAAATTCTGGCAGCCTCAAACTCCTGAAGCCCCAAGGGCCTCTAATAGGAAAGCTTTACCTTGATACCCAGCGCATGAGATGAGGTTCACCAGCATTATGTAGAAGAACCAGTAGAAGGAGAATGGTAGAGGATGGAAGGGTTTACGCAATTAGACACTTCACAATCGAGGGTTTTGTTTTGCCGAATTTATCAACATAGTTATCCTTATAGTGTTATACAGATCGTGCATACAAAAACACAAGCTTTATTCGCTCCAAGTATCAACCTACTTACTGTACATACATATATTCGCTGATTTATCTTCTTAGCCACTTAAATTTATGCGTCCGTGTACTAGTATAGATATTGCTCCTAATTTTAAATTGACAGTGACAGGCATATTTAAATATGTCTGTCTAAATTATATTGTTTTTATTAGGCATATAAGCTTATTTATGTAACTTACTGTATGGCTAAAATTATTGTTAACACAGTTATTATTGACAAATTATTGTTGACACATCACTGAGATTTACTTTAAACACAGTTATTGTTGATAGTTATTGTTAACACATCTATTGTTGACAGTTATTGTTAACACAGTTACTGTTGACAGTTACTGTTGACAGTTATTGTTGACATTTATTGTTTACAAGTTATTGTTGACACAGTTATATTTGAGATTTATTGTTAATGCAGTTATTATTAACAAGTAATTCTTGACACTTATTATTAACAGAGTTACTGTAGACAGTTATTCTTGTCACGGTTATTGTTAACACATCGTTGACAGTCATTACTAACACAGCTATTGTTGACAGTTATTAGTGGCAGAGTTACTGTTATTGTTAACACAGTTACTGTTGACAACTGTTGTTGGCACAGTTGTTATTAACAAGTTATTGTTGACACAGTTATATTTGAGAGCTATTGTTAACACACTTATTGTTAACATGTTACTATTGACACAGTTATATTTGAGAGTTATTTTTAACACAGATATTAAGACAGTTACTTTTAACACAGTTATTGTTGACAGTTTTTTAACAGAGTTATTGTTGAAGTTATTGTTGAAACAGTTATTTTTAACAGGTTATTGTTGATAATTTTTAGCACAGTTACTGTTGACAGTTATTGTTAACACAGTTATTGTTGACACAGTTATCGTTGAGAGTTGACAGTTATTGGTAACATAGTTACTGTTGACAGTTATTGTTGACACGGATATTGCTGCTTTTTAGGCCTTTGTACATATTTGTTGTTTATGTATATGTGTGTCGTAAATATTTGTACCGTGTGTATATGAAATCTCTTCGAGTATGCAACAGTAAACTTAATGTCCAACTTGTTTTTATTGAACATTTCTATGTCAATTTTGGGGGCGGGGGTGTGGGTGGCGGTGGTGGTGTTGCGGTAGCGTACCCTTGTTCTGTGGAGAGGCTGTTGGTTGCCCATTTCACGTGTCGTGTAGTTTTTATATACCATGTATAGAACGATTTATTTATTTATTTATTTACCTGCTTATACGTACCGTGTTTAGACCACTATTATTTATTTATTTATTTATTCCTGTGTTTCACATGTGCAGTATATGATTAAATTACAATGGAAGAGTTGGATACTCTTGGACTGTAAGTAGCAATCAATGCCAGTTTCAGCGTTCCTTCACGTGATCTGTCTGGCGATCGCATTAAGTGACGGCACTGTGTAACTACAAGTATTATAGTCAAATAATTTTTCTTCTTGCCTCCCACGACCGTGTCGGTTCCATACGGAAATCTTCCGTTTATAACAGACGTGACACACACGTGTGGTAGCCACACACCTGCACCAAGCACCGGCTACACAATAAACAGTTAAAAGAGTTAAGAATGAAGCATAGCTGTTTTCTATGAAGCCTTTTTAAATTGCCATAGGCAATTCTTAGAATCTCGTATCTAATTTCTTGGCCAATCTTTCAATGCTGGCGATATTTCATTTTTATCTCGATGTCAAATCTGTTCAAATATTTCACCTTGTTACTGTTTCCGTTTAAGAAATATGTGCTGAGAATATTTAGACCTAACAGGCAGAATGTAACGGGAATACAGAGAAAAATATCTATTGAGGAGCTTCATAATTTGTACTGCTCATGTAACATTACAGAAATAAAACTGATGAGGATTATGTGGGCTAGACACATAGCACGTATGGGAGAGGTGAGAGTGTTGGACTCTTCCATCTGTTTTAATAAGGATTAGGAACCTCTACGGTAGGAAGACTAAAGCCTGAATCGGACTGCAGCACAATGGGACAAGAAAAAGAAACAAAATTACTCCATCGCGACTTATTAGCCTGTTGATTATATATGAATGCAGATACAATTATAATATAGACATATTTGTGAGTTTTGTACTAAAGATGACAGTACGTGACCCAGCCCACGATGATGGTCATGATTGTAACGGAATTCATAGAGACAGTATTGTCAACCCTAAGCACACATCTAAATGCACCATACATGAAATATGTAACAAGATTGTAAGACAATTCTCACCATAAGAATCGCACACAAAAAATACATTTAATGTCGACAGATAAATTCCCAGAAGTTCACCGTCTCATTCCTTTCCCTTCTTTAATACCTGACACTGGATAAAATTATGCGCACATAATTTTGTTTATTGTAGTTGTGCTATAGATTATTGGTTTACGGTGATAAACAGCAGTATGCCACTGATCTATTCTTTGGAATGCTCTTATCATGTAGGGGCAATTAGAATGGTAGGGTCCAGTTTAAATGCGATGTCGCACGGTGACGCACGGACGGGGGAAGTGAAGGGGAAACTAGCGAATGGAGTGGGTAGCCAGTACCCTTCACACTTCCTCGGAACATGGAGTATCCAGCATTACCACCGCTGATGCACATACCTCGGCTGCCAGTAGTCGACTCAACTGACGCCCGCACCGATATAAATGGACTCGTTCGTTTCGCCTAAAGACGAAATATGGTTTCTGCGCGTGTGCCGTTACATTTCAAACGCAGTCTAATAAGAAATTAAAAAACCGCGTTTGTGCTGGTAAGATGGAGAAGATTATTTGATTCAATGGCGTGTTGTGTTGCAAGAGTTGTACTGTGGGGCGTAAAACAGATGGAATACACGAGAAAACAAAACAAATAAATGTAAATATTTCTGCATATTTAACATAAAATGTTAAACACAGTTAATTCTTTGACATGCAACGTGATTTGATATAATTTTTTTCCTCGTTCGACGGTACCTAGTAGGCCTTGGCTTCCTCATAGTCGAGGCTTCACGATCACACTCAGACACACCACACTCCGTGGGATTCCTCTGGACGAGTGATTAGCCCGATTCGGAGACCTGTACGTGACAATACACAACCCTCACAAGAGACAGACTTCCATGCCCCCGGCGGGATTCGAACACGCAATCCAGCAATCGAGCAGCCTCAGACCCACGCCTTAGACCGCGCGGCCACGGCCACCTGGGTCGACTCTAACCATAATGTCTACATATTTAAAATTAAGTAAGAGATTTTGAATTGTGTCACATCCAGCCAATCGCAGGACGTATGTTACTAGGTTTCTAGTATTAAAGTTTGTATTCTAGTGAATAAAATACTTCGATTTCCATCTGGCGACTTTCCGCAGACGAGGAGACGGACTCCCGAAGCAGGCTGAGTTTGCCAGTCGGTTGAGAATGTGTTAATACAGGAGTTCGGACTGCAAGTGAATACGGCTTTCTCCGATACCTCTTAAATGTGTCATTATTAGGCTAGTATCTTTTTATTGCTTTTGGAAGTATTTATTGGTTACTGACACTTTATATCTACATTGCATTTGTCAGGTATAACCTCAGTGCTTTGTGTTGTCGCAGTGATGTAGAGCACGCTTGAAACGTGATGGCACACGCGCAGATACCAGATTTGATCTTTCAGCGAAACGGACGAGTCCATTTAAATTGGCGGAGGGGTCACAGAGGTACAAATTCTCACATTACAGCTTCGTCTATATGAGGACATTTTCATCCACATCACCTGATGTAACTGAACGTAGCATTCTAATTGTCACATTCATTATAGCGGCGAAGACATGGGGTTCGACTGTTGGTCTGTAGACCACCGATCCTGAATTAAATTTTTCTAGTTTTCCTTAAGTTCCTCCATTGATATGCCGAGTTACTACTTGAAATTAGACAATGAACTCCTCCCACATTAAGCCTGTTTATAATTCAGCAGTTTGTAATCCTCTTATTATTCGACGCTATGTAATCTGAGATGTTTAAATCATCATTAAATCAAAATATTTTCAAAATAGTTTCACTTTATTAAAAATTGTTCTCTTAATAGTAACTATTAATCATCATTAAATCAAAATATTTTCAAAATAGTTTCACTTTATTAAAAA
>Ga0123353_10010072_pt1 | contig 13137 bp, 10 predicted proteins | sample TergutLab28metaG_3_FD_92763 | JGI IMG/M metagenome (GOLD analysis project Ga0123353, IMG submission 92763) | Labiotermes labralis P3 segment gut microbial communities from Petit-Saut dam, French Guiana - Lab288 P3 | ecosystem: Host-associated > Arthropoda: Insects > Digestive system > Gut ...
GATGGCAAGCGGGCTGCCTGTTGCGGGTGTTGCAAATGGCGGAGTCACAGATTTCTTAACGCACAATTACAACTCATTATTGTCCGGGGACGGGGATGAAAATGCATTCACAAGGAACCTTATTACCATCATGGAAAGTGAAATGCTCCGAAACGAGTTGTCAAAAAACGCGGTAACAACCGCATTATCAAGAGATTGGGACGGAATATTCAATTCGTTGATTGAGGATTATTCTGAACTTCTCAAAAGAAGACCGGAATTTGAAAGGAAACGCGCATCATAAATCAATTACTATTGAAACCCTGCTTTAGTAACGGAGATTTGCTTTAACCTAAAGAACAGATTATTTGGAAAGAAAGCAACAGGAGGAAATTTTAATGAAATTCTCAAACCATTATAAGATGGCATATCTGATCTTGGAAAAAATGGCGTCAAATGATATACAGCTCAGGAAACAGCCATATTTCCTCGGCAATCTGGCGCCGGATCTAATTGGTTCATTTTTATTTCGGCAGCACTCATATAACACATGCGGGGCGCGCCTCAGAAAACTGCTCATACGATTGTTCGATGGTAATGTATCCTGTGACAGTATATTATTCTCATTTTACACAGGCGTCATGTCGCACTATGTCTGCGACTTTTTATGTTATGCACACACGGCGGCATTCGCTGGCAGTGTGCGCGAACACTATAAATATGAAAAAAATCAAAATGTAAATGCAGAAGAGATGCTGCCGTTCAACAGGCAAAAAAGTATGAGTTACAGTTATTCCGAGTTAAAGCTCGATATCGAGAATTGCATTGACAGACATGAGCGGATACTAACCCAAAACGGTTGGATGTCTGCCTCTGATATACCTTTTGCAGTATATGTGGCGACATGGGCGGTATCAGCCGTTTATCTCCATGCAGAGTACAAAAATGAGATCGAAACTATGCCTTCGGCTTTACTTTCCGCTTAGTTGCCTGACAATATAAATAGGGGGAAGATATGGATTTTTCTGAATTTTACCTTTTTTCTGATATAGACGGGACACTTGGTACTGCGGATGGGGGGATACCCGGGAGGAATACCGGTGCGATTTCAAGATTTGTTGATAATGGCGGTAATTTCGCATTGTGCACCGGAAGATGGGCAATGGATATCAAACATTTCACAAAGGGCGTTGCAGTAAATGGGACATGCATAATTAACAACGGCGGAGCTTTTTATGACTACTCAACCGGAAAATGTTTCAGAGTCCGTACACTGCCCAAGCAAGCTCTCGAGTACCTTCGGTTAATAATAAACGAAGGTGACATAATTGAAGCGCTCGCAATTACGCAATCCGGATACTTTCGCATTATGAATGCAGACTCATCGTGGATTCCAAATGATGAAAGCTTGACTCAAAGACTAAAAAAGCTTGAGGAGGTATGCTCTCCTCAACTAAGGATAGTGTTTAGTATCCGTTCAAGCAATGCTGCCGAGTATTTGTTTTATCGTTGGAATAGTTTTGATTTGCCTGATGTAAGCTTTATACGTTCATCGGACACACAAATTGAAATGCTGCCAAAAGGTGTCAACAAAGGCGCGGCGCTTATTGAGCTGTGTAAAGAGCAAGGTATTCCTGTCAATCGTACGTATTTTATCGGCGATAGTTATAACGATAAGGAAATATTTCAGATTGCAGGGTTAAGCGCTTGTGTTGCAGAAACCCCTTCTGAACTTAAGGGGTATTGTAACTACGTACTTGGAGCATGTATGGATGGCGCTCTCGCAGATTTTATCCAAATCCTGTATAACATAAGCGTTATCTCTGCCTGAATAATATACTTGATACCACTGTTTTTGGCGGCTCTGCGCAGCTAAACGGATCATCTCTGACACAATGAGTCCGGCAATATCAATAATTATTGAACAGAGCAAATTCCAACGTTTCATGGCGTTATTATCTGAGAAGTTATCCGGTAGCCTTTATATATCAGAAGCGGCATATGCCAACAGTAATGCGCGCCACAGTTTATATTGATATTTACTTCTTACACGAATTTTACATGAATATTACAGAGATATGGTAGTATCTCTTTACTTTTATCTATACATTATAAAGTGAAAGAGTGTGTTATATAAGAAAATGAAAGGTTATTACTTGTTTAATGATTACAGAACATGAAAACTCTGCTATATACATGCAGAACAGGGAACTGTCATGGTTGAAATTTAATGAACGCGTACTGCGTGAGGCAAACCGGACTGATACACCTATGATTGAGAGGCTTAAGTATATCTCAATTTTTACCAGCAATCTTGATGAGTTTTTTATGATCAGGGTCGGTGCGCTTACGGATTACGCACAATTTAATAAAAAATACAGGGACAACAAAACCGGCATGTCGGCACAAGAACAGCTTGAAGAGATTTTTCGCGCCGTCGTACCTTTATATAAGCTCAGGGACAGGCTTTTTTCTATAGTACTTGAGGGACTTGAACGCCATGGCATACAATTGCTGCATGTACAGGATCTAAGCGATGATGAAATGAGTATGCTCAGAAATCATTTTGAGCTTGAAGTAAAGCCGTTGCTGTCACCCCAGATCATCGACTCCAGACATCCTTTCCCCCACATTGCCAACAAGCAGTTGCATATCGCGGTAAAGCTGGAAAAGAGAAGAGGCTTCCTCTTCGGGCTTATTGCGGTACCCTCTCAAATGGACAGGATTGTACTGTTGCGCGGTGGTTCACGATTTGTTTTGCTTGAAGAACTGATCATGCATTTTGCCGATGATATATTCAATATATACAGAGTGCTTGAGAAAAACATCATTGCGGTCACACGCAATGCGGATATTGATACGGAAGAGCAGCTTGACGAGGATATTGATTACCGCCTGCATATAAAAAATTTGTTGAAAAAACGCAACCGTCTATCTCCGGTACGCCTGGAGCTTGCATATCCGGCAAAAGAAGAGTTGATAGGCTTTCTCTGCGAAAAACTCTCCTTGCGCACTCCGCAATTATTATATTCATCAACTCCGTTGGATCTGTCATTTGTTTTTTCAATAAACTGCATGATCGACGGAGAAACAGTTAAGCGCCTCATTTGGCCTGCCCATGTCCCTGTCGATTCTCGACCGACTGACAGAAGAAGTAGTTTGGCGAGAATAATCGATTCGGGTAAAGACTTGCTGTTTTCGTACCCGTATGAGAGCATAGAGCCTTTTTTATCAATGATCCATCAATCAGCGGGAGATGATTCGGTAATATCAATAAAAATCACTCTTTATAGAATCGATTTGCGGTCAAAGCTGGCGGAGTCGCTTATACTTGCGGCGGAAAATAATAAAGAAGTAGTTGTACTGATGGAGCTTCGCGCCCGCTTTGATGAAAGCAATAATATTGATTGGGCTCAGCGGCTGGAAGGAGCTGGATGCCGTGTCATCTACGGTCTACTTGGGTATAAAGTGCATTCCAAAGTTTGTTTGATCACGCGAAAGGAAAAGGGTAGAATTCGTTATATAACACAGATAGGTACGGGAAACTACAACGAAATGACAGCAAAGCTATACACTGACCTTTCGCTGATTACCGCGAATCAGGACATAGGCCGTGATGCATCAGATTTTTTTGGAAATCTTCTGCTTGGGAATCTGGAAGGTATATATCGTCATCTGTGGGTCGCGCCAAACAGCTACGAAAGCAAAATCACCGAGTGCATTGAGGAAGAAAGGCAAAAATCCCTGCACGGTAAGCAAGGAAAGGTGGTACTCAAATGTAATTCTCTCTCTGACAAAGAGATAATCGAAAAGTTGTCTGCGGCTTCACGCGATGGGGTCAGGATATTTCTTATTATACGCGGAATATGCTGTCTTTTGCCTCAAATTCCGGGTTTTACGGAAAACATTCGAGTCATCAGTATCGTTGGGAAGTTTCTGGAACACACCCGGATATTTTGCTTTGGTGAAGGTTCAGACGCAAAGGTATATATTTCTTCAGGTGATTTGATGACACGTAACACAGAGCGGCGCGTTGAAGTTGCTTGTCCCGTTCTTGACACTACTCATAAGGGCAGAATAATGGGGATGCTTGACATTATGATAAAGGATAACACCCAGGCATGGGAACAGTTCTCAGACGGTATGTATGAACTTCGTCGGCCGAACGAGACGGATGCTGTATTCAATTCTCAAGAATATTTCATTCATCAAGCACAGAAAAGTACAGTAAGCACGGAGCAAAAGGGGTTAACGAAAGATGCAGGCGTCGGGAAAACTCCGTTGTATATGCGTGTTCTCAGACGCATCTTACAACTCACAATAAAATAGGTCAGGGATGTGTGTTTTATATACATGTCCTGCCCGGAGTCTGCTCATAGTATCCTGTTATCAATAAAACCGAATTTGGGTGCAATGTAGCATTGTAAAAAATTTTTTGAGAGGTATAAAATGAGAATCGGATTGTTGACAAGCGGAGGAGATTGTCAGGGGTTGAACGCGGCGCTTCGGGGTGTGGCAAAGACACTGTACGGTTGCATTCCCGATCTTGAACTATTTGGGGTATTAGACGGTTTTCGCGGTTTGATTGAGGGAGACTGGCGCAAGATGGAGTCAATAGAATTCTCGGGTATTTTAAGGCAAGGAGGAACCATTTTGGGCGCTTCTCGCCAGCCCTTCAAAATGATGCTTGAAATGAATGATTATTATGGTACGGACAGGCTATCGATGATGCTGGAGAATTACAAAAAGGGTGGTTTTGACGCACTGGTGATACTCGGCGGAAACGGTACTCATAAGACGGCGTACATGCTTAGTCAGGCCGGCGTCAATGTAGTGACATTGCCGAAAACGATCGATAATGATATATATGGCACAGACCTGACATTTGGCTTTGACAGCGCGATGGATAAAGCGACCACCATTATAGATTCTATCCACTCAACAGCAGCGTCGCACGGACGTGTTTTTGTAGTAGAACTGATGGGCAACAAGGTTGGCTGGATTACATTATGCGCGGGTATAGCCGGAGGCGCAGATGTGGTTTTGATACCTGAAATCCCATATAATACCGAAAGTGTGTTAAAAGTGATAAGAGAACGCAATCAAAACGGAAAAAACTTTTCGATCATCGCGATCGCTGAGGGCGCTTTAACAAAGAAAGAAAACGTCATCTCAAAGTCAGAGCGCAAGAATGGAGGGTCAACATCCGGTACCAGACTGGCTAGAACCTTGTCTGACGTTCTTGAGCAGGATGTACGCGCAGTAATACCCGGACACATCCAGCGAGGCGGTGACCCCACTCCGACAGATCGTTTACTGTGTTCTCGTTTTGGAGCAAAAGCAGGCGCCCTCGTAAGAAAAAAGGAATACGGAAAAATGGTAGCGTTGAGGGGAACAGAAATCGTGTCTGTACCGCTTAATGATGTTGTGAAAAAGCTGAAAACTGTTCCTTTGGATTCAGAGCTGCTTCGTCAGGCGGAACAACTGGGGATATCCCTCGGCAGCGATAATTGGAGATAAACCGCATCGCACACAGGGATGCGGGAGTCGATAAGAGTTAAGGAGAAAACCAATGAACAAATCCGGTGTATCAAATACACTATCCGACAAACCGCACGACGGGCTTATACGTAACGTCGATAATAATATAAACAAGATTAGCCTCAAGTTGTTTTGCGAGCGGTTTAGTATTGATTATAAGAAGCGGGTAGGCGATACCTGGCTGCATGAGGTTATGTTTGCTGAATTTTCGGAGTTACACGGGCTGAGGAAAGGATTAGTTAACGTCGCCAGGGCGGCACACATTCTAGGCGACAAAAATAATGTAGCCTGTAATGCTTTCTCCTGTTCTTCGCATTCTGATTCAAGGGATATACCATCTTGCTTGTCCTTATCAGATTTGATTGTTACGCATCCAATCAAAGGATTGTCTTTCAAGCAGAACATGATTTTGGCAGGGGTGCTCAGTAATGCCGAAAATGAAAATGCTGACGAGAGTATTACAAATCACGCAGTCAGACGGTCAGGATTTTTCAATAGCGCCGTTCATGAACCGGAAATTGAGACCATGACGGCTTTTTTAGAGTTGGTTCAGTTTGTTCTGGAGCTTAAGCCTATAAGAATAAATATGGTTGAAACAAATCCAATGCAGTTGTCCATAGAGGTTGATGAGCCTTTAGCGCGAAAAACCCCTTTTAGTGCTGATGCCCCTTTTTGGCAAGAGAAGTTCGGCAATGTCTCTGTTAAGTGGGAATGCAAAACCAAGTCATCGGATAACGCTGTGCCGTTATTAAAAAAAGCTTATATAAAACCTAAAATTAGCCGGAAACAGCAAAAGCGTGCAAAGAATCAAAAGGAGTCGGATTTTAGTAATTACTTCCGCAGATATACAAATAATCAAATGGTACGGTTAATGGATATAGCTGATGCTAATGTAAATCAGGACGAGGAACACATCCATGATATGAGGGTGGTCTTTCGTACTTATCTCTCACTTATTAAAAGCTTTAAACCATATTTGAACAATAAATGGTCAGATTCGGTCAGCAGAAAGATCAAGTCTGCGTTCAGGCTCTTAGGTAGTGTGCGGGACACTGACGTAATACTGCTCCATCTGAATGGATATATTGATAAAAATCAACTTAATACAAATGAGTTCACCCTTTTTATAAAATATCTCAACAGTAAAAGAAAAGCCGCAATGACAAAAGCTTCAAAATATGTCAATTCGCAGTCATATATGTCTTTATTGAATGAGCTTTCCGGAGATATTCGTGCAGCAGCCTGCATGCCTGTGATAGATGAAAAACATAATGTAATTCCGTTCTTACTCAGCGATGTCATACCTACAGTTGTTGGTAAAACATCACTGGCTATATACGCTTATGACGAATGGCTCCAGGGTTACTTTGTCTCCGGGAAGATGCTTCACAGAATGAGGGTGTCATTTAAGCATTTACGGTATCTTCTTGAATTTCTGCCTGAGCCTTACAAAAAGGACGCTAAGAGAGCCCTCCAGATTGCGGAGCAATGTCAGGAGTTAATTGGTGATATGCAGGACAGCGGCATAGCCGATGACTTTGCAAAACAATTTATTGAGTCACTTACTCAGGATGAGCAAAATAGTTCTGTTGGTCAAAATTTGGTAAACTATATAGATTACTGCAGAAATGAAACTGCTGATAAATCACGCAAATTCTTAGAATTCTGGTCAGAAACCGGAAAAAAGGAGCTTATTACTCAGATATGTCGAATAATATAAGTAGCGATAACTACAAAAAACATTCAAAAGATATCGAGGTCGAAACAAAATACCTTCTGCATACAGATGTTACTTCGGTGAAAGAACAAGTACTGCAATGCTTTATTGATGATAGATTCAAAATAAAAGGTAACATTTCCTATGACGACATTCTCTTTATCAATGACGTTTACTACGATACCTTCGACTGGCAACTACTAAAAAAGGGAATAAGCCTGCGTTTGCGTCATAAAGAAAATCGAGCTTTCATAACATTTAAAAGCTCCCTGAATCATTTAACAGGTCAACGCGGTCAGTTGGAAAGGTTTGAACGGGAGCGTAAAATCCCGGCTCCGGATATTTACAGCGAAGAATGTGCAGAGTTTATTAAGAGCTGTCTTCATGACATTGGGGAAAGTGATTTTCTCGTTTCTCACGAAGTTGTAAAAGCCGTTACAATATGTAATAAGCGCTGTCTGTACAAAGTGAAAAAAGGTGCTGAAAAGTATGAAGTAGCCTTTGATGATGTCACATACTTCAGTGAGGTAACAAAAAAAAAGTATTCCGAGCAGCAGTTGGAAATTGAAAAACGTTCGAAATTAACATCTGTAAAGCAGATGCTTAATACCATTAAGAAGTTGGAGGCAGGACTGGGCGAAATAATCGAGCCTTGTTCAGAATCAAAATTCGAAAGAGCATATAGATTTACCACATCATATGTACCGCACGCCTGAGTAAAATGCTCAAACTATTGCTCGATGGGAACGTCGCCAGGAGTTGTATACCCGAATAGCTAACTTTTAATATACTCGTCAAATATTTCTACAAGCTCCGCCATATCCGATGAATACACATCCCCGATGTTACCTAATCTAAACGTAGGATATGTTGTGAATTTACCGGGGTAAATGACAAACCCTTTTGACTTAAGCACCGCATACATTTCTTCAAAAATCAAATCCCCAAGCTCAAATGTCGTTATGATATAAGACTGGTGTTCAGGGGCTACAATAGAGTTAATGCCAAGTTTTTCAAGCCCCTTAACAAGTATTTCGTGGTTTTTTATGTATCTCGTTCTTCGTGCCTGCAAACCGCCTTCTTTTTTATATTCGTCGATTGCCTGCCGCAATGCAAGCAGTACATTTGTGGGCGATGTAAAACGGAATTTACCGCCGCCGGGATATAGACCCTGATATTGGTCAAATAGATCAAGACTATGGGAATGTGATTGCCCTTCGCTTTTTTTCAAAAGAGATTTCTTTACCACAACAAATGATAAACCCGGCAGACCCTCCAGGCATTTGTTGGAGCTTGCGCCTAACCCGTCAATATCAAGGCCGGGCATATCAATATCATAAGCAGCAAAAGTAGACATAGCATCGACAAAAACCTTTTTACCGTAAGATTTAGCAAGTTTCGTGATCTCTTCAAGAGGGTTAATAACGCCGGTGGTAGTTTCACAATGAACAAATACAACCACATCTATGTCTTTGTCTTTTTTTAACTTTTTTTCAACCTTTTCTTTACTAATCGGCTGCGTCATATCAAATGAGAGATATTCATAATCCATGCGCGACTTTCCGGCAATAGTCAACATCCGCTTGCCATACTCACCATTGATCAAAAACAATACTTTATCCTTTTTCCGGCACAGGCAGCATATCATTGCTTCAATCGCATACGAGCCGCTGCCCTGCAACAAAACAGTTGCATAATCGTCATTTGCGGAAATATGGGTAATATCGTTAATCACAGAGGTTGTGATTTTTTTATATTCATCATCCCATGTACAATGGTCGGTGAGCATGGAGTATTTAACCGCATAACGAGTTGTCAAAGGGCCGGGTGTCAACAGCTTGCGGGAAGCGTTTTGAACCAAATGGCGGTTTATGTCGGTGACCACGTCCGAAAGCTCGTCCAGATCATCAATAATATAATCCGCTCCGGCTTTATAATATGCCGCGCGGACAACCGCTTTGCGGTCTTTTATTTCATCTTCGGATAAAGCGGCGACTTCATCACGGGTGAGCCCGAGCTCTGACGATCCCATTATAACGCCAACCGTCCAGCAGCCGGCGTTTTTGCCCTCCGCTATATCCGCTGTTGTGTCACCGATTTTAACGGCTTCCCTCGGGTCGGAAATGCCGAACTGCATGAGATTATTCCATATCATATAGGGATACGGCCTGCCTTTAACAGTTTGGTCGGGTGCAATGCAAAAGTCGGGACTGTATCCTTGTTCGGCGGCTTTTGGTATAATAAGTTCCATCATCGCCGGGGTGTATCCAGTCGTAGAACCTATTTTTATTCCACGCTGACGTAACGCGGCGGCTGTTTCAATGACGTGGTCCTTTATATCACAGTATTGATCTATGTTTGCAAGCAGAGTTTTCTCAAAGACTTCGTACGCCTGTAATATTTGTTCTTCAGTGATTGGCTCCGATAACATAGTGGCAATCGTCCTTATATGGTCGATTTTTGGCAGTCCCATTGGCTTTCGCGCCATATCATTGGTAATGTTGATTCCTATGCTCTTGAAACCGTCGATGAATCCTTTGACCGGGGCGAAACAGCCATAGTCTATCGTAGTTCCTGCCCAATCGAAAATAACCGCCTTGATATTATCTGCCATTTCCTATACCTCCAAAATATTTCTATATAAAATTCTTATTACATCTTTACCAAGTCGAACCGGGTTATTGTTAAGCCGTTGAATGTTCACTGAATTTGTCAGGGTATCAATATCATCACAACTTACGTTGCGGGGAGGAAATATCTCCAGCTTTTGGAGTAGTTGCTCAAAAAACAATACAGCTTCACCGGAATTTTGCTTATAAAAGACATTCGCTATATCATCAAAATTTTTCATATAATACCAGACTTTCGGAAGGCAGAGGGCTACGGCATGTCCGTGAGGCAAACCAAAAAGTGAAGTCAGTTTATAACTCATTGCGTGGGGCGCGGTTGTGGTCGTGATATTTATTGCTTTGCCCGCCAAGTTGGAAGCGGCGAGCATTTTTTTATTTCCTTCATCTTCATTTTTTAAGTAACTGTCCATATTATCAAGTATCAGATTTATTGCTTTTTTAGAATAATCTATGCTTTCCGGTGTAGCTTTCCGTGACCACCAGGATTCAATCGCCTGGCAGAGCGCGTCCAGCATCGTGCATTTTTTCTGATAAAACGGAAGCGTTTTTAATGTGCTATGCTGTAAAATGACGTAATCGGGTAAAATCCGTTCTTCCGCAATAGAGTGTTTTTCACCGTTTCTATATATAACCGCGAAATGCGTCGCTTCGCTTCCCGTGCCTGAGGTTGTGGGGATTGCCATCAAAGGCAGGTCAACACGGTTGTAATACTTTATGCTCTTTGCTGTGTCGATACTGCTGCCGCCGCCGATTGCCACTATAAAATCGCATTTATTTTGCCGTAACACTTTTACTCCCGCCTTTATATCCTCAAAAAGCGGGTTAGGTTTAAAATCACTAAACCTAACAAACTCACATGGGAGCTCGCTGCCAAAAGAGTTAAACGCGGCGTCACACACCAGGAGCGCTTTTTTACTTGTTAGTAATTCTAATGCGGAAAAATCATTAAAAGTTTGTTGCATTTTAATCGTCCATTCCGCCGCCGCGCGTCAGCATGAAATTAACTGAAACCTGTCCTATCGCGCGGCAAGGAATGATAAGACGATTATTTATTTAATCATGTTATTTTTAAACTTGTTTCAAACTAACCTTTCGTTGTTCTTAGTTCTTCCTATGCATCTATCTCCAAACGGCCGGTTGTGAGTATATTGTCTAACAAATCGCTGCAACCCCGTTTTCTTCTGATAAAAAATCGCCTATGCCAAATGGCTGAGGTTCGTATTTTCCGTGGTAATCGCTGCCACCGGTCAAAAACAGACCATATTGTTTCGCGTAATCCCTTATAGCTTCTTTATCTTTAGCGGAGTTTGCATGATGATTCAGTTCCAGTCCATCAAGTCCGGCCTTTACAAGTTCCGGGATAAGCCAAAAGTTCTGCTGTTGTCCCGGATGAGCAAGAACGGCGACACCGCCCGTTTTTTTTATCGCCTCAACAGTGTCAAAAACATCGGGATAGATAATATCAAAATCACAAATACCACCATTTTTAAATGTGTTGTTATAAAAATCTCCAAACATATCCGGTACTTGCCCCGTCGATACAAGCCAGTCCATAATGTGCTGTTTGTATAGATACATTCCATTAGCCCGCGTAAGTTTTTCCCTCTCTATTTTTAGTCCTTGCTGTAATAAAATATCTACTTGCTTTTCTGAGTTTCTGCTTCGGGCTATTGACGTTATCCGCGTGAGCGCAGCCAGCGGTACAGAGTTTTGGATATTATAACCTAAAATATGCGCCTTTGTTTTCGTTTGCAGATGGGTTGCCGATACTTCAACGCCGGCAACGATTTTAATACCCGCGTCAATGGGGATTTTCGCTAAATGAACCAAAGTATCATGATCTGTTATGGCAATAGCGTCAAGGCCTTTTTCCTTTGCTGCATCTATGATTTGTGTTATTGTGTCGCTTCCGTCTGAAATACGGGAATGGATATGCAAGTCGGCTTTCATGATATGATCGCTCCTTCGGAAATATTAAACACCTTATTGCACACATCTTCCATGAACTCAATATCATGGAAAATGCCGATCATGCTGGTGTTTTTATCTTTTAGTTTTTTCAACATATCCTTAACAAGGATTTTTGTCTTGTTATCAAGGGAAGCAGTTGGTTCGTCAAGCATGAGTAAGCGCGGCTTTTTGACCATAGCGTGTGCAAGATTCAACCTTAACCGTTCGCCGCCTGATAAGGTGATTGGATAGATATCCCACAGGTTTTCAGGAAGCCTGAAGTATGAGAGCATTTCTTCGGTATCAGCCTCGGCGGCTACGGCTTCCGTATCCATGTCGGTCAAGGCGTTCATAACGTGTTCTTTCGCAGTTGTCCTGGGCATGACATTTAAGAATTGCGACACATAGCCGATTTCGCGGCGGCGCAAATAAAGGATTTCACGTTCGGAAGCTGTTGCCAGGTTGATTCTTCCGAATGCTTCGCTGTAATACCATATCTCGCCTTGCACCGGGAGGTAACTGCGGTTGATACATTTGAGGATCGTAGATTTCCCCGCGCCTGAAAGTCCGACAATACCGATAAACTCTCCTTCATTTAGCGTCAGGTTGATGTCGTAACAGGATTTGATCTCAAGTCCCGGATTATGCAAATAAAAATCTTTACAAAGATTTACTATTCTCAGTATCTCCATGCCTGCCCCCGATATTCAACCCGGAATGTTGTGTGTCCGTCCACAAACGCATGCGTAACGACAGGGTAGCCGCTCAGTACATCAACGATCAATAAATCAGCTTTTTTACCAGCCTCAACAGAGCCGTAATCCTTGTCGATCTTCGCAGCTTCGGCAGGCGTTAGTGTCGCGCGCTTCACCATCTGCGGAAGCGGGACGCCGTGCTTTATGTACATGAGGAATATACTGTGCAGAATTGCCGCCGGATAATAATCCGAGCAGATTATATCGGCGCAATTTTCTAAAACAGCCTCAGTCGCTGACAGATTTCCTGAGTGGGAACCATTGCGCAAAATGTTTGCGGCGCCTACAACAGTATAGAAGCCATACGCTTTAGCGGCTTTAGCGGCGTCAAGTGTGGTTGGGAACTCACTGATGTCTATACCTATGTCTTTGTTCAATGCGAGTTTTTCACCGGTATCATCGTCGTGTGACGCCACAGCGATCCCCTTTTCACGCGCAAGGCCGGCAAGTACCTTTAGTTGCTCAAACGATAGGATATTCTTTTTATTGTGGTATTCCAGGACACCGGCGAACCCGAGCGAACCAATTTCTTTACCGTTATATTTTGTAATAGCATCGTGATACA
>Ga0123353_10010074_pt1 | contig 13137 bp, 15 predicted proteins | sample TergutLab28metaG_3_FD_92763 | JGI IMG/M metagenome (GOLD analysis project Ga0123353, IMG submission 92763) | Labiotermes labralis P3 segment gut microbial communities from Petit-Saut dam, French Guiana - Lab288 P3 | ecosystem: Host-associated > Arthropoda: Insects > Digestive system > Gut ...
AAGAAACTCATGAGTATCATGCGCTCTATTCAGTCAACCAAAAATCGCGTTGCTTCTTTCTTCGATAACGAACACGTCAAATACGCCAAATCTTACGAATAACTTTATCACCGGGTTAATATGTAACAATGTAGATTTGCCGGAACCGGTCGCACCCGCAATAAGCCCGTGGTGTGACGAGCCTTCGCCTAAGACTAAGTTGACAATACTTTCGCCATCGCCAATACCAACGGGGATAGATAATTTTTTTGCACTGGAAGCTGAGAAAAACGGTTGGCTCACGACATCCTCAAAGGAAAGCCCTTTTTGTTTCATGGCGGTATTTGTAGCAATATACCCGTCTATGAAATTGGCAATGTTCTCTCTGGAGAATTCGGAAGCAATTTCAACAGGTAATCCGTATGGTTGAAGGACGAACCTCTTATCAATGTAGTCCATTAAAGAACAATGGTTTTTAATCCCGCCAATATGTTCATCTATGCTCTCGTATCTTGAAAAAACGATACTTGGATTATGGCATATAATCGTGTAAATGCCGCATTTTCCGCCATTGCTTAGTATGTTTTGCAACAATTCAAGACTTCGGCTGTCAAAATTACGGGGGAAGTCAAAGATAATTAACAAAGTAATCGGTTCAGCGCGATTGGGCGTATTTATATTGTAATCAACGATATTATCAAAACGATTACCGAGCTTTTCTTGGATAAACTCGTCAATATATTTATTTAGTTTTTGAAGCCTATTCGTCATAGCGTCCTGCGCGGTATAAATCTGACCGTCAAATATTTCGGGGAGCTTTTGACGAAAATCTAAAAATGGCGTAATGCTATTTCCGCGACGTTCCGCATCAAATATGCAAAAATTGACTTTTGACACCGGGATTGACGATAAAAAGCTCCACATCAACCCATGTACGAAGTTTTCAGCATTTTGATGGATTTCTTCCGGGCAAGTTAATAGTATGTTACTTTTATCTTTAAGGTTAAAGACTGCTGGCAAATTAAACGTATCGGCATTTGGTGTTGATAATTCCGTTTTTAATTGATTTTTTGTACTGATGTCGTTTATCAATTCCAATGGGTATGATAAATTACCCACGGGAATCGCAGACGGGAATACATGAGTGCTTGCAGGAACTTTACCATAAACATCGCGATATTTATCAAGTGTTTTCCTGATTGATGAAATAATCGCTTGAATTGTGTTAGAATTAATGTTAGCTATCAATCCTCGGACAGATGAATCTAATAAAGCAATGTTTCCTCCAAAACTGTCATAAAGCATTAAATAGTTTTTAATATATTTTGATAATTCGTTACCCTCAAGGGTTTTGTTGTATATTATATGAAGGTCATAATAAAGGAACATATCAACTGCTTGTTGAACGACAACGCAGCCTTTTTCATTATAAATCTTTTCATGTTCATTATATCCCGCAATAACATAGACGCCACGTTTGCTTCCATTTTCCATAATTTGTTTTATCAACGCTATATTTTTATCGCTTAGTGTTCCGGGAGGGTCAAGAACAACCAAGACTTTTATATCCGGCGTTTCAATCGGATCGCTAACAACGGCTGGAAAATTAATAATTATATTATCTGAAACATTTGAAACATCATCCGTTTGCTCTGTATTTGGGATTGTATCAATCAGGTTTTCAGGCACATCTATCGGTAAATCTTCGAGTTCTATTTTTTCAAGTGTAGTTTTAGATGGATTCACTAAATTTGCCATTCGGTTTGCTTGGTTGGCGACTGTCGTTTCAAAGAAATTTCGGATTTCACGGGCATTACCAAATGATGCCGCGCGAGAAGTATTTTTAATGCTTTCCACGAGTTGTTCAAAATATACTTCGCTGACATATTTAGCTTGCGGAGATACTGTATAGCCGTTATTTCGGCAAATCGTAACGAATATATTTTGAAGTTCATCGCCGCTATAATCGGCAAAATGAAATCTTTTATTAAACCTTGAACGCAAACCGGGGTTGGATTCAAGAAATTCATTCATTAGCTTTGGATACCCTGCTACTATGACAACTAAGTCATCCCTGTGGTCTTCCATTAGCTTTAGTAATGTATCTATCGCTTCCTGCCCGTAATCACTCCCCGATTTACCCGATAAAGTATATGCTTCATCTATAAATAAAACGCCGCCCAGTGCTTTTTCAACAACTTCTTGCACTTTAAGAGCCGTTTGACCGACATAACCCGCGACTAAGCCACTTCGGTCTGTTTCTACCAAATGACCCTTTGATAAAATCCCGAAATTCTTATAAATTTGAGCGATAATTCTTGCGACGGTGGTTTTGCCCGTTCCGGGATTACCGTCAAATACAATGTGATACGACATTTCAGCCGTAGCAAGCCCCTGTGCCATTCTTCTTTTTTGCGTTTCTATCAGATTTATCATTGCTGCCACATCTCTCTTGACGGAAACTAACCCGGTAAGATTATCTAATTTTGTGAACGGATCATCAGCCGGTGGTATTTCCGGTTTGACATTGGGTGCGCTTACAGGTGTAATATTATCACTTGTATCGTTGAATTTAATTGGTACGCCGTTGTCTATGTAGGCTACCAATTTTTCAAGATTATCTTCTATATCTTCTTTTTGGGTTATTATTGCACCGCCAAATAAATTTGGAAGTTTATTGTTAAATTCTGTAAACGAAGTTAAGCTATTACCATTACCCTCTGAATCAATTATGTTGAAAATCAAATGCGGAACCGGCACGGATGCGATAAAACTCTGCATAACGGAACTTATAAATTGATTTTTCAGGCTTCCGTCTTGTGTATGTTTTATTAATAAATTAAAATCATTGCTCAATGAAAAAACAAGGGGGAAGCGCAGTAGTTTACTTTGCGCTAAAATAGCCTTACATTTATCTTTTATCAACGAAAATAATATTTTTGAACTCACATATAATTCTAATGGGTAATCAATATAACCGACAACAACAGTTCCATTCCATGTACTATAACTGGATGTTATTTCCGAAAATGTTATTGGATAGCCTTCGTTGAGTTCCTTTAATGATAGCAGTAAATCATCTGGTATTACTACATCTAATTTTTCGCAAATCTCATCGGCTAATACTTCTACGTTGCCTTCGTATTTTTTGCTAATAGAAGCCATTTCTTGCTGAAATTTAGATTGAATTTCGGTTTTCTTTTTATTATAAACATCTTGGTCTGATTGAGTAGAATCGTCGATAAGTTCCGAAATAGTTTTTTTGATTTCTGCCATCAATTTTTCAAGAGTATTTTTCAAAACTATCAAATCTTCATAATCCTGTTTGCGTTGTTTTGAAAACATAAAATTAATACCGTCAAACATACCGGGTTTTGAATACTTTGCCGAAAGAACTTTGAACTGTTCTTTTATTTTATCCAACGCGGCAAAAACATCCCCCTCGTCAATAATGGAAGATTCAATTTTTTGCGCTAATTCCTCTATCTTCTTTTCCTTTGTTTTTACATAATATTTATCGGCATTCGCAAGCGAAGAATCTAACGCCAATATATCTTTATATACTTTTTCAGCATTATCTTTTAATGCGGTTGCTTTCTTTCGTATAGACGATGTGCCGCTTTCGTATTCCGTTTTTGCATTTGTCATAAATTGGTTTTTCTGTTCTTCCAAGCGGCGTTTCGAGTTATTAAAATTATTCCATAATAATTGAATTTTTTTATCGGACTGCTCCGCAAAAGAATTAAGATTGCCAATTAACCTTAAAATCGTCTGGTATGTGATTTTATTCATGTAACATCCCCCTTTTGCGGATTGATATTTTTATTTTTCATACTTGCATTTATCGCCGCATTTTTTTGAAAATCCGACTTTTAACGATGTAGTGATTTGTAACGGATAACTGAATATCTCTACCATTTCGCCGCCTATTTTCGGATTACTCGTGTTACATACAAGCGTATATTGTTTAAGATTATTTAATAAACGGGGAATATACGCGCCATTGTTGGCGTTCAGCATATCAAGAATCAATTTTACCCCGATTGAGGTTACAAAATTAATATCAACCGATATACCCGGTTCAAACTTTAATGCTTCGATATGTTCTTGATTTGAATACACATGATGATTTGCTTCCGCACGGGAGGAAATTCCGCTGCCGTCACCCAAAGCACACTCATAACAGGGCATACCTTTTCCGTATATATGATAAAATATTTCTCCTGCAAACGCACGTTCCCAAAATCCTATTGAGATAAAAAAGGACTTGTAATATATGCTGATTCTATTTGTATATACATCAGCTATGCGGTTATCAGCACAACCTATGAAAACTGTGTTCCCAGCAACGCAGAACGAATCCAATACATCTTTTGGTAAATTTTGAACAATACCCTCAAAAGTAATTACCTCCGCGCTTGGATTTATGTTAAGTATTTTCCGTTTAAGCGCATAAACTTTAAAATCGCCGACGTCTTCAATTCCGCATTGATGGCGGCAAATGTTATGATATTCCACTATATCAGCGTCAACTAAAATAAAATGCTTAACGCCAGCCCGCGCCAATTCCAAAGCTACCAAGCTGCCAACAGAACCGCAACCCAATATGACCGCTCGTTTTTGTTCCATTATATCCGATTCTAATATGCCTTTATTTCGCGAAAAAATATTTTGATAAAGGCTATATACTTCGCATTTAATTTTTTTGCCATAGCTGTAAAAATCAATACCCGTATCAGTTATAACACCGCATAATTTATTCTTATTATAATCGCTGCCTATCGGCAATACTTTACCGAGAAGTTCTCCCTTGTTTTCCAATTCCGGCGGGAATATATTAAAAATCCCCGTCTCCTTAAAATATCGCCCATAGATATTGCCTTCTGTTCGGGCATGAGCCTGTGAATCCGATATAAATACAATTTTTTCTATCAATGGTTTTTTCATGTCTATTCCTCCTGATTTTCTTTTCCCAACCCCAACGCGCGTAATAAACCTGATTTAAAATTATTATCCGCAGGTGTATAATCCGATAATAAATTTGCAAATAATCCGGGGGTATATAAATAGCAAACATCGTCGTATTGAAAAATAATTTGTTTTCTATGCGCCAAATAGATAAATAAAACTTTTGTAACCGTGTTATCCGACCCTTTATGCGATAATGATAAAGTGCCTTTTCCTTTTTGCTGTTCGACTTTTAAGATTATTTCGCGTTTTTCAGAAAAATAAGTTATGTCGTCTAATAGTGAATCAATGAGGAAATCACGGTGTTTTTCTGCTTCTTCCGGTCTGTTGTCACTTTTTGATAATGGAACACGTTGAAATTTTGCCTTGATTCCGTCAAGCAGCCGTCCAAAATCCATTTTCGGTTTTTCACCAAAACTTCTTCCATGCGATTTATCGGCATAGCTATTGATATAATTTAATGATTGTTCCGCATTTTTAAGTTGAAATAAGTGTTCAGGAATTAAATCGTCACCTACTTTATGCGTGATTTTAGAGTATTTGAGCGGTATTGCCACATGATACGGTGTTATACGGAATTTAGGGTCAATATTTACTAAAACGGAAACCGCTCCGTTTGGCGTCAATTTTGCGTAATCGGAATTTGTGCCGTCATCTGTTGAAGAAAATTCATCAAAAGAACCCGGATGCCTGTGCCAAAGCCCAATCAATGTTAATTTTGACTGATACAGCCGAGCTATTTTATTTATTAAATGTTCGGTATATTTTTTATCATATTCAAAGTAAGCCACTTGAAAAATAGATTGCGGACCGGGGTCTATCGCTTCTATAACATACCAATTATCGTTTTCGTAGCAGCCTAAAAAGATACCGCCTGTTTCAGTTTTTATTTTTTCAACTGTTTCAGCAATAATCGCCATATATGCGCGATCAGAAAAAATTATTTGCATAATTTGCCTCCATCGTTATTTTTTGCATAAATTAAAATATGCAAGTTCAACACCGACAAGTCGGGCAATCGAACCTGCATACCCTAACTTAATATACACCTTCTATCGCTACATCATCAGGAACTTCGCCGTTGAGCCACATTTCGCATAATAATATCCATTTGCACGCCCAACTAAGGGAAGAAGCAGCCGATGTAGAATGTGTTTTACCTGCTTTAAAATATTTAGGGTCAGCCGTACATATAAAGTATTCTTCGTTGCGCCCGAAATTACCGCGATAAATATGAGGAAGCCCCAATCCTAAACCTTTTTCGTTATTTTTCGGTAATGTCCGCGCAATATCTATTAACCGCGGCTTAACCGGTAGAATTTGGATTGAACCGCCATACATACCCTCTTCTGCTTGTGGGTGGGTATTTTTATAAATCAACATCAAATCCCAAACCATTCCGCCTTTTCCGGTCGGCTGAACTTTTCCGCGCCAATACAACCGCCCTGACCCGTCTTCGAGCTTATAAAGTTTAAATGCCGGAAAAAATTTTCCCATCGCCATTTGTTCAGCTTCTAACAAGTCAGGGTCGTTCTCATACCAATAAAATGACATATTAACCCCTCCTTGCTAATTTGCCGTCAGGCACTTGAATAGCGGTATGTCCCATTTCTTCCGCTTCCTCTTGAAATTCTACTTCGCCGGAAGGAGTGACAACGACATCTTCCCCTCCCCGCAAAGCCTCTGCTAAAGCGCGGCGTCTTGCGGCAACAGCTTCTTCATCGGTATTGTTTCCTGTTGGATTATTGTTCATGACTTATTCCTCCAATATATTTTATTTGTTTTATAAGTTTCTTTCATATCTTTACTTTATACAGCGTAATGAGGATTGTCCACATTGTAAACTTTTTTGTCGGCATAATGCACGTTGTCTACGACATAAACCTTTTTATCGGCGTAATGCACATTATCCACAATGTAAACATTTTCATCGGCATCGTGCTTATTGGTTACAAAAAAGACTTTTAGGTCAGCATCATGCGGATTTTTAGTTATATAAATTTTCATAATTCGAACTCCTTTTAAATTATACGTTGCCGCTTTCAAAAGTCACCATCGCATCAAAACTGTGTTTAGCGGCTTTTAATTCCTTGCGCCTTGACGCGATGGCAACAATATCCTTGATTTCAATACGAATATCATTAAGTGGAACACCAGAAGTAATATATTCTTGTTCGTGAGGTGAAGAATTTCTTTTATTTTTAGCGATGATTTTTAATAACATTGCTTTTTTCTTTTTTTTGACAACGCCATTCATTATGCGGCTTGTCCTTTTTTCTTCGGTTTTTTCGCAGGCGGATCAAATCCCCTTATAATTTCGCCATTAGCCGCAATTTGAACAGCACCTTGACGCAATGCTTCTTGAGCGGCACTTTCGCCTTTACTCATAACAGCACTTGCGTATGTATTTCCAAACAATGTGCCACCCTGATCCGCAAGTGAAGTTAAATCCATAGCGGGATGTTTTTCCATCTCTTGGGTATACGCAAAGTAATCTCTGATTTCTTGTAGAACACGTGAATCGCTTTCAATAATCTCATCGGCTTGAGCGACTTGCTTTTTTTTCTTGAAATGTTGATATATAGCAACAATAGGACTTACAAACATTAACGGAATGGCAACGAAATATCCTGCAACTCCTCCAATAATCATACCTATAAAGCCAAATATCGAACCTATTGATCCACCCCATAAAATCGCTTTGCCCCATATTTTAAGAAGAGTCCATAAAGAAGCACCTATACCAATGGAGAAGATGCCAGTAAATAGCACCAAAACAAATACCTCTTCGATATAAGCATCACCGTTTGCAAGTGCAACAATACCTGCTATTAACGCAACAGCAGTAATGAATACACCTAAGAAAAAACCAACCTTCATAACTATTTGGCCTCTCTTAACTTTCTTTTTGAATTTTTCAACCGCAGCCACATTATCCGCCATCATTTTTTCGGTACAAGCGAAACACATTGGAGTTGTTGAGTTACCATAGGTGTTAAAGCAATCTTTGCAAATGCCACATCCACATTCCAAACATATTGCATAGGCTTCTGTATTCGGGTGATCTTCGCATTTTACTTCGCCGGATCGCAGAAGACATTCTAAGCACAACGCTTTTCCCCGTCCTTTTCGCAAGGCTGAGTAGTGTGCATCACATTCTCTGCAAAACCCATGACCACACTCTGCACACGCAGCGATTGCGGAACTTTCTGGATGGTAATAACATCCTATTCCTCTTGCCATTTTAATTTCCTCCTAAGATTTTATTTTTTATTTATCTGATGACTATGTAAGCGAACTCGCGTTCCGCATGACAAGTCATAAAGATCGTATTAAAATTTTACGCTGTTATATTGATCCAACGATTGTGCTAATTTCTCCAATTTAGGCTGTGCTGTTTGGAGTGTTTCAATAGGCGATTCTATTAATCGCCCTATTTTTCGCATCAATTCACGGTATTGCTCTCCATTAGCGTCAGTCCAGTCTGTTGATTGACTAATTGCTACACGGATTTTATTGCCAGATTGTTGTAGTTCTTTTACCATAATATTTAAATCTGCTTTGATTTTCCGAATTATTCCCGGATCTGCTTTAACAGTAGACATAAATACCCTCCCGTATTTTTGAATTTAAAGATTTGTGTCTTCGTATGCTTCTATTGCTTTATACATTTCTTCCAATTTTTTTAAACAGTCAAATAAATCTTCAATAGGGGATTGCAGTTTATCAACACATCCATTGACTATATCGCCAAGCTGTTTATATTTGTTGTCTCCCCAACCATTTGACCCAGCATCGGCGTAGCTTCTTTTTAATTTTTCCATCGACTTGTTCAAATCTTGAATAGCCCCGCTACATACATTTTCAGCATTTGTAATGGCTGTTTTTCCTACTGATACACTTGCCAAATTAACCATCTCCTTACTTATTTATTTTTATCGGCGTAAGCACGCCCTATAAATTTGAATTTAAATATTCATCAATAGCGGAAATACATTTATCTATATTTCCTACGTTTTGTTCCGTTTTTGATGTCGCTTGTGTTTCAAACGATTTTGAAGCTGTTAAAATCGTTTCCATATTTTCATTCAGCTTTGCAAAGGCGGTTTTCATTCTTTCTTGTTTATTTATTAACCTGTCTAAAAGCCTTTCTGCGGCTTGAAGATCATCTTCACATTTGGCTTTATCAGCATTAGCTTCTTTTATTTCCCGTTCAAGTTGTGGAATACGCGCTTGTAATTCTATTATTTCATTTTTCAAACGATTGATTTCTGCTTCAACTTGAAATAATTGGATTCGCAGTTGATTTATTTTTTCTTGAATATTCGCTCTCGTTTCTGCGTCATCTGTTTCTGAAGCCATTTTTTCTAACTCTGCAATCTGCTCTTTAAGCTGGTTTGCATTGTTCTGGTTCATCGTCATTTGGTTTTGCATTATTTCAAGATTTCGTTCAGCAGAATTTATTTCACTGGTCATTCGGCTTATTTTTTCCGAAAGCTGATTTATTTTTGTTTTAAGTTGATTAATTTTATCTTTTGTTTCTTCAATCTGCTGGGAGATTTTTTTTAGCTCATCTTCTGCGGATTTAGATATATCAGAATATTGCTTTTCAACTCGTGCAGAAAAACCCGAAATATCAATATTATATTCGTTTAACGCTGTTTTTACTTTTATAAGAGCATCTTTTGAAACGCTGACATCGGGCATTTGTTTTCACCTCACTCGACTTCTTCTGCGGCTATTGTAAAAAATCTATCTATGCTTAAACAGGCTCTATCGCCGTACTCAATAACCGTTTTTGATTTTTTCGCCAGTTCACCAATCTGCGTTTGCAACGAAGCATAATTGTTATCTCGCCAAATATCGCTGACCCCGTTGATTTTTTCGCTTATCTTTCCGGTTGAAAATTTAAAGCCGTCAAGTTCTTTTCTTAACATTGAAGAACTGTTTATCATAATTATCTTATCATCCTAACGAAATTAAATAATTTAAAATTTATTTATATAGGTTTTATAAACCTTTTTTGAAAACATTGATTTTAGATTGACTATCTCTTTTTTTGGTCTTCTTCAATTTCGCTTTTCCAGTCTTCCCGAATAGGCTCCGTTTTGCGCACATATTCAATCGCTTTTTCAATAGATTTATATTTTGCTTGCACACCGCTCTGGTCGGCATGATAATTAACAGCGCGCTCTGGTTCTATACCAAATTTTCCTGCGGCTTCAATGGCGTCGATATTTGCGCCAATAAATAAGAACTCCCAGCCGAATTTTTCTTTTTGTTCCTCTATCATTGTTTTGATTCTATCATAGCGATATTCGCGGCTTGCATTTTCCATTCCATCAGTAGTTATTATAAATATAACATTCGCCGCTCTATTTTTTTCAGCTGTAAGTTTCTGAGCATTTTTTATTTTATCTATCGTGCGCCCAATAGCATCAAGCAGGGCGGTTGTTCCGCGTACAAAGTATTCGTATTCCGTAATAAGTTCAACATCTTTCAAATTATAACGGTCGTGCAGTAGTTCATATTGATCGTCGAACAATACTGTTGTAATGATTGCTTCGCCGGGTTCTTTTTTTTGTTTTTCTAACAAAGAATTATAGCCGCCAATCGTGTCTTGCTCCAAACCCGACATTGAACCGCTACGGTCAAGAATGAATACTAATTCTGACAATTCTTTCCTCATTGCATTATCCTCCAACCCAGTATAACAAATTTTTTAACTATTTGTTTCACTAATGTGATGATATAAGGATAACACATAATTTTTTTGAAATGGTTGTTTTTCAAGCAACAAATTTTTAAACCGTAAAAATCAAAATATTACATAATTTATAAATCATACTCCCAACAGGCTCTGCTCATAAAGAAATAATGTTTCATTAATTTGGAATATATCGTAAATACCTTCTTTGATATAATAACTGACAATTAAATCTTGTTTACTGCTTGAGGAAAGCGCATACCCTGCTTTTTTAAGCAAGTCATGGGTCACATCTAAAGATAATTCCAGCGCAATGGCAAAAGCGAGAACCGTACTCTTATTCGCTTTATAATTCGGATTTGACCTGATTCTCGAAAAAACGCTTTTGTGAACATTAGCGCGATTATAAATATCTGCATCACGTTTATTTTTTTCGTCTATAAGGCGTAATAACATTTGTGAAAATGATTCTTCAACTTGGGACAATATATCTTCTATATGCCTTTGAAACTTTTCTTGATTTTTATTATCTGTTTCTTTTTTTGCACCTGCAAGTCCTGTGTAAGATTTTTCTTTGTTGATGTTAAGCAGGTCGAATAATCCGGGGGATTTTGACGTGTTTGATGGTAAATGCGAAGTAGCGGCACTTCGCAGAGCTTCAAAATCTGATTGGCTGATTTTCTCGTAATTAGTTTCAGTATAATTATCATTGATGTAAGTTTGTATTACCGAGTGTAATTTCCCACTCAACGAAAAGATAATATCATCTCTAATCACCAATGAAACCATCATATCGTTTTCAAGTAAAAATCCTCCGATTGCATTAATAGCAACACGCAATGCTTGGTCGTTCGGATAATTATACCCATCGGAGGAAGATATGAGGGGAAATGCGATTGATTCACAGTCATTTTTTTTTGCTAATATTAAAGAATTTTTATAGCACATATAAAGTAAATTTTGTTCGTTATTACCGCCATTTCGCCAAACTGGTCCAACCGTATGTATTATATATTTTGACGGCAGGGAAAATCCATCGGTAATAACAACATCGCCAGTTTCACAATAACCGAGTTCACTACACGCTTTTTTTAATTTCTTCACACCAGCAGCGGCGAAAATAGCACCACATAAGCCAGCGTCGGTTTGCAAATCATTGTTTGCCGTATTAACGATAGCGTCGGTTTGCATTTTTACGATGTCGTTCCGAACGATTGTTAGTGGCATAATACTCCCTTAAGATACTTTATTTAATTTCGTCAAATAGAATTCTTGACAAAAGTGGCAGTTATTTTTACGGATAAATAATCTCTTCTTATTATCTCTGTTGTATTAGCTTGCGATTTTATAAAAACGTGTAGGTTTTTAGAAAGGTCATTTTGCGGTATATTTTTGTGAAAAATCGGTAAAAATAATAAATTTGGGGTTGACGTTCTTCATTTTTCGTGATATAATATTAATATTCGACCAACTATAAAAACCTACACGTTTTTATAGTCGCTATTTTTTCTTATGTTGCCGAAATTCCCGTAAACGGTTGTAAAATGTGGCTTGTTTAAACCCTGTTTGCGCTAAAACCTCTGTAATCGTTAACTTTCCGCATTCCCAGAGTTTCACCACTTCGGCGAAATTTTCAGGGGGCTTTTTTATAGGGCGACCAAAACAGACACCTCGCGCTTTCGCGGCGGCAATTCCCTCAAATTGACGTTTTTTTATATTTTCGCGTTCGTTCTGCGCTACAAAAGCTAAAAGTTGAAGTACAACGTCTGCAAGAAATGTCCCCATTAAATCCCTGCCGTTGCGTGTGTCCAACAACGACATATCAAGCACGGCAATATCAACACCGCGCTCTTTCGTGAGGATACGCCATTGATTCTGTATTTCATCGTAATTTCTTCCCAAGCGGTCTATGCTTTTTATGTAAAGCAAATCGCCGGAACGCAGCTTTTTCACAAGCGACTGATACGCAGGGCGATTGAAATCCTTACCCGATAATTTATCTATATAAATTTGCTCCGCCGGTATATTCAACTCGCTCATAGCGATCATTTGCCTGTCCTCGTTTTGTTCGGCGGTAGAAACCCGCACATAACCGTATATTTTCATAATATTTATTCAATCCTTTCTTAAAATTATATAAAGATAAGCCCGTACTTTATATTGTACGGGCTTAAAATGGACTGCATTAAGTCTGTAAAAGATTATCGGTCGAACAGAACTGATATTAGAATCAGCGATTATTTTTTCCTGAACATATCCAACGCGCCCGCCACCGCGTTAAACCCGTCCTCGCCGAGCGCGTTTATCGCCTCGTCAAAGTTGATTTCCTCGTCAGACTGTTCGTTAGAGTGCGGTTGTTGAGTTTTTTCTGTTCGCTTAACAGGAGAAGGAACGACTGCCTTTTCGACGATATGCTCCCCTCTGTCACGCAAAATCCGATTGACTACCGCTTCGATAATCTTTTCGTCAACCCGTACCGGACG
>Ga0123353_10010075_pt1 | contig 13135 bp, 9 predicted proteins | sample TergutLab28metaG_3_FD_92763 | JGI IMG/M metagenome (GOLD analysis project Ga0123353, IMG submission 92763) | Labiotermes labralis P3 segment gut microbial communities from Petit-Saut dam, French Guiana - Lab288 P3 | ecosystem: Host-associated > Arthropoda: Insects > Digestive system > Gut ...
ATTGCCCTTCATTACCTCTATATTATTCCTGTTGATGGACAGGGTGTGGTCGGTACACGCATCCAAAAACGCGCGGTCATGAGAAACGAGAATAAACCCCTTTTTTTCGTTCAGGTAACGCGCTACTGTTTCCCGCCCCAATCTGTCGAGGTGATTGGTCGGTTCATCTATCAGTAAAAAACTGTGATCAATTAAGAATAATGCTGCCAGTAAAACCTTCGTTTGCTCGCCGTACGACAGCGTGCTGTACGAACGGCTCAGAATGGCTTCATCTACCTCCAATAAAGATAACTCCCGTTTCAATTTCCAAGCGGGCGCTCCGCGCGCCGCTTCGTACAGCACCTGTTCCGTTGAGTTTGCGGTATTTTTGACGGCAAACGGAAAGTACTCAAACGCGACACCGGCGGAAATGGCGCCTCTATATTCATACTTGCCCATTAATAGATTTAGAAACGTCGTTTTCCCCCGCCCGTTCCGCCCGCAGAAGCCCAGTTTCCATTCCGTATCCAAACGAAAGGATACGTTGGTAAAAATATTCTCAAGCCCGCCTTCATAGGCAAATGTTAGTCCCGCAACCACAATCTGCGACATAAAAAACCCCCTTCTTACAGAGAAGAGGGTATTCACATATCCGAACAACAACCCGGCAAGCCGGATTGCGCTGCGCACGGAACGGTAACTCTCTTCCCGCCGAGATATATCGCGCGTAAAAAAGCCTTATCTGGCTTTACCTGCAAACGACGCTCCCTTAAGTAAAAAGTTACCTGCTTATCATAACGAACCTCCCAACGGATAAATCTTTATAATTATACCAAACCGCTTGGAGTGACGCAACCTAAGGAATAGTGGATAACTTGCCTGTTTGAGGCCTGTTTGAGGCCTGTTTTATTATCCGATTGTTTTTTCTTGAACTTCGCATACCGCCTTTTGGATGAACGCCTCTAATGTCATGACGCCCGGGCCTTCGCCATGACGCCCGCGGACGGAAAAACTGCGTGACTCAGCCTCACGATCGCCTACAACAAGCATATAAGGTATTTTTTCTAATTGCGCTTCACGTATTTTAAAGCCGATTTTTTCGTTTCGCAGATCTGTTTGAACACGTAGGCCTGCCCCGCGTAACGTTTCAGCCGCCTCTCGTGCCCACGCATCGGCACGGTCGGTAATGGTTAGTATACTCACTTGGGTTGGCGAGAGCCACAAAGGAAGCGCGCCCGCGTATTTTTCTAACAGTAACGCCAGGGTGCGTTCATAACATCCGATGGATGTACGGTGAATGATATACGGCCGCCTCTTTTGCCCGTCTGCATCCACATATTCCATGCCGAACTTTGCAGCCAGCAGCATGTCTATTTGGATGGTAATCAATGTATCTTCTTTTCCATACACGTTTTTAACTTGAATATCCAGTTTTGGACCATAAAAAGCCGCCTCATCCATCCCGACAGTATAAGGTACTTGCAGTTTATCCAAAATATCGGCCATGAGCGATTCCGCCTTTTCCCATTCCTCAGGCGTCCCCTCGTATTTGGAGGTATTCTTCGGATCCCACTTAGAGAAACGGTAAGAGCAATCTTCCTCCAGCCCAACAGTCTTGAGCATATAACGCGCCAGTTCAAGGCAGCCCTTAAACTCTTCCTCTAACTGATCGGGCTTTATAATTAAATGTCCTTCCGATATGGTGAACTGCCGCACCCGAATAAGGCCGTGCATTTCTCCGGAGTCCTCATTACGAAACAGCGTAGCTGTCTCACCTAAACGCATGGGTAAATCACGATAAGAGCGCATGCGGTTTAAAAACACCTGATACTGAAAGGGGCATGTCATCGGACGCAGTGCGTAACACTCCGACGCTTCATCATCAGCATCTCCGAGGATGAACATACCATCCCGATAATGATCCCAGTGTCCGGAAATGCGATACAGATCCCGTTTAGCCATGAAGGGGGTTTTGGTTAACAGATATCCGCGGCGTTCTTCCTCATCTTCCGTGAAACGCTGCAGCAGTTGAATAACACGCGCACCTTTAGGCATGAGTACCGGAAGCCCCTGGCCGATAATATCGACGGTGGTGAAATACTCAAGTTCGCGGCCTATTTTATTATGATCGCGCTTCTTCGCTTCCTCAACTGTCAGAAGATACGCGTCCAGGGCTTCCCGTGACTCGAAGGCTGTTCCGTAAATACGCTGCAGCATCTTGTTTTTAGAATCACCCCGCCAGTACGCCCCGGCAACATGGGTAAGCTTGAATGCTTTAACCCGGCCGGTTGACTGGAGATGAGGCCCCGCGCACAGATCCATGAAATCACCCTGTTGATAAAACGTGATGACGGCATCCGCGGGAAGTTCCCGAATCAATTCCGCCTTATACGGTTCCCGCCATGATACAGCAGCCTTTTCGGCTTCGTCCCGAGGCAGTTCCATTTTTACAATGCGTTCGTTCTTTTTTATAATACTACGCATTTCATTCTCAATGGCGGCTAATGATTCTGGGGTGAAGGTGTCCTCCATGTCGAAATCATAGTAGAACCCATTCTCGACAGCAGGTCCAATGGCCAGTTTTGCATTCGGGTACAGCGTTTTTACGGCTTGCGCCAGTATATGCGAGGCGGTATGCCGATATACCTTACGGCCTTCTTCCTGATCGAAGGTTAAAAACTCCAATGCGCCGCCTTTATCAAGGGTATCGGACATGCCTAAAATGAACCCTTCGTCTGTTTTAGCCGCTAACGCGCGTACAGCCGCTTCCCCACCGGCCAGTTTAGCTATTTCGTATACTTTTACACCCTTTTGGCATTCAAAGGACTGCCCTTCATAATTGATAATGATAATAACTCCTCCTCTTTTCGGATAACAAAAACCGCCCCGTATGCCGGGACGGATTTTAATCCGCGGTTCCACCCTGCTTGTTTACACCTCTCATGACCGCTGTATCGCGCGGCGCGCGGATCCCTCACGGGGTGGTACCACTTTTCTTTTATCCCGCGCGCGCTTACAGCCTATGACGCACGCTCTCTGCCGGATTGAGGAAACGGCATGTCCCCGATCATTCGGATGCGCGGAGTATATACCTATGCACGAGCCTATGTCAAGCGGAAAATAGTGCATATGGTTAAAACGCAATCAAAAACGCAATCATTATACTCATTGCCATGCCAAGTGGAGTATGCTACATTAAGCGGCGAAAGAGCCTATCCTATTTATATGGTACCGTGGAAAGGCGGCGGATGATTGGATACTTTAAAGGACGGCATGCGGTGGCTGGTACACGAAAAAGGAATGCTTGACAACCTGTCCGTTTGTTTCGGGAACAGGTGTACCTGTGATTTTATTTATGAGAACGCGGACAGCCAAACGCTGTATGACTTAGCATCGTTAAGCAAATTATTTACACTCATCGCCGTCATGAGGCTTAGTGAAGCAGGAAAGTTGTGCCTTTCCTCCCCGCTTTCATCCTATGACAAACGGTTTCGGTATATCGGAGGTCTAACGATTGGCGAAATCATTTCTTACCGGATAAATCTGGTTACCCGCGAACGTGTGGATGAAGCAGGAGACATAAACGAGGCAATAGCCCGCCTGTTCGATACACGGGCAACCGGTCATCACGGATCACGCATTTACTCGGATATACATGCGATGATTTTGAAATATGCCGTAGAAGGAGCCGCCGGGACAGACTTCCTTTCTTACCTTACACAAACAATATTGCAACCTTTGCATATGAATCTCACATATGCCCGCGTTCCCGACTGCGAACTCTCTTTTACACAATCCTATGACGGAGAACACCGTATAGAGGAAGGGTATTATTCCATAAGGCATGCCGTCAAGGGCATTCCTCATGATCCGAAGGCGGCGCTCATATCACCCGATGGCAGCGATTTGTGCGGCCATGCGGGCTTATTCTCATCGCTTGATGATATGGCGCTGCTTTGCCGTGCGATGCTATCGGGCGAATTGTTAAGCGAGGAGTCATTACGGCTTATCGCAGAAAACCGAACGGGTAAACGGCTTCTGTCCGGAGAATACACACAGTATCTGGGGTTGGTTTGCTTTGTGAAACACCCGAGTCAAACCTTCTCCGAAGTGCCCGAATACATGACTTATGCATCTTTCGGCCTGTCCGGTTTTACGGGCAATCATTTATCTGTAGATCCCGCTTTAGGTATCTTTAACGTTTTTCTGGGTAACCGCTGCTTAAACAGATTGACTGTCCTTTCCCCTTTAACACATGAAACACTGAGTACACATCACCTGGCCTTAGACGGCACAGGTACGGCGCCTTGGCCGGATGGTTCATCGGTTTTATCGTCTGTACAGTATGTGCATCAAAAAGATAAGCGCTTGCATGATCCCATTCATAAAACGCTCCTGCTGCGAGGCATGCTATCCTGCGAACCGTTTTGATATTATAATGCGTGCATCAGGTTTTATCCTGACGCGTATTTGACAGGGACTTTTTGAGTACATATAATGAATATAAGCGACCCGTAAGGAGTTATCCGAATGCAAGCCACACCGAGTTGGGCAGAGGTATGTGAACTAAAAAAACGCCTTTATCGGCAAGAGCCGGGGGCCACTCAGCATGTCCGTGACTCGGGGAAACTGACAGCGCGTGAATACATTGTCAGATTGATGGATCAAAGCAGTTTTATTGAGACAAGCGCCTGGCTAACGCCTGAATTAGGTTGTTCCGGATTCGTGACGGGCTACGGCACTGTAAAAGACAGGCCGGTCTGCATTGCAGCCTCGGACGGTTCCGGCGCTTTGGACGCTAAACAGTACGGCAAGGTATGCGCCATACTCGATAAGGCGCGTTTACTGGGAGCGCCGGTAGTTATTCGCTTAGACAACGAAGGTATCCTACAAGAAGAGAATACGGAGGTTATGGCTGCGTATGCAGAGGTTACCGGTTGTCTTGTACGACTGTCCGGCGTTTGCCCGCTTATCGCGTTCTTATCAGGTGCATGTGCGGGCGCGGACGCATTACTGGCACGGTTATGTGATGTAACAGTGTTGACAATGGATGACGACAACGACGCGATTGAGTTTATTGTCCGTCTGTTGGACGCGCTGCCCTCCCAAAATTTAGGAGATGCTCCGATTTTTGAGATGGACGATGTGAGCCGCCGTTTGCAGCCGTGGGACGGCTTAGATATCATTTCGCTGGTTCATGACATGGTTGATTCAAGCAGCGTTATCGCTTTAAACAATGCGTACGGGCAGGGCGCTTACACAGCCCTATGCCGTTTCGGCGGGCGATCCGCCGGATTGATTGCCTATAATGAAGTTGCGGAAGGGGGTTGTTTGACCGCTCGCGCCGCTGTCAAGGCAGCCCGCTTCATTCGTTTCTGCGATTGTTTTAGTTTGCCGGTAGTAACATTGCTCCGCTCTCAAAATACGGTAAATCCCGTAGTCTTTCAGGAAGATTCGCAGCTTAACGCCGCGGCACAGCTTACATACGCCTACGCGGACGCTACCTGCCCGAAGGTTATGGTCTTCATGGGGCCGGTATCGGGCTTGAGCTTATCGATCTTCGGCTGTATGACGGCAGATGTCCGCTACGCGTGGCCTCATGCGTTCATCGGCAGCCTACCGCAGGACCATGACGCGCAAATGCCTTCGATAACCGCCCAGACACACCCAAATAACGAGGACGACGCCGCGCTTGCAACCCATACCGAACAGCCGGTTCAGAATAAGGCCGGCGCGATTCCGACAGCAAAAACCGGATTGATAGACGATATCATCGAGCCGGAGTCCACACGTCAAATAATTACCGCAACCTTGGAAATGCTTGCATCCAAACGCGAAACCGGCTTTCCAAAAAAACACGGCAATATACCCTTATAGCCAACCTGCCGGAAAGGATTCACAACACCATGAGCCGTCTTCTGTCCGCGTTGAGCACTGCCGCTTTTTATTTCGGAGCTGTACTTGCTTGTTTAGTATTATTACTGCCGATATTAAAGCGATACCTTATACGAAACAGGCAGACGCAAGCGCTTCAAGATGCGAATGACAACAGTACGGCTGTTCCGGAAATCGTTAACGAAACAAACATGGCTGATAGTATGCCTGATGATAACCTACCGGTAGCCAAGCGCGTTAAATCTGTTGAAAACGCGTCCGCATGGCATCGGATCGGACGCGAGGAACAAACCTATAACCGGCTATAAAGCAACTTTCCAAGCTGCATCAGTAAGGCCAATGCTTTACTGATGTTTTATTTTTCGTATCCGAGCGTTTTTAAGTCATCTTGTCTGTCGCGCCATCCCGGGCGTACTTTTACAAAAAGCTTTAGGTTAACATGCACGCCTAGCAATCTTTCGATATCACCCCGTGCCTGCGTCCCTATTTTTTTGATCATCTCGCCGCCCTTACCGACCAAAATGCGTTTATGCGAATCCCGCTCGCAATAAATCGTGGCGTCAATTTCTTGCAGGCCCACGTTGATTTCCGTTATACCCATCATTTCTACACCGATACCGTGGGGTACCTCCTCGCGGAGATTGAGCAGCGCTTTTTCGCGGACGATTTCCGCGCACATCACCCTTTCCGGTTGATCGGTAATCATATCATCAGGAAAGTATCGGGGGCCTTCCGGCATCTTTGCCGCCAGCGCTTTTTTAAGGTCATCCACGCCGTCCTGCAGGAGTGCGCTGATGAGAAAAACGCCGCTAAACAACTCGTTTTCCAATGATTTTACCAACGCGAGTAAATTTGTTTTTTCTACCAAGTCAATCTTATTTATAACCAGAAAAACAGGAACTTGTCTGCGTAAAGCGTCTTGTATAATGGCATGGTCGCGGTTCCTGACGGATACGGCATCCACCATGACAACCAATGCGTCCATGCCGTCCATCGCGTCTTTGATAGACTTGACCATGAAACGCCCCAGCTTATTGCGAGGCGTATGAAAACCGGGCGTGTCTAAAAAGACCATCTGACAATCGTCAGACGTGCTAACACCCATGATTCGATTACGCGTCGTTTGCGGTTTATCGGAAACAATGGCGATTTTTTCACCAACCAGGGCATTTACCAGGGTGGATTTCCCAACATTTGGGCAACCGATAACCGTTACGAATCCCGAGTGAAATATTTTATGTTTATCCATTATTCAACCCTTCCGAAGCGTCCATGAGATTGCCGGATGAAAAACTATGCGGCAGTAATTCGCTGAGCGGCGCTTCGTTGACATGGTTTTCACCCCAGGTGACCAACACACGTATACGCGGCGCAAACTCATTTAATACCTGCCTGCAAGCGCCGCACGGCCACGCTTCCGCGTCCGCGGCAACCGCGATAACCGCAAAATCCGTCGCACCATCCGAAACAGCCTTAAAGACCGCTGTGCGTTCAGCACAGTTAGTCAGCCCATAAGAGGCATTTTCTATGTTGCATCCCAGATAGACACGCCCATCCGCGCATTTTAATGCCGCCCCGACATTAAAATGTGAATAGGGGGTATATGCACTGCGCATGGCAGAGCGCGACAAGGCCAGCAGTTCTTCATCATTTGGTCCGCCGTTTTCACCCAGGCCTATCATGTTTAACGCTTTTTCTTCCATCGCCCTCATCTCCCTTTTATCCTCCTTTATATGGTGATCATACCCCATTAAGTGAAAAGCCGCATGCACTGTTATATAGGCTAGTTCTCGCGCGATAGGACGCATAAAGGCAAACGCTTGTTTGTTGACCATTTGGGCGGATATAACAATATCCCCCAGCATCACCGCGTTTAAATGGTCATCGTAGGCAGCACGCATCCGGCTCCGGCTGTGCTTCAGCGTTGCCTTAGGGTGAAGGTGTAATGCCGGGAATGAGAGCACGTCCGTCGCCTTGTCTACTGACCGTATTTTCCTGTTAATTTGACGAATCCCCCGGTTATCTGTCAACCAAACGGCGACAGAGCATGTCTCGGTTATTCCTTCGGCCAATAAGGCGGCATCGGCGGCGGTTTGCACGATATCCGCCCAATCCGGAAATGATAACCCCGGTATCCACTCAATGATCATCCGGCGGACTCCCGTTGCTTTGGGGTATCGGCAAGGGCAGGTCTTGCTGTATAATACCCTCACTGTTTACCGTTTCCGCCGGGTCATCCGTCTTATCATTAGCCTCGCTGTGCGGTTCCGCATCCGCCTGTTCTAAAGCGGCTTGTTCCTCCTCGATAACATGCATAGCCGGATACTCTACCCGTTTATGATACATGCCGTTTAGTGTATTGATGAATGCTTCGCTCACCTTATCAATATCACGCAAAGTTAACGGGCTTTCGGATAACTGGCCGTCCTCGATTTTTTCGCGCATCAAGCGTTCGACTAAGTCTTCCATCATACGGGGCGTAGGTTCAGATAACGTTCTGGTAGCGGCTTCAACGGTGTCCGCAAGCATCACGACGGCACTTTCCTTGGTGGACGGACGTTTTCCCTCGTACCTGAAGTTTGCGCTGTTAACGGGTTTACCTTCCGCTTGTTTTAGCGCTTTATGGTAAAAATAAATTGCCATTGTATCGCCGTGATGTTCGGTGATAAACCGTTGAATTTCTTGTGGTATACGGTATTTTTGCGCCAGTTGAAGCCCATCGCCGGTGTGCGCCGTTACAATAGCGGCGGACACATAGGGGTCGGTTTTATCATGTAAATTATCGGCTTGTTGATTTTCTTTAAAATACATAGGGCGCTTTAACTTGCCAACATCATGAAAGTATGCCCCGGCGCGTGTTAATAAAGGATCCGCGCCGATAGCTTCCGATGCCGCTTCCGCCAGGTTCGCAACCAGAAGGCTGTGATGATAACTACCGGCCGCTTCCAGTAAAAGCCTCTTCAACAAAGGGTGGTTGGGATTGGTTATCTCCAGTAATTTGCTTTGTGAGGGGAGGCTGAAAGACGCTTCGAAAAGGGGCTGCAACGCTAAGGTCAGTACAGCGGAAAGCAATCCGCCGCACATACTCCAAACCATATTGTCATTCCAAACGCGAAGGGTATCATTGCTCGTCATGAGCCCTACGGAGAAGATAACAAAACCGTTGGATAAGGCCGTGATAAGGCCGCAATACAACAATCGTACGCGTTGAGGACGTTTTCTGATGAACCGCGCCGAGACCATACCCGCAATGATACCGGAAAGAAGCATGTGTACCATATTGGTCGCGTAAACACTTGTAGTTCCGATTGACATAGCCGAAACGATAATGGTGACACACAAGTTGCCGCATATACCGACAGTACCGCCCAGCAAGCTTGTCAGCAGCATCGCGCTCATCGCCATAGGCGCTAAAAAGATGCTGCCCGCCTTCATGGCAGCGATGGAGAAAGCCACAGAAACAATAAGCACCAGCATCATGATGCATGTTTTCCTCATATTTTTTAGAATAGCGTGCTTCATCATACCCAGTGGAATAAGCATCGCAGCGATGCCTACCAGAACCACTAAAAACGCGCCGGCATATGTACGCAAATCGAAGCTGTTATCGTCAACCAGTAAACCCAGTGACCGCAGCATTTCCAGTTGGTTTAAAGACACACGGTCACCCGAACGGATAATATTCTGCCCTTGCCCGTAAACGACAGGTTCCACCTCGTCCCGCGCCTTTTGCCGGGCTTCTTCCGTGGCTGTCTGTTCAACGACCATGTTTGGGCGGATACACTTTCTTAGGACAGGCGTTACCACATTGAGCAGCACATCCGTTTCCACCCGAAAACTGATGATTTGCAGGATGGTTTGTATGGCTTCATTTACCTGCCCGTCACGTATGACAGTATTCAACGAGCTTGCCACAGCCGCTGTCACCACTTGCTCTGCGTTGACAAAATTGCTTTCTGACTCGCGCATGAGCGACCGAATCTGGCTGTCCGTCAGGGTAACTCCGGATAACTTTTCTTTAGCTAACGCTATATCTTCTTGCATGAAAGCATAATCCGGCCCGTTTTCTGAAAGCAACGCTTCGCCTGTTTGCCGTACTAAGGACATTTCGGCAAATATCGTTTCTAAATCTGTCAGAACTTCTTGGGTGACCTCCTCCACAAGGTGATAAACTGGTTCTACATATCGCGCCGCCGCTTCCCGCCTGGCGGCAGTGGTTACTTCATCGATGACATCCTTGGAAGCCATGATGGTATCATGTGAAATGGAGCCTACCGACAGATCGTAGCGTTCCGGTGTAATGGCAGCGAAAAACAATACAGTTAACAAAACAATTGCCGCACCTATGACTAAAGCACAACGGAATCCATCACTGCCGAGCCAAACCTTCATCCGTTTATGGGTCCCGCGAATTCTCTCAGTTATGCCGGGCTTCTGCATTAGTCTTTCACCGACCCTTTCCCTTGGCGTTCAGACGCTTCATACGCATTGACGATTGTTTGCACAAGTTCATGCCGGACGACATCGACATCCGTTAAAAAGACTCTGCCTATCTGGTCAATCCCTTCCAGTACCTTCAGCGCTTCGATGAGCCCTGATTGCTTGCCGGCGGGTAAATCGGTTTGAGTAATATCACCTGTTACAACTATTTTAGACCTAAAACCTAAACGCGTTAAGAACATTTTCATTTGTTCACGCGTGGTGTTTTGTGCCTCATCTAATATTATGAATGAATCTGATAATGTTCTTCCGCGCATGTATGCCAGCGGCGCCACCTCAATGGCACCGCGTTCTATAAGCTTCTGATACCCCTCCAAGCCAATAAAGTCGTACAAGGCATCATATAACGGACGCAGGTACGGATCAACTTTTTGAATTAAATCCCCGGGCAAAAAACCGAGCCGTTCCCCCGCTTCTACAGCCGGACGCGTTAGGACGATACGTTCCACTTCTTTAAGCCGTAAGGCTGCCACTGCCATCGCCATAGCCAGATATGTCTTGCCGGTACCAGCCGGCCCCACGGCAAATGTTAAGTCATATGCCCTCATTGCATTGACATAGGCGCGCTGCCCGATTGTTTTACATTTTACTTGCTTGCCGCGGTACGTGACAGCCATGATATCGGCGACAGCGTTGTCAAAACCATCCATTTGCCCTTCCCGCGCCAGATATGCCAGGTAGCGTATCCGAGCCGTATCGATAGTTTCACCCTTCTCAGCCAGGTCCACAAGCTTTTTTACCAATGCCTCGGCTAAATAAACGTTTTCCTCATCACCCGCTACGTAAACCTGTGAACCGCGCAACAACACCACCGCGCCTGTCTCCCTTTCTATAAGGGCGGCATGCGCGTCATTTGCGCCGAAAAGGGTCATACAGGCATCAGCCGAGTCTACCAGAACCGTTAACTGCTTGCCCGCAGGCAAAACCCCATCCCCCATTCAAACCGATTTTTCGCCAATCAAACATACAACAAAAACTGCGGTAACCCAACGGTAAGCGTCGTTTTCCCGTTTATCATACAATATTTAACTATTTTGTCAAACGATATACAAACGTTTCGGTAACATAAGCCGGATAACTAGTAAACAAAAGCGGACATCCGCCGGATTTACACCTGTGGCGGCACGCTACACCGGACGACCGCCGCTCCGTTTGCGGGAACCGTAAAAGCGCCGTCACAAACGCCATGACTTAAAAGGTCAATACCCTTATACCCGGGAAGTAAGAATGTTTGCTCTTGTTCTGAGTGGTTTAACAAAAAGTGAAACAACTCGCCATCAGTTAAGTGGGTTACCAGTTCCGTTCCTTCTGGGAGCGAAAAGGTTTTCACACATGCTTCACGCAGCACATCATCGATGATTCTATCCGCCAAAGCATTCCCCGGAACCATACCAACATAAAAGGCTTTACCTTTGCCATATGTGTTTTGAGTGACCGCCGCATAAGAAATACCCTGATCCGCGTAACACCCCAGCGATATGGCTGACTCAGGTTCAATCCAGTCAGCCAGAATCCCGCCTTGGTAATTGACGCCCTTGTAGTTGATGTGATAGGTATCTATCGCCTCATACTCTTCCACGCGGATTCCGACCAGTTCCCGCAGGTAACCGGGAAGAACCATTTCGTGGGGTACATTATTTACATTTTTAACACCGGTACGGCAGGTAGTCAGTACTACCCCGCCCTCATTTACAAACCGAATGATTTGGTTGGCATATTCCTTTGTTAGAATATACTTATACGGCAGTATGACAAGCTTATACGGGCTAAGCGCGTCACATACCCTAATGAAACGCGTATTGACACCTCTGGCGCTCAACGCTCTATAATACGGCAATAAAGCCTCTGTATAGTTAAAATCGGCGCTGTTCGGCTGTTGACCAAACGCCCAGCGATCCTCATAATCGGTCACTATAGCCGCTTCGGCCGGTATTCGGCTTTCTCCAATGGCCTTATATACGGTTTGCAGTTCCGCGCTTACCGCGGCTGCTTCTTTATACCGCCTGGCCGGTATACCGCTATGATCCAGCAAGCCGTGCCAGTATTGTTCGGTACCGTAAAGACTGGTTCGCCATCTAAACCAGATTTGTCCCTTCGCGCCATGCGCCATGTTTTGGAATGTCATACGCCGCAATTCACCTGGCCTCAGGTTACGGCCATATGTTTCCCAGCCCAGCGCGCCCGCGCTGTTTTCCATAATCCAGAAAGGCTTGGCTTTAAGGCCGTAGACGAAATCCAAACTCTGCGCTCCCCGCAGATAACTTTCATACCTATCCTTCCAACCGTCCGCGCCGTAATTATAGTAATAATCATCTGAAATAAAGTCCAGTATATTCCCAAACATACCATAATCGATAGAATCATGCATGCCCATATAATTATGGGTGATAAAATGATCGGGGCAAATTTCTCTTAGGATTTCCGCTTGCTCACGGGCGAAACTGATGACGCTATGGGAATGGAACCGGCGATAATCTAAATGCAGGGATGGATTGGAATGTTTATGACGGGGCAGATGAACTTGTGTAAAATCCGCATATGTTTGGCTCCAGAAAACGGTTCCCCAAGACGCGTTGAGTGCCCCGATATCTTGATACCGGCCGGTAAGCCATTCCTGAAAGCGGAGTTCACATTGCTTGCAAAAACAGAATGGTTTACTTAACTCGTTATCCAACTGCCAGCCCAATACATTTGGATTATCTTTGAAACGCTGGGCCAACGCCTTCGTTATACGGCGGGACAAGGCTCTGTACACGCTGTC